>Ga0164292_10001113_pt1 | contig 21502 bp, 13 predicted proteins | sample GEODES117metaG_FD_111486 | JGI IMG/M metagenome (GOLD analysis project Ga0164292, IMG submission 111486) | Eutrophic lake water microbial communities from Lake Mendota, Wisconsin, USA - GEODES117 metaG | ecosystem: Environmental > Aquatic > Freshwater > Lake | place: USA: Lake Mendota...
CGGTCCTCCGTCACCGCCCCGACGTCGAGGTCGAGTTTTCCCTCGTCAACCGTTCCCGCGGGGTGCGGCTCTCGGACGAGGTCGACGAGGGGGAGCTGCGCGCGGAGCTCGACCGGGCGATGGGCTTGAAACTCTCCGCCGAGGAGGGGCAGTATCTCGCGGGACTCGAGGCGGGGGGGCAGCGTATCTTCGGGCCAGAGTTTCTCGAAGCCCTCGCGGGGCTGCGGCTCCCGCCGTATTCGTTGATCATCCGAAACGGCCAGTTCGAGCTTTCGTTCACCGCACCGTGGCCGGCGGTGATGCTGTGGGAGGTGCCGTGTCTGGCGATTCTCATGGAGCTGCGCAGCAGGGCGGTACTCCGCAGGATGACGATCGCCAATCGCCGTCGGGTCTACGCCAAGGCCGGTGCCCGGCTCGATGCCAAGCTCGAGCGGCTCGCCACGCTCGAGGGCCTGCGGCTTGCCGACTTCGGCACGCGGCGCCGACACTCGTTCGCCTGGCAGGAGGCAGCGGTGCTGCGGGCCGGCGACCGGCTCGGACAGGCCTTCCTCGGGACGTCGAACGTGCTGCTGGCGATGCGACATGGCGTCGCGCCGATCGGCACGAGCGCCCACGAGCTGCCGATGGTCTATGCGGCGCTCGCCGACGGCGACGACGCGCTCGCCCGGGCGCCGTACGACGTGGTCGCCGACTGGGAGCGCGACTATCCGCTCCCCTTGCGGATCCTCCTTCCCGACACCTTCGGCACTCCGGGCTTTCTCGCTCGTGCTCCCGCCGGGGCGGCAGCCTGGAGCGGCATCCGCATCGACTCGGGCGATCCGGTGGCGATCGCGGAGCTGACGATCGACTGGTGGCGTGCGCGGGGGGAGGATCCGCGGACGAAGAGCGTGATCTTCTCCGATGGCCTCGATGTCGCGGAGATCGAAGCCCTCCATAGCCGGTTTGCCGGTCGGGTGCGGGTCGCTTTCGGATGGGGCACGCTCTTCACCAACGACTTCCGCGGCCTCGTGCCCGTCGACGCCCTCGCCCCCTTCAGCCTCGTCTGCAAGGCGGTAGGTGCCAACGGCCGGCCGACGGTGAAGCTCTCCGACAATCCCGCCAAAGCTCTCGGGCCCGCGCTCGAGATCGCCCGCTACCGAAGGGTTTTCGCGGTCGGCGATCAACCGGAGCGGGCTGTCGAGGTGTGAGCCGGAGCCTGGCCTCCGACTCCCCCGGTTTCAGCGAAAGAGAGCCTTGTCAGGATTTCACCGGGCAGACGTTCTCCCTGCGGGGCCTGTGGTCACGTGCCACGCGTTCCCGGATACTTGTCTCGGTGTCGCGACGGTTTCCTCTGCGGAGAATGCCCTGATGCGAAACGACCGCGGTCATCCGGCAGTTGGCCGCACGGCTGTCGCTGCCGCCCTCCTGCTGGCCCTCCTCGCCTCGGTGCCTCCGGCAGCCGCCAAGGCACCTCCCGACCCGCTTCCGGGCATCGGCCATCCCGGTTTTCTCTCCCCCCACGCCACACCGTTGGCGGTGGTCGGCGGACAGCTCTTCGTCGCCAACACGCCGGCCGACACGCTCGATGTCATCGACATTGCCTCGCACCGGGTCGTCCGACGGATTGCCGTCGGCATTCAGCCGGTGTCGGTCGTCGCCCGCCCCGATGGCCGCGAGGTGTGGGTGGCCAACCATCTCTCCGATTCGGTGAGCGTCATCGACACCGCTGCGGAGAGCCCCACGCGGCTCCGGGTCGTCGCCACGATCCAGGATCTCGACCCACTCGCCCTCGCCACCCGCTTCGACGAACCGGTCGGCATCGCCTTCGCCGATGACCGAAAGGCGTATGTGGCTCTTTCGGCCGAGAACCGGATCGCGGTGATCGACGTGGCGTCACGGAAGGTCGTCAGGTCGATCACGATCCCGGCCCAGGACCCCCGCGCGATCGCCGTGAGGGCCGGGCGACTCTACGTCGCTCCCTTCGAGTCGCACAACCGTACCCAACTCTCCGGCGGCCGGGGACAACCCGACGGCGATCTGGTCACCTTCGACGCCTGGGAACACTCGATCCGCCACAACAACGTCCTCTCCCTCGGCCATGTCGTCGACATCATCAAGCACCCCGACGTGCCCGACCGCGATCTGTTCGTGTTCGACACCGCCACCGACACGCTCGTGGAGACGGTCGACGGCCTCGGCACACTGCTCTACGGCCTTGCCATCGATGGCGAGGGGCGGGTGTTCATCGCCCAGACCGACGCTCGCAACGACGCCAACGGCCGGGCCGGCTCGAAGCTCCACGGACTGGCGGAGCTGGAAAACCGGCCGTTCCTCAACCGAATCACGACCGTGCACCCCGGGAGCGGCGGGCCACCGCGCTTCTACGACCTCGAGCCGTTGCCGCCGGCGCAACCCGCCCCAGGATCAGCCCTCGCCACGCCGTTTGCCGTGGCTGTCAGCGATGACGGCCGGACGATCGTCGCCACCGCCGCCGGATCCGATTGTCTGTTCACGCTCGACGTCGCCAGCGGCGCGCTCATCGGCCGGGTGGCGGTGGGTGCCTGGCCCGACGGGCTCCTGCTCGAGTGCGGCACGACCGGTGCCCCAGTACGGGCCTGGGTTCTGGCGGCGTTTGCCAATGAGGTGCGGCTTGTCGATCTCACTGACGCCGCACATCCGAAGGTCGTGACCACGATCCCGCTCGACGATCCGACCCCCGATGTCATCAGGCGTGGCAAGGTCGCCTTCCATACGGCGAGCGCGTCGACGACGAAGACCTTTTCCTGCGCCAGCTGCCATCCAGATGGCCACACCGATCAGCTTCTCTGGGTGCTCGCCACGCCGATCGTCTCCGGTGGGAATCAGATCATGCCCCGCTCGACGATGCCCTGCAGGGGCTTGCGTGACACGGCGCCTTTCCACTGGGATGGCGTTCCGGGCGACCCCTACGGCGGAATCAACTCGGCGAACGTTCATGCAGCCGTCGCCGCCAACAGTGATCGGGACGATCCGACGAGCGCCGTCCGCCATCTCATCGACGGCGGCCTGGCCACCACGATGCGCCTCGCTGATGCGACCGACATGAACGACGAGAAGAAGCCCGGAGCGCTCGCCGCGTCCGACCGCGATGCGATGGCTGCTTTTCTCCTCGACATCCCCTATCCCCCCGCGCCGCGTCGCAGCGCCACGAACGTCGTCTCCGAGACCGCGCGGACCGGCTTCCGCCTCTTCCATGTCGACGGAGACCTCGATCCCTCGAAGCCGACGCCGAATGTCTGCGGCGATTGCCACCGGATGCCGCATCTCGTGAGCACGAACACTCCCGGCACCGGGATGGACGCACCCACCTGGCGCGGCGCCTACGATCGCTGGCTGATCCTGCCCCAGGGACGCCTCAACATCATCGACTTCGATTTCTTTCGTGACATCGCCCGGCGTGGCACCCCCGAGCACGACGTGTGGCGGATGTCGTGGGGGGGCCGGGAGCGGTTCGATCCGGTGTGGGAGATGGTCCTCGAGGGGAGCACCGGCTTTCCAGGCGCGTTCGGTCGGCAGGTGACGCTCGATGCCTCGACGGCGACGTCGGACCAGCGACTCACCAGCGACCTCCTTGCCGCCCTCGAAGTCGCCGTCCGCGACGGTACCGTGGTCGTCCGGGGGGAGGGGCTGTTTACGGGCGACGGCGAGGCGACGGAGATCGGGATCGAGTTCGATGCGTCTGCGGGCGGCTACGTGACCCATGACGGCAGCGGACGGCGCTGGTCCCGCGACGACCTTCTCGCCGCTGCCGCCGCCGGAAGGTTCAGCGGCACCTTGACCGCTCGCGTCGGTGTGCAGGGGGGCCAGGCTCAGCCGGCGATCTGGACGGCAGGAGCGATCGAGGCCCAAGCGGGGCATCAAGCGTTTCCCCGACTGGCGTCGGGAGAGCGGCGGATGACGATGGGCGGCCGACACGTCGCCGCCGACGCCTTTGCGCTCGTCGATGGCCGCCGCGCCGAGGGAGCGGTGCGTGTCGATGGGGAGACGGTCGTCGTCGAGCTTGCCGCCACGCCCGCCGACGGCATGCATCTCCTCCAGCTACACAATCCAGGCGGCCTGTCGAGCAACGACTTCCTGTTTTTTGTCAATGATGCATCGGCTCCCGCCCCGAAAGCAGAGCGGATGTCTCTGGCCGCGCTCCTCGCGGCCAAGAACTGGGAAGGCGTCATCGGCACGTGGGTCGACCGGGCGACAGGCGGGCAGATCGTCAACACGACCTATGCCTGGAAGGTGCCAGAGCGCGTCATCGAGGTGGTCAACACCGGAGGTGACAATCCGTCGACCTCGATCATGGCGCTCAATGCCGCCGATGGCACCGTCTTCCAGGTGGGGGGGGATTCGCGCGGCGCGACCTTCGCCGGCGGCTGGACAGTCGGCGACGACGGAGCGGCAACGGCGAAGCTTTCGATCACGGGCGGAGACGGGAATCGCTTCAACCTCGACATCCGTCACGAGCTTACCGGCCCCGATACGATGCGGCTCACGATTCAGCTCCCCCAGCCGATCGTCATCGAGCTCGTTCGCGACGGACCATGACGTCGCAGCGTGCCCTCAGCCTCCGAACCGATGCCACTCGACAACCCCCAGATTCTCAGCGCCCTCATGCCCTGGCGGACACGGCTCTCGGCGGCGGCCTGGCTCGTGACGCGTGACGCGCACGCCGCCGAGGACATTTTTCAGATGGTGGCGGTGAAGGCGATAGCCACGGAGGTATCTTTCGAAGTCGAGGCGGCGCTCGTTTCATGGGCATTCATCGCCATGCGCCACGCCGCGATCGACTGGGTTCGGAAGCGATCTCGCGAGGAGGTGGGGCTGGAGGATGGTCTCCTCGACCGGCTCGATACGGAATGGATGGAGCGCCGACCGGAAGGGGGGCGGCTCGCGGCCCTCCGTGCATGTCTCGAGGAGCTGCCGGCCAAATCACGGCGCGTACTCGAACTCCGCTATGCCGACGGCATGGGCTGCGCCGAGGTGGCTGCGGCCGTCGGGGTGGGGCTCGACGCGGTCTATAAGCGTCTGTCGCGACTACACACGACCCTTCGGCAGTGTGTCGAGGGGAAGCTGATCGAGGCTCGGGGAGCGAACCGATGACGCGACACGACGCTCCCGATACCAGCATCGCGATGCTCGGCCGATTGCTCGTCTACCTCGACGGCGGTGGCGCGGCTGACGAGCGCCGCAGTGTCGAGGCGTTACTCAGAAAGGATGCAGTAGCTCGTGACCTTCTTCGCGATCTTGCAGAGCACGCGGTGACTGTGGCTGATTGCAGGCGTATGGCCGGCGAGGGACACGAGACGTCACAGAGTCTGGGGAATCGGTCCCCGCTCGACCGGCAGGCGTGGCGCTGGCCGGCAATCGCGGCGGGGCTTGTCGCGGCAGCAGCCGCGGCCGGGGCGTTTTCCGCGCGGCCGGCTGCGCCCCTTGTCATCGGGCAGGTGTCGAAGGCGGTCGGTGCGACGCGTCTGTTCACGGCGGCCGGGCAGATCGAGGAGGGGATCGCGCCGGGGGCGACGGTGGGGCCTGGTGATACGCTCGAGTCGCGATCAAGCGATGCCTGGTTGGCCACCGCTCTCGGTGATGGGGCGACGCTGACGATCGCCGGGGAGTCGGTGATTCGCGTCCTCCGCCCTGAATCAGGGGAACGCCGGTTCGATCTCGTCGAGGGGAGCTTATGGCTCGACCCGGCGTCAGGATCGCCTGCGGCACCGGTCGTGGTGCGGACGCCGGCGGCAGTCCTCGAAGCGACCGGAGCCCTGTTCGACGTCCGCTCCGGGGCGACCGAGACGGTTCTCCGGGTTCATGCAGGAAGGGTGCGAGCGGCACGGCGCGTCGACGGGGTCGTTCTCGACGTGATTCCTGGGAGCCGGTGCACGGTGTCACTCGCCGCCGATGCGCCCCTCGCCTCCGAGCCGCAGCCAGATCCGACAGGGGCTTGGCGGCTCGACCCCGTGTCGATCGGTGCCGCAGGTCACGGGCTCCTCAGGCAAGCGACGGCCGATCGGCCGGCGAGCCTGGTGGCTTTTCCATTGCTGTGGCGCGAGGGGAGCCATGCGCCCGTGCTCCTCCATCTCGTGGGCGTGGCCGTATGGCGGGCCTCCGATGCGCCGGTGCGGATCGGCCCCGACTCCCGCTTCCGCTTCCGCGGCCGCACCACCCACCCCGTGAGGATCCGCTTCGGAGTGAGCACGCAGCGGATGCAGGGAGTGTTTTCGGGGAAGTTCGAGGTCGACGTTGCATCCGAGCGTCAGGCCCGCGACGGCGAAGCCTTCGAGGTCGACCTGGCCCTGGCAGATCTCGTCCCGATCAATCCAATGCTCGGAGACACGGCCGAGGGGCTCGAGGTGGCCGATATCTACGCGCTTACGATCCTCGAGGACGCAGGTCTCGAAATCGAATCGATCGAGATCGACGGAAGGGATTGATCGGGGCGGGGGCTCAGTGCCCCTTCGGATCGGCAGTCGATCCCTCGGCCGTCTTCCCGAGGATGTGCCGCTCGAACCAGGCGAGATCCCACTCCATCTTGGCGCGGCGGTGGCTCAGCTTCACGAGGCCGTGACCGGCGCCGGGATAGACCACCAGTTCTGAAGGAACGTCGAGATAGGTCTTGAGGGCCCGATACATCGCGCGGGCATGGGCCGCAGGGACGCGGGCGTCGAGTTCGCCGACATGGAGGAGCGTCGGGGTCTTCACCCGGTCGAGCCGGTAGAGCGGCGAGGCCGACTGATAGCTCTCAGGCTTGGCCCACGGGAGCTTGCCCCCCATGAAGTTGACGACGTGCCCGGGAGTGTCCTCGGTGCCCCACTGGATCACCTGATCGACGACGCCGGCGCCGCTGCTGGCGGCCTTGAAGCGGTCGGTGCGGGCCACGAGGCAGTTGGTGAGATAGCCGCCATTGCTCCACCCCATCACGCCGAGGCGGTCGGGGTCGGCGATGCCCCGCTCGACCATCGCGTCGACCCCGGCGAGGATGTCGGCCACTTCGATGTCGTTCTCGCGACCGACGAGCTCCTCGAGGAAGTCGTCGCCGTAGCCGGTCGACCCGCGGTAGTTGGGGGAGAGGACCGCGTAGCCCTTGGCGGGAAGGAGCACCCGACCGTAGATCCGGAACTCGAAATGGAGGAGCGACGAGGCGGTCGGCCCGCCATGGATCTCCACCACGAGCGGCAACTTCTCCCCCGGCTCGGCGTCCGGAGGAAGCTCGAGCACCCCCTCCACCTCGCGGCCATCGGGGGCACGCCATTGCACGAGCGACATCCGCGGCATCTTCCAGCCATCGACCTGCGGGTTGACCTTCGTGATCCGCTCGAGCGCCGCTCCATCGCCACCGAGGTAGAGGTCGGGAGGGTCGGTGGGCGTGGTGTCGATGACGCCGAGCCGCCCGCCCGCCCCGAATGAAAACGCGCCGACGGCATGATCGCCGGGGGTCAGCGTCCGCGCGGCGCCCTGTCTGCCGGCGCGGATGTCGGCGATCGCCTCGACGCGGGCCCGGGCACGCTTCTCGCCGATGAAGCACAGCTCGCGCGAGCCACCGCGCCAAGCGAGCGACGGCCCGAGAACACTCACCCCAGCGGGCCTGTCGAGCTCCCAGACCTGCGGTCTGCCCGCCGTCCACTCACAGGCGTAGATCCGGCAGGGATGCCCGTCGAACTCGACGGCGAATGCGAGCACACCGTCGCTCGACCAACAAGGGCCGTCGATCCAACCGAAGGGGGACTCGTGCTCCGCACGCCACCCGTCGCCGGTCACCACCTCGATCGAGCGCGTGGCGGCATTCCAGACATCGACCCGCGACCAGCCCTCGAGATGCAGAAGTTCATCGTCGGGCGTGGTCACCATCGCAATTCGTGATTGATCGGGAGAGACCCGCATCGCCGCCACGACGCGCTGTTCGTCGACGAGCTTCTCGACTCTCCAGCTCTCCAGGTCGAGCCGCCAGATCTGTGTGAACTTCGTCACCCCGTGGCCATACTCGACATCCTCATGACGCGTGCGCAACGCCTTCCACTCGTCGGCCGTCCCCTCGACGGCGACGGTGTAGTAGATCGCCCGGCCGTCCGCGGAGAGCTCGTAGCGGCCGATCCCTTCCGTCGCACGCGTCATCGCCATCAGGCCGCTGCCGTCGGCCGTGATCCGCCAGACCTGCGTCTTCCCGTCATGGGGCGGGGTATCGTCGCCGGGACGGCGGACACCGGCGGTGAAGTAGAGGAAGCGGCCGTCGGGGCTCCATTGCGGTGAGCCCTCCTCCGCCCGGTCGAACGTCAGCCTGTGCCTCGCTTTCGTGGCCACGTCGACGACCCACAGATCGGTGTTCCGCGTCTCCTCCGGCCCCTCCCAACGCTGTTCGAGATAGGCGACGCGTGTGCCGTCGGGCGACACGGCGAGCGCCGTGATCGTGCCGAGGGTGAAGGAGTCTTCGACGGTGATGTCGTGGGTGCGGCCCGGCTCCTCTGCGGCAGCGGCGAGGGAGAGAACCGCAGCCGCGACGGCCACGAAGGCACGGCGGGCGGAAGATGGGAACAACACGGCGTCGACTCCGGCGGGGAGGGAAGGGCTGCCGCCGCGATCATACGTCGGTCGCGGGACCTGCCGACAGTCCCCGCCCGGTCGGCCGACGCCGCCGCCGGGCAGCCTAAGACGCCCTGCGGAGCGCGATCGGTGCGGGGATCTTCACCACCCCAGGGGGCATCGAGGGCCCGGCAGCCAGGAAGCGTCGCTCGACGGCACGGTGGAACACCACCCCCACCGCGATGCTCGCCGCCACCGACACCGGAACGGTGACCAGGACGGTGAACAGGACCGAGTGACATCCGGCCCATTCCAGCCCGACCGTGATCGGCCTGAGGACGGTCCAGTGGACGAGGTAGATGCTGTAGCACATCGTCCCGCAGGCAGCGAGGGGCTGCAGCAGTCGCGACGCCGCGATCCGACGGTCGAACGGATGGAGGAGGAGGATCGTCCAGGCAAACACGAACGACACCAGCCACTCGTGCTCCACACCGTGCGACCGCGCGAGGAACAACGACGGATCGTGGAGTGACCAGACGAGCCCGACGAGAAGAAACCCGCGTGTCAGAAGTCGCGTCGCGAGGTCGCGGCGGGCGATGTCGAACCAGACGGCGAGGCCGGCCGCGAAGAACAGCCAGCGGCCGTCGAAGAAAAACCCGGAGTTGATGTTCAGTGGAAAGGCGAGCCAGCGCACGAGGATCACCGTCGTCACGGCCGCGAGCACCGCACCGAGCCGCGCTCCGGCCCACCAGGCGAGCACACCGACGACCGCGTAGAACTGCTCCTCGTAACACAGCGTCCAAGACTGCCCGAGGATCATGTTCCGCCATTCGAAGGGCTGGCCCGTGAGATGTCCGAGCCAGACCTCGGTGAGGGTCAGATTGCCGAGCCAGTGGATCGGAGCGATCGTGGCCGGGTTGTTTCCCGGCCGGTGCGGATGGACGTAGAGGCCGGGAACGAGATGCTCGGCGACGATCACCGTCGCCACGCTGATCGCCAGCCAGCACCAGTACGGGGGAAAGATCCGTCGGAACCGGCGGACGAAGAACGCGCCAGGGCCATCGCCCCGCCGCCTGGCAGCATCGGCAGCGGCGGCGATGCAATAGCCGCTGATCACGAAGAACATCGGCACGCCGGCCCATCCGAACCCCAGGACGGCCCTGATCACACGGTCGATCCATCCGGCGTCCGGCCCCGCGGGATGACGGGCGAGGAACGTGGCCGAGTGCACCACGACCACGGCCAGACAGGCCACGCCGCGCCACACGTCGAGCGATTCGTAACGCGGCACAGCAGGCTTTGAACTCGGCTCGTCCATCGCGGCACCCTCATTCCGGCAGTGGGCATCTCGTCGGCGGGTCGGCCCGGACGACTCGGCGACCGGCTACCGTCGGGGATCGTCCGTGCCGGCAGCGGGAGTCCAGCAGCGTCGGGATGCGGAGGATCGTGCCGGCTGTGACGGCCGAAGCCCCGTCAAGGGCAGGCCGGAAAGCGTCGCGGAGAGAGAAACCCTATCGGCCACGCCGTCTCACCGTCGAGGGCAAGTTCAGCGAGCACGAGGCCGACGAGGCTCGCGAACTTGAAGCCATGCCCGGAAAACCCGGCCGCGATCGCCACCCGCGACGACTCGGGATGGTGGCCGATGAGAAAGTGGCTGTCGGGGGTCATCGTGTACATGCAGGCGGCATGCCGCGCGAGGTCGGTGCCGAGGCCGGGAAGGCGGGCACGCACCACGTCCGCCACCCGCCGCTCCTCCCCCTCGTCGAGCGTCCGATCGAGGGTCAGCGGATCGGTGACGGGGATCCCGCCGGTGTGTTCGGCTACCTTCACGCCGGCATCGTCGACGGGTGGGAAACCGTAGTAAAACCCCCTCGCGGTATCGAATGCGAAACAGGGTAGCCCCGCGTCGATCGCCGCCGGGATCCGGGAAGTCGTCCGGCCCTCCGGCCGGGGTCGATACCAAAACAACGACTTCCTCAGCACGACAAGCGGGATCGACGGGAGACGCAGCAGGGCCGCAGCCCAAGGGCCGGGAGTGATCACGAGCCGGTCGCCGTGAAACCGGCCGCGGTCGGTGTCGACGACCACGCCACGCCCGCGAGTCTGCCAGCCGTGAACGTCGACGCCGCTCTCGAAGCAGGCCCCGTGCCGCCGCGCCACCTCGGCATGAGCGCGGACACAGTCCTCGACTCGCAGGAAACCCCCGGCCGGCTCCCAGACGGCGAGCCAATCGTCCTCGAGCGCGAATGCCGGCCACCGCTTCCCCGCCGCTGCGGCGGTGAGGCGCTCCACGGGGAGGTCGTGGATCGCGGCGGCCTGCAGCGCTCCGCTGACCGCCTCCCCCGATGCCGGCCCGGCAAGCATCAGGCCCGTCCGGACAAGGAGGCTCGAGCCCGTCTCCTCCTCGAGCCGGCTCCACAGCCGGTAAGCCTCGATGAGCAGTGGCACGTAGTCGGGATGCTCGAAATACGCCTGACGGATGAGCCGTGTCTGGCCGTGTGAACTCCCCCGGTCGTGCGCCACCGGGAACCGATCGAGCCCGATCACCGAGGCCCCACGGGTGGCCAGATGCGCGCAGGCAGCGCTCCCCATGCCGCCGGTGCCGAGCACGATCACATCGGCGGATGGCATCGGATCACTGCCTGAAACGCTGCGGCGTGAATCGTCACTCGCCCGCCGCCCCGACCGGTTCGGCGACCGCGGCCTCGGGCTCGGCGGGGGCCTGGGTGTCGCCCGCGCCGTTCCACAGCGAAGCGCCGACGAACATCCAGCCCTCCGGGACGGTCTGCATCGTCATCCCGGCCGTACCGAAGTAGTGGCGGATCTTGTCGAACTCCGGAAGCGTCGTGCCGTCGACCCGGGCCTTCCGCGGCTCCTTCGGCTTCTTGCCCCCGAGGCCGGTGCCAGGGTTGTCGCGGGCGGCGAGGATGGCGTTGGCAAATCGCCCGGCCAGACTCTTGTTCTCGGGGCCGAGCCCCCCGCGGAGGAGCTCGTAGGTCGGCTGCACCATCTGCTCGGTGCGGGCAAACGTCCGGAGGGCGACGTCTCCGGGCAGCAGGGCCTTGAGTTGCTCCACCGCCTCGTTGTAGTCGGCTTCCTCGGCGAACGGAGGAGCCTTCCCTTCGAGCACCCGCTTGAGAATATCGAGGTGGGAAGCGATGAGAATCTGACCGTGGGCCACGGCGACGGCACCGTTGGGAAACGCGGCCGTGTCGGCATCGCCGCCGAGCGCCCCGCGGGGCCGGTCGTCGTCCTCGTCGTCGCCGGCGCGGACCCGCGTCGAACTGGCCGCCTTGCCCGGTTCGTCGGGAACCGTCTCCCAGATCAGATGGCCGCCGAAGTCGATCTTCCTGGTCTTCGCCTCGGTGGCCATGCTGCGGGCGATCGTGGCGGCCACCGTCTCCGGATCATTGGCGGCGATCGCGATCAGCATTCGTTCGCAATCGGGGCCGAAGGGGGTGACATGGTCACCGGTGACCATCACGGCACTGCCGAGATGGCGGATGAGATCGTTTTCGACGTCGATCTGCGGGCCGTCCGGATCCTCCTTCAAGCTCGAGATCACGTCGTCGAACACCCCCGGTTCGCCGACGATATCGTCGACGAGCGGCTCGAGAGCCCGGAATACCTTGGGGAGATCCCACTGCAACCCCAACCAGCTGGCGGCATCCCCTGGCACCCAGGGCGCGGGGGAAAGCGACGTGGCATTGGGGAACTCGAGAATCCGCGCGGCCTTTTCGTACCGTTCCTTCCCACCGGCCACCGTCGGCGGTGCATAGACGAGCGTGTTGTGGCGGAGATCGACGTCCCCTTCGCCGAAGAACACCACCCCGCCGGCCCCCTTGATGCAGTCGAAGCCGTTGCGGCGGGCAAGCTCGACGTAGTCGGTCGGCTTCCGCTTCGACGCCTTCTTGGGCGCCGGTCGGCTCTTCTGCTGGGCCTGCGCGAAACCGAGCGGATCGACGAACCAGCGACCCGTGGCCACCCCGGCCGGGACGGTCTCGGAACACTTCCTGGCCACCTCCCGGAAGGCTTCGAGGGAGTCGAGCGCGTCCTCGCGCCCCTTGGCGAGCGTCGGCAGCAGGGCGGCGACGACGTCGGCATTCGTCCCCGCCACGAGGGCACCGGGGCGAACGGCATACGCGATCCGACGGGGAGCGGCAGGCTCTGCGGCGGGTGGCTGCCCCTCACGGGGCTTGATCGGCGGGAGTTCGAAGGACGTGATCCCCTCCGCCGCGGCGAGTTGCTTCGCGCCCCGGTCGGCCAACCGCTTGAAGACCGTCTCGAGCGTCGCGGGGACGGCGTCGTCATGGCCGGTCGTGTCGACCATCAGCACCCCACCGAGGGTTCCGTCGGCCTGCTCGATCGCCGCCACCGCCGATTCGCCGCCGCTGATCCCGGCGAGTTCCTTCGGGGTGATCCCGAAGCCCATCCTGTCGCCGGCGATGCTCGACCGCTGCTCGTCGAGTGAATCGTAGAACGCCTGCATGAGCGGCTCGTCGAACAGCCTTCCCAGGGCGGAACGGTCGAACCGTTCACGCAGCGCGGAGGCGTCCGGTGCGCTGGCCCAGGCCCGCGTCGTCGCCGGCAGCACCTGCTCGCTGGGAAGAAAGCCGGCTGCTCCGGCGGGGGAGCCTGCCAGGACTGCCGCAATCGCCACGGCCATCGCCCGCACCACGGCACCTGCCGCAACGGCCGGGGAAAAGACGGAGGTCCACCCGCGGCCCCGGGGGCCTTCCCCTGTCACCGGCATCCCTGCCACCACTGTCCGCATGCATCCTGCCACGTGATCCCTCGCGTGTTCGCTTGAGCCGGCCCCCGTGCCTGCGCCGACGATCCCCTGCGGGACGATTCCAGGCAGGATCCCCGAAGAGACCTTGGAGCCGTCAAAATACCCGCTGCGTCCCATTCCGACCACTCCAACACGCCCGCTCCGCAGCCGACACCCGATGGGGACGAGCGTCGCGACGGACGCCGGCATCCGAGCGATCCTCATCCGGGGGCCAGTCGTCGCCACGGCAACGCTTCCTCGAGATCCCACGACAACGCGAGGACATCCTCCTCCCGAAACATGTCGCCGATCAGCTGGACGCCGATCGGCAGGCCGGTCGGACCGACCCCGGCGGGGATGCTCGCCGCCGGCAGCCCGACGAGGTTGACCACCGCCGTGAACGCGGCGAGGGTCGCCGCCTCACCGAAGGCTTCCGACGGGGGAAGCCCGGCCCAGCTTCCGATCGCCGGTGGAGGAACGGCCACGGTCGGCGTCAGCCACAGGTCGGCCGTGCCGAAATGGGGCGCGAAGCGGTCGATGATCCGATCCTCGAGAGCATCGACCTGCGCACGGCGAAGCCCTCTCGCCCCGGCGCGGAGCCAAGCCGTGACCGGCTGGGCCCGCCGCCAGCGCATCAGCGGAATGCCACCGATGAGCCGCTGCCAGATCGGAAGAAACTCCTCGAGCCCACCCTCCGGCAACCGCGCCTCCTCGACCGAATGGCCGAGCCGCTCGAGCACGCGCGCGGTGTGACGGACGGCAGCACGCACGGCAGGATCGGTGTCCACCATGGCCGTCGATTCGACGACCTTGATCCGGAGCGGCCGTCCCAAAGGACGGCGTTCGGCGAACGGGCGATTCGGCCGGGGGGCCCAATGCGTCCGCCCGGTGTCGATCCCCGCCATCACGTCGAGCAGTGCCGCGGCATCCGACACCGTGCGGGCCATCGGCCCGGATGTGTAGAGGATTCTCCGGTCGGCCAGGCGAAACTGGTTCACGACCCGCCCCCGCGAGGGCTTGAGGCCGTAGAGCCCGCAGAACGACGACGGAATGCGGATCGACCCGGCGCCGTCGGACCCTTGTGCGACCGGCAGCATGCCCGCCGCCACGGCCGCCCCCGACCCACCACTCGATCCACCGGCGGAGTGGGCAAGGCTCCAGGGATTGCGCGTCGGCGGATGGATGTCGGGCTCGGTCACTGGCATGGCGCCGAGCTCGCTCGTCGACAGTTTGCCGAGGATCACGAACCCGGCCCGGCGCAGTGGACGGACGTTGGCGTCGTCGAAGGGGAGCACGATCCGCGGCATGCCGCGCGAGCCGAAACGCGTCCGGGTGAAGCGGACGACGTTGAGATCCTTGATGCCGATCGGCACGCCGTGAAAGGGGGGGAGGGGAGCACGGTGGCGGAGCCGCTCCCGGTCTTTCCTCCGCGCCACCCTGACCGCATCGCCGAATACGGTCACGAAGGCCGAGAGCGACGGATTCCGCGCCTCGATCCTGTTCAGATGGTGGCGAACCACCTCCTCACTCGACACGGCCCCCTCCCGGATCAGCCGCGCCAGGTCGAGTGCGGCAAGCGCGTGGAGCGGGGAAGTTGGCATGGGTGAAAACAACGCTTCCGCGGACCGCCGGCTGGTTGCGATCGCTACGGATCGCGCCGTGAAAAGATCATGCAGGCGATGGCGAGGTAGGCGACGGTGTGGAGGAGGGTGAGGCCGAGCCCGCGCTCCCAGGAGAACTCCGCGCTCTCCATCAGCGCCCGGAACGGCCCGGCGACGGCGAAGTCGCGCATCAGCTGGCGATCGACGAGATTGTCGAGATCCTCGGTGTGCGGGAGGCCGGCGTAGACCCCCTCCGTGATCATGCCGAGGGTCGTCCGGTAGAACGGCTTGCGGCCCGGCTTGAGCGGCTCCACCCGCTGCGGCTGGCGACCGCGAATCCGTTCCGCGATGCTCGTCGGCCGCATCTTGCCGACGTTCGCCTCGCGGATCCGGCTCTCGACCGCGACGTTGTTCATCTGCCCGGCGATGAACAAGATCGCCCAGTACGCGACCGTCACGAGCATCGCCGAGATCACGCTTCGCGTGACCACCCCGGTGAGCACGCTCACCGAGAGCAGCAGGGCGAAGAACACCAGCAGGCTCGGCAGCGCGAGAAGCACCCCCGGCGACCAGACGTCGGCGATGACCCCCGTGATCAGCCAGACGACGCCGACGAGGATCCCCAGCAGCGCGGCGACGAGGAGCAGGGCGCCCACGTACTTGAAGACGAGCAGTTGCCAGCGTGGGATCGGCCGCACGAGGAGGAGCTCGAGCGTCCCCTTACGGACCATGTTCGGCACGAACGCGGCGGTCACCGCGACGCTGACGAGCAGGAGGATCGTGCCCCCCAAACCGGTCGCCAGGAGTTTCTGAAGGATCAGGACCTCGAGTCCCAGGGGAGCCCCCTTCGTGCCGGCCAGATCGACACCGTCGGCGAACAGCGTGAAGCGATGGGGCCACAGCAGCCGGAGGTCGCGGCCCGGTGCGACCGTCATCTCCCAGGTCTGCGCCCCGATCTTCCGGGCCCATGCCGAGCCCGTCTCGCGGATCTCGGCGACCTTCCACATCTCGCCGTCGGCGATCCGCCCGAATCTCCCGCTGATCTCCTCGTCGCTCTCCGGCTGCCCGACGAGCGGGACGAAGTTCCTCGTCATGGTCACCCGCCATCGCCCCCCGGGGAGATCGTCGTCGACCGGCTCGGCGGAGGTGATCGCGTAGAGCGAGCCGTTGAGACGGCCGGCCACGTCCTCGACCGACTGCGTGGCGATGTCGATGCCGTCGAGATCGGCGGCCATCGCGCGGGCGGCGATGTCGAGATACTGCCGCCCCCCGGGCTGGGGTTCGATCCGACCGGTGAGCGCGATCCCGAAGAGCAGCGCGATCGCCAGCAGGAGGAGGTAGAGAACCTTCGCGTCGAGGAACTCCCTCCAGGTGTCGCGGAGCATCGCCAAGAACGTCCGCGGGAGCGTCGGCCGGACGACGATGCGCTCGACAAAGCCCGCATGCTGCCGAGCGGAATCATCCGCTCGCGACCCTCGTTCCGCAGACCGCTGCATGCCGCTCATGGCATCCCTCCCCCCTCGGCGATCGCGAGGTAGAGATCCTCGAGCGTGGCCCGCTCCCGTTCGAGATGCCGCACACGGAGACCGACGGCGCCCGCGGCCTCGAGGAACCGGTCGATCGCCTCCTTCTCCTTGGAAGCAGCCTCCGCGGCGCTGCCGGCGGCCACCGCATCGGTCGCCTCGAAGCCGACACGGATCCGGCCGGGGGTGTCGGTCGGCTCGAAGGTCGCTCCTGGAAAACCGAACGACGCGGGCATGTCGCGGTCGAAGCCGACGATCCAGCTTCCTTTTTGCCGGGTCAGGTCGGAGACGGTTCCGGTGACCATCAGCTTCCCCTTGCGGAGAATCGCCACCCTGTCGCAGAGTTGCTCCACCTCGCCGAGGAGGTGGCTGTTGATGAACACCGTCACCCCGCGACGCCGCTCCTCGAGGAGGAGGTCGCGGATCTCTTTCCGCCCCACCGGATCGACCCCGTCGGTCGGTTCGTCGAGGAACAGCACGCGCGGGCCGTGGAGGAGGGCCTGCGCCAACCCGAGGCGTTGCTTCATCCCCTTCGAATACCCGCGGATGCGAAGCTTCTCCCGCCCGGCGAGGCCGAGCATGTCGAGAAGCTCGGCGGCCCGACGACGGCGGTCGCGACGGGGAATCCCCTGGAGCGCACCGTAGAGGTCGAGGAGGCTGGTGCTCGTGTGGTACTCGGGGAGGCGGTGATCCTCCGGCAGATACCCCACCTCCCGGCGGGCCGAGAACGTGCCGACCGGCCGGCCGAGGAGCGACGCGGTTCCAGCAGACGGGGCGACGAGGCCGAGGAGGATCTTGATCAGCGTCGTCTTGCCGGCGCCGTTCTGGCCCAGAAGGCCGAACAGCGTCGCCGGTTCCACGTCGAGGCTCACCCCCCCGAGGGCGCGGTTGGCACCGTACTGTTTTTCGAGCTGTTTGACGGAAACGACCATGGCAGCCGATCCTACCAGACCGCTCCGGTGGAGGGGTGGGTGGGGCGGCGTCTCCCGACCGGCGCGTGACACTCCGGGCCGGTCGTCGCCCCGTCGACCAATGAAGGAGGTGGAAGTCACCCGTGAAACTCCTGCTCAACCGTCTCTTCTGGTCGATCTCCGGTCTGCTCCTCCGGCTTCGCTACCGCGTCATCGTGGAAGGAGGCGAGGATCTCGCGGCGCTCCACGGCCCGACGATCGTCCTCCCCAACCATCCCGGCTACGTCGATCCCCCTCTCGTCCTCTCCCACCTCCGCCTGGGTAGGAGCTTACGGCCGCTGGTCTTCAGCGGCATCTACAGGCTCCTTCCACTGCGGCCGTTGATGGCGATGGTCGACGCCTTCGAGGTTCCCGATCTCTCCGCCCAGAGCCGCGACGCGCAGGCCAAGACGCTCGGCATGATCGAGCGGGTCGTCGAACGGATCGAAGCCGGCGACAGCTTCCTGATCTATCCCTCCGGACGGCTCCAGCGTGGCAATTCCGAGGTCGTGGGATCGGCTCGGGCCGTCCATGAGATCCTCACGCGCCGTCCCGATGTCAACATCGTCCTCGTGCGGACGCGCGGCGTCTGGGGAAGCAGCTTCAGCTGTGCCGCGACCGGCGCCCCGCCGAGCCTGGTGCCGACGATCCTCCGGAATGCCGGCTGGTTGCTGGCGGCGCTGATCTTCTTCCTGCCGCGGCGGCGCGTGACGATCCGCGCCGAGGTGCTCTCCCGCGGCACGCTCCCCAAGGCCACGCGTGAACAGACCAACGCCTTCCTCGAGGGTTGGTACGACGAAGACGGCCCTCAGCAGCCGCTGTTCGTCCGCCCGAGTTTCTTTTTTGGCCCGACCGAGGGGCACTTCGCCGCCGCCGCCTCGCGTCCTGCCATCGACCGCGACTCCATCGACCCCAAGACGATCCGGCTGGTCAACGACCTGGTCCAAGTGCACCTCGGACGCGAACTCGATCCCGACGAGCTCGCCTTCGACACGGCGCTCGAGTCCATCGGCATGGACAGCCTCGACCGGATGGATGCCACGCTCAAGGTCGAGCAGCAGTTCGGCTTCCACAATGCCTCCGTCGTCAACACCCTCGGCGAGCTGTGGGCACTCGCCGACGGCAAACTCGGCGGCGACCAGCAGGACCAGCCGATCCCCGTGCCGGCGCTGTGGTTCGCACCACCGCGGTCCTCTGCCCCACCGGCCGTACTCGCAGGCACCGTCGCCGAGGCCTTCGTGCGGCGGGCGCTCGTGGCCCCGACGGATGCCGCGGTGGCCGACCGGATCTCGGGCGTGCTCTCCTCGCGGCGGCTGCTGGTGGGGGCGGGGCTGATGGCCCGACGCTTCGCCGCGTGGCCCGAGAAACACGTCGGCGTGATGCTGCCGGCGAGCGTCGCGGCCGACCTCGTGTTCTTCGCCCTCCACATGGCGGGGAAGACGCCGGTGATGATGAACTGGACGACCGGCCCGGCGAATCTTTCCCACGGCGTCCGGGTGACCGACACGAAGCGGATCGTCACCTCCAAGAAGCTCGTCGACCGACTCGGCATCGAGGTCCCCGGAGTGCCGTACGAATACCTCGAGACGATCCGCGCCGGGATCGGGAAGGGTGAGCAGCTCGCCGCCCTCGCCGGCGCGATCCTCAATCCGGGCGGGATCCTCCGCTCCCTGCCGAAGCAGGACCCTGACGAACCGGCCGTGTTCCTGTTCACGTCCGGATCCGAACACGCCCCGAAGACGGTCCCACTGACACACACCAACCTGATCACCAACATCACCGACTCCCTCGAGGTGATCTCCGCGACGCCGGGGGATTCCCTGCTGGGATTCCTACCTCCCTTTCACAGCTTCGGGCTGACCGGCAACGTCCTCCTTCCCCATCTCACCGGCATCCGCAGCATCCGCCACGCCGACCCGACCGACGCCCGTGGCCTCGTGCAGGCGATCCGCGCCTACAAGCCGACGTTGCTGTTCACGACGCCGACGTTCCTCTCCTACATCCTCGCCGTCAGCCGGAAGGGGGATCTCGACAGCCTCGAGCGGATCATGGCCGGGGCGGAGAAATGCCCCGATTCCGTCTTCGATCGGACCGAGCAACTCGCGCCCCGGGCGGTGATCCTCGAGGGCTACGGGATCACGGAATGCTCGCCGGTCGTGGCGGCCAACCGGCTCGGCGACCGACGCCGCGGATCCCTCGGCAGGCCGGTCAAGAACGTCGACATCCGGATCGTCGACATCGACTCGGGCGAACCGCTCCCCCCGGGAGAGACGGGCATGCTCCTCGCCTCGGGACCGTCGATCTTCTCGGGATACCTCAACTACGACGGTCCGTCGCCGTTCGTGGAACTCGAAGGGCGGACGTGGTATCGGACCGGCGACCTCGTCGCCGCCGACGCCGACCAGTGGCTCGCCTTCAAGGGCCGGCTGAAGCGATTCCTCAAGGCCGGGGGTGAAATGATCTCCCTGCCCGCGCTCGAGGAGCCGTTCACGAGGCGTTACGCGCCGGACGAGAACGGCCCGAAGGTGGCCGTCGAGGGGATCGAGACGCCGACCGGCCGCCACATCACCCTGTTCACCACCTTCCCACTCACGCTCCGCGAGGCGGCCCAGATCCTCCTCGAGGATGGCCTGCGCGGGGTGATGCGGCTCGACGACGTCCGACAAATCGACAAGATCCCCGTCCTCGGCACCGGGAAGACCGACTACAAAGAACTGCGCCGACTCGTCACGGACGCCGTGACCGAGGGTTGAGACGACGGCAGGGCACGAGTCCGGACGGAGCTTCGGCCATGACATCGATCCGCCCGCAGGTCTTCGGCCTGTTGATGCTGGCGATGGTCTTCATCGTCGCCACGATGCGACGGCAGGGTTGGCCGAACGGTGGCGGTGAAGCGTGGCTCGTCCCGGTCGGTGTGCTCGGCGCGGTGTACGCGACTGCCTTCGTCGCCGACGTCGTCTTCCATGCCTGGAAGGGGAACGGGCAGGCTTGCCGGGAGTGCGGCCATGTCCGGCCGATGCGGTCGTTCCGCCCGGCGGGTCCCTGTCCAAAGTGCGGCGACTGATCCGATCTCTCCCGCCCCCCCATCCCGAGGAGTCTTCATGTTCAAAGCCCCGATCCCGATTCTCCGCAGCTTCGATGAAGCGAAGGCGAAGGAGTTCTACGTCGGCTTCCTCGGATTCGAGGTCGCGTTCGAACACCGCTTCGAGCCCGGCATGCCGCTCTACATGCAGGTGTGGCGGGACGACTGCCGGATCGATCTTTCCGAGCACTTCGGCGACGCGGCCCCCGGGGCGCGGGTGCGGATCGAGGTCGAGGATGTCCGAGCGCTGTGTGATTCGCTCAACGCCAAGGGCTTTTGCAACGCCCGCCCCGGCTGCCACGATCAAGATTGGGGGTGTACCGAAATGACGATTCACGACCCGTTCGCCAACCGGCTCACGTTCTGGACGGCGTCATCGCGCTACGCCTGACGACCGGAACGCGTCACTCCGCCCGGAACTCGACCCATTGAAAGCCGCCGGCGGGAATCGACAAGGTCACGACGCCCCGACTGAATCGATCGAGCGGGAGGCGGGTCGCTTCGCCCCCACCGACGCGGATCGAGCAGCCGTTCTCGAGCCCGGCGTAATACAAGGGTACGGAAATCGTCCGCTCGATCGCCTCGTCGAGCGGATTGAAGACCGCAAGCAAGGCACGCTCCTCGAGCCGCGGATTGACATGGAGCATCCCGTCCCAGTCGCGGCCATCGGCGCGACGGAGATGGAGGACGTCGCTTTCGAGAATGGCGCGGTGGGCCTTGTACCAGGTGACCTGTTCCCGGACCATCTCGCGGGTCGCGTCGGTGTCGAAGAGCTGCGGGCCCCGGTAGCAGGCCTGCACGCCCAAGGCCAGGTTCGACTCCATCATTCGCCGGTAGTGATCGAGATGCTCGGCGAGCGGCTGAACAGTCGCCGCAGCGCCGCCGCCGTGATACTGCGCGAGTGGCACGAACATCCAGCCCATCGAGGGCGTCCGCTCCCAGGTGCCGTCGAAGATGTTCTGGCGGGTGTGGATCACCTGCTCGCCGCGGGGAAGCGACCAATTCGTCTCCCGGTAGCCCATGCCGCACTTGTTCGACCCGGCGAGGAAGTA
>Ga0164292_10001115_pt1 | contig 21498 bp, 21 predicted proteins | sample GEODES117metaG_FD_111486 | JGI IMG/M metagenome (GOLD analysis project Ga0164292, IMG submission 111486) | Eutrophic lake water microbial communities from Lake Mendota, Wisconsin, USA - GEODES117 metaG | ecosystem: Environmental > Aquatic > Freshwater > Lake | place: USA: Lake Mendota...
TGGAGTTGTCGACTTGCGAATAAGATGCAAAAAGCCCTGCAGGGATATCCACGAAGGAGATCCAGCAGAGCTTTGGTGGCGGGTGAAGGATTTGAACCTTCGAAGGCAGAGCCGGGGGATTTACAGTCCCCTCCCATTGGCCGCTCGGGCAACCCGCCATATGAGTTACTAGTGGAAAATCGCTTTTCCGCAGCCGTAATGCCCGCGTATAGTAACAAAAGCAGGTCAAGGAGACCAATTTGCCGATGATTCCCAAAGTTGGCTCTATCTCATAGACTCCCTTAATGAGCGCAAATATTGATTGGGATTCAATCCACAACCTTGCAAAAGAAGCGATGCTAAAGGCTTACGCCCCTTATTCGAAGTTTCCGGTAGGAGTAGCAGCGCTAGTAAATGACGGTCGTTTGATCAGCGGCGCCAATGTAGAAAATGCCAGCTATGGCCTCGGGCTTTGTGCTGAGTGTTCTCTCGTCAGCGCTTTGACGATGTCAGGTGGCGGACGATTAGTTGCCATTGTCTGCGTCGATGCCAATGGTGATTTCCTTGCACCATGTGGCCGTTGTCGTCAATTGATCTTCGAGCACGGTGGAAATGACGCACTCTTGATGACACCTAACGGTCCTGAGAAGATGAGCGCTATTTTGCCGTGGGCATTTGGACCAGAAGATTTGAAGTAATGACTCTTCTGATATCGCAAGACCAGATAGCTCAAGCACCAAAGGTTCTACTGCACGACCACCTCGATGGTGGTCTTCGTCCCCAGACAATGATCGACCATGCCCTCGCTAGCGGTTATACAAAGTTGCCAAGCTATAACGCCGACGAATTAGCGAAGTGGTTTGTCGAAGCATGTAGTTCCGGAACGCTCGAGCTCTATCTCGAAACTTTCGAACACACAATTTCGGTAATGCAGACTCCTGAAGAGATTATTCGGATTGCTCGCGAATGCGTGCTTGACCTTGCCGCTGATGGTGTTGTCTATGCCGAAGTTCGCGGTGCACCAGAGCTCTTTACTCGTAAGGGTCTGACCATGGATCAGGTCATCGAAGCAACCGTCGAAGGTTTCAATCAAGGAATGGCAGAAGCCGCTCATTTCGGTCGAAAGATTCGTGTCGAACATATTCTCTGTGCGCTCCGTCAAAATCATGTCAGCGAAGAAGTTGCCACAAAGGTTGTTAAATACAAGGGGCGCGGTGTAGTTGGCTTTGATATTGCTGGGCCCGAAGCCGGTTTCCCGCCAACCGATCACATCAAGGCGTTTAATTACCTGCGCGATAATGGCGCGCATTACACAATTCATGCCGGCGAGGCTTTTGGCGTCGAATCCATTGCGCTGGCAGTACGCGAATGTGGGGCTGAACGAATTGGCCACGGTATCCGCTTAATTGATGACATTGATTTTTCAGGTGCCACCCCAGTTTTAGGCTCTCTTGCGCAAGAGATTCTTGACCGTCAAATCTGCCTCGAAATGGCACCGACATCAAATCTGCAGACTGGTGGCGCTGCCTCATATGCAACCCATCAAATCGGCGTCATGAAAAAGCTGGGCTTTAATGTCACGCTCAATACCGATAACCGTTTGATGAGTGCAACATCGATGATTCGGGAAGCTCGCGAGATTGCAGATGGCTATAGCTGGAGCCTGCAAGACTTACACGATGTAGCTCGCAACGGCATATACAGCGCATTTATTCCTCGCGAAGAACAAGACGAGATTTACAACTCTCAAATAAAGGATGTCTATGATCGACTTTAAAGATCTGCACGTCATTGAAAATCCATATCCAGCACTAAAAGAGTTACGCGCTTTTGGAAAGCCGGTTTGGCATGAAGAGTTGCAGCTTTTTCTAGCAGCAAAGCACTCTGATGCCAATGATGTGCTTCGCAACAAATCTCTCGGTCGCATCTTTGTTCCGAAGACTCCTGATACGGAATGGTTTGAATTTAATTATCTTCACGCTGATTCAATTCTGGATAGCGAACCACCGAAGCACACCCGACTTCGCTCTCTCGTTGCTAAGGCCTTTAGTCGTCAACGTATCGAATCGCTTCGCCCTGATATCGAGCGTTTGACCCATCAGCTCTTGGATGCAATCGAATCCAAGGGCGGCGAATTTGATGTGATTGCAGATTACGCCGAGCCACTTCCGGTCAAGGTAATTGCCGCGCTTCTAGGATTTCCTGATAGCGATGAACATCTATTGCGCCCATGGTCACAGGCCATCGTGAAGATGTATGAAGTTAATCCCACCGAGGCTCATAAGGCAGAGGCACGAAAGGCAGCAAAGGAATTTGCTGACTACGTCCATGGCTTGATGCTGGAAAGACTCGAAAATCCAGGCACTGATTTGATTACCGAGCTTGCGCGAGTAACGGAAGCTGGCGAGAAGTTATCTACTCACGAACTCATTGCTACCTGCGTGCTCTTGCTCAATGCTGGTCACGAAGCCAGCGTCAACGGTTTCGGTAATGGAATTGTCGCTGCCTATAACCACCCCGATCAATGGAAGTTACTCCAAAACACTCCTGAGGCGATTGCCGAGACTGCCATTGAAGAGTTCTTACGCTTTGATGCCCCACTTCATTTCTTCGACCGGACTGCAACTATCGATACCGAAATTGGTGGGGTTGAGATTAAGGAAGGTCAAAAGATTGTTTCATTGCTTGGTTCTGCAAACCGCGACGAGGATGTCTTTGCCAATAGCGATCAGATGGATTTAACTCGCAACCCAAATCCTCACATTGGCTTCGGAGCAGGAATTCATTTCTGCCTTGGCGCACCCCTTGCTCGACTTGAAATGTCGATCTCACTACCTGAGCTCTTCAAGCGTTTCCCGCATCTTGAACTCGTAGGGAATCCAGTACGTCGTCCCACATTCTCACTTCGAGGATATGAATCTGTAATGGCAAGAACAAACTAAGGAGACAGTGCACACATGGCAAAGAAAAATCTCATCCTCGATGTTGATACCGGTATTGATGATGCATTTGCATTGCTCTTTGCAGCGCGCCATCCTGAAATTAACTTGCTCGGAGTTACTTGCGTAGATGGAAACACAAATCTGAAGCAGGTAGTAATCAATACGCTGAAGGTTCTAGACGCTGCTGGTGCGGCTGCAATCCCGGTTTCCAAGGGTGCAACACGTCCGCTGATTGATGAACCACGTTATGCCGAACAAATCCACGGTAGCGACGGCCTGGGTGACCTTGGTACTCCAGCATCAACTCGCGCATTGGATCCTCGCCCAGCTGTTGAGTTAATCCGCGATTTAATCGAAGGTTCAGCAGAGCCAGTAACCCTCGTTCCACTAGGCCCGCTGACAAATATCGCTCTCTTCTTGCGTTCATTTCCAGAGACTGCCGCAAAACTAGAACGTATTGTCTTGATGGGTGGTTCTGCCTCGTCAGGAAACGCAACTCCTGCTGCCGAATTCAATATCTGGCACGATCCAGAGGCTGCCGCAATTGTCTTTAGTAGCGGTATACCCATCACCATGTATGGACTCGATGTCTTTATGGAGCCACGTGTTAGCGCAGCCCAAGCCGCTGCTCTCATTGCAGAGGGCAATACCTGCTCATCTTTTGCTGGTCGCTTGATTGAGCACTTTATTAAGCAGGTTGGATATGACGTCACCCTTGGTGATTACGGCGCTGTGGCATCTGCAATAAAGCCAGAACTTGCAACATATGAAACATTTAAGGTTGTAGTCGATACAACATTTGGTCCTGGTCGTGGACAAACCTTATGCGACCGTCGCACGTGGAAAGATGATGGCGATGCAACTCATGCACATGCGCCAGAGGTCAAGGTTGCGATGCAGGTAGATGCGCCAGCGATGATCGCGCTGTGGCTAGAAACGGTATCTGGATAAAAGTTTGTCGTTAGAGTCCGATTGGGTGCCAGACCGTCTTATTTTCCATAAAGGATAGAACTCGAGCAGGTGTCTGACTCTCTTTAAAGCTAAAGATTCGCTTGAGATTATCAGCTCCGGCTATGCGAAGTTCTTTCTCTTGTGCTGCCGAAAGCCCGGTTGCATCAACGCCATCGATATCCATATGGGAACCAACCCATGGAGCTAGTTCGGCGCTAGAACCAGTAAGGATATTGACGACTCCCCCAGGAACATCGCTAGTGCCAAGTACTTCGCTTAAGGTAATCGCTGGCAATGGATATTTCTGACTTGCCACTGCAATTACTGTATTTCCACCAGCTAATGCTGTCGCGATTGCCTGCACGAGTCCAAGTAAGGATTGTTTTGACGGTGCGAATGTAGCAACAACTCCGAGGGATTCTGGAATCGTAAAGTTATAGAAAGAGCCAGAGACGGCATTTGTGGAGCCATAGATAGATCCGATCTTGTCGCACCATCCTGAGTACCAGACCCATAAATCTATCGCTTCTTCTACCTGTTTCTTAGCGGCAGTTGGCGTGACGCCTTCGAGGGCAACAATCTCATCGACGAATTGACCGGTGCGTCCCTCCATCATCTCAGCGATGCGATAAAGAATCTGTCCGCGATTAAACGCTGTTGCACTTGACCATCCTCCATGAGCAGTACGTGCTGCAACAACGGCGTCACGGAGGTCCTTGCGGGAAGCAAGTGAAGGGTTGGCAATAAAATTACCTTTTGCATCCTTTACCTCGTAAGTGCGTCCGGATTCGCTGCGGGGAAATGCACCGCCAATAAACAACTTATAAGTTTTCTTCACATCGATACGTGAATTTGAGCTAGCCATTACTTTGCTCCCTTCAAATATGCCGAGAGTCCGTGGCGTCCGCCTTCGCGGCCCCAGCCAGATTCTTTGTAGCCACCAAATGGACTCGCTGGATCAAATTTATTAAATGTATTTGCCCATACAACACCGGCACGGAGATGCTTGGCGGTCCAGAGAATTCGTGAACCCTTATCGGTCCAGATTCCAGCTGAGAGTCCATATGGAGTGTTATTCGCCTTTTCAATCGCTTCCTGTGGCGTGCGGAATGAAATAACAGATAGGACTGGGCCGAAGATTTCTTCGGTCGCAATGCGGTGCGCCTGGGTTACGCCGGTAAAGATTGTTGGTGGGAACCAGAAACCTTTACTTGGAATAGCGCAGCTTGCGGAAAAACGCTCTGCGCCTTCAGTGTCACCTGAATTAGAAAGCTCGGTGATTTTATTGAGCTGCTCACGTGAATTGATAGCACCGATATCAGTGTTCTTATCGAGTGGATCGCCAAGTCGGATAAGTTCCATTCGGCGCTTAAGTTTTTCTAGAAGCTCATCCTGAATATTCTCTTGCACAAGTAGTCGAGAACCCGCGCAGCAAACATGGCCCTGATTAAAGAAGATTCCGTTGACAATCCCTTCAACAGTTTCATCGATCGGAGCATCTTCAAAGACAATGTTTGCGCCTTTTCCGCCGAGTTCGAGCGTAAGTCCTTTGCCCGTGCCAGCAACTGAACGCGCAATCAGTTTTCCGACATCGGTAGATCCAGTAAATGCAATCTTGCTGATATCAGGATGATTAACAATGGCTGCACCGGTCGCGCCATCACCAGTAACGATATTAACGACTCCTGCCGGAAGTTCGGCTTGCTCGCAGACTTGCGCGAAGAGCATCGCAGTCAGTGGTGTTGTCTCTGCTGGCTTTAATACAACGGTGTTACCTGTTGCTAGAGCTGGTGCAATTTTCCAGGCAAGCATTAATAGTGGGAAGTTCCAAGGAATGATTTGTCCAACAACGCCATATGGCTTTGGATTTGTACCCACGCCTGCATAATCTAGTTTGTCGGCCCATCCTGCATGATAGAAAAAGTGTGCTGCTGCAAGTGGCACATCAACATCGCGAGTTTCCCGGATCGGCTTTCCGTTATCCATTGTCTCAAGTACTGCAAATTCGCGAGCACGTTCTTGCATGATGCGAGCAATGCGATAGAGATATTTTCCGCGCTCTGCCGGCGCCATCTTCGACCAAATCTTTAAAGCAGCTTGTGCCGCTTTTACGGCCTTATCAACATCTGCTTTTTCGGCATAACCAATCTTTGCGAGCACCTCTTCTGTCGCAGGGTTGATTGTTGTAAATGTCTTTCCTGATTTAGGTGCAACAAACTTGCCACCGATATAGAGCTTATAAACCGGGTCAATTGTGACAATCGCCTTTGACTCAGGTGCGCTGGAGTATTCAAATGTCATCGTTAATCCAATGTTACGTAGTTAGGGCCTTCGTAATGGCCAGAGGTGAGTTTCTTGCGCTGCATTAAGAGATCATTAAGAAGTGCACTTGCACCGATACGAAATAGCTCTGGATTGAGCCACTCATCGCCTGCTGTCTCTTTTACTAGAACGAGCTGCTTGATTGCATCTTTTGTTGTTCTAATTCCACCGGCAGGTTTAACGCCGATGCGCTGACCTGTCATCTGATAATAATCACGGACCGCCTCCAGCATCACCAAGACGACTGGCGCAGTTGCGGCGGGGGAAATTTTGCCGGTGCTTGTCTTAATGAAATCTGCCCCTGCCGCCATCGCCAAGAAAGAGGCCTTGCGGACATTGTCATAGGTAACGAGCTCGCCAGTCTCAAGAATGACCTTGAGATGAGCCTTTCCCTCACAGATTGATTTAATGTAAACGATTTCACTAAAGACCTTCTCAAGGTCCCCGGACAGGAAAGCTCCGCGATCAATGACCATATCTATCTCTGTCGCCCCATTGGCGATTGCATCCTTGGTATCGCGCTCTTTTACTTCCAATGATGCGCGACCTGAAGGAAATGCTGTCGATACTGCAGCGACTGGAATGTCATGGCCACCACTTGCATCGAGATGAGTACGCGCAATAGAAACCATATCGTTGTATACACAAATTGCACCGACGTGTGGAACGGTTGCATCAGATGGATCTGGTCGAATTGCTTTGTTGCAAATTGCTTTAACTTTTCCTTCGGTGTCTGCACCTTCAAGAGTTGTTAAATCAATCATGCTAATTGCCATGTCGATTGCCCAACGCTTGCTCGCAGTTTTAATACTTCGGGTTGCCAGCATTGCCGCTCGTGCATCGGCACCAACTTGATCAACTGGCGAAAGGGTTCGCAAAAAACCTTTGATTGAGGTCAGCGATCCATCGGTGAGAGCCATGTCGCAATCTTAACCTCATCAGGACTTACTGAGAAGGGATATTCTCGTTATTCTTATGGGTATGAAGCCAACACCGATAGTTCTCGATTGCGACCCAGGCCACGATGATGCACTTGCAATGATTCTGGCAGCCTATAACCCCAGTATTAATCTGCTTGCTATCACTACTGTCTCTGGCAACGGAATTATTGCCAAAGTCACAGAGAACGCACTTCGGATTTGTGCTCTAGCTAAGATCAATGTTCCAGTAGCAGAAGGCGCTGGTAATGCAATCTTGGGCTATATCGAGGCGGCAACTGATATTCATGGTGAGACTGCACTCGATGGCGCTCCACTTCCTGCTCCAACTTTTGAATTAGAAAAGATTTCTGGTGTTGATTTAATCGCCAAGGTAGTACGTGAGCATCCTGAAAAAGTTACGCTCGTTGCGACCGGACCGCTGACTAATATCGCCCTCTTTCTCAAGCTTTATCCAGAGTTGCGCTCAAATGTTGCCGAAATTGTCTTTATGGGTGGCAGCGCATCTCGCGGCAACCGCACACCTTATGCAGAATTTAACATCTGGATGGATCCAGAGGCAGCCGATGTTGTGATGAAATCTGGCATTCCATTGACTATGTGTGGCTTGGATGTCACTCATCAAGCGCTCGTGACAAAGCCGATATTTGCACAGCTGGAAGCTATGGAAACCGAACTATCAAAGACCGTTATCGGACTTCTGACATTCTTTAAATCGACCTACAACGATGTCTTTGAGATGCCAGATCCACCGTTACACGATCCTGTTGCAATTGCGCTCTTAATTGATCGCGCCGTCGTTAAGACACGTCGTTGCAATGTGGAGATTGAACTCAATGGAAAGTTCACTCGTGGCGCAACCGTTGTCGATATCTATAATCGAAGTGGTGGAGCTACCAATGTCGATGTTGCGCTCGACCTCGATTTCGATAAGTTCTGGTCGATGATGCTTGAAGCAGTAGAAAAAGCCGGAAAGGCTTAATCGACTGCTCGGCCGTTCGCCTTATCTTCAGCGATGATTTCGCGCAGAGAATCAACTGCAGTCTGCAAGAGCTGATCCAATGGTGGCATTGGGTCATGTGCATGCACAGCCATCACTCCACCTGCACGGACTCGCAGCATCGATGCAATGACAAAGAGAGCTGATGCCTCCATCTCAGAGCAGATTGCACCGCCTATCTCCCACGCTTTCCAGCGATTGAGAAGATCTGCAGCTACGCCCATCCGCTCTGGTTCGTGTTGGCCATAGAAAGAATCTTTTGATTGCGTGATGCCCAGGCGATATCGGGCACCATTTTTGATAGCGGCGCGCTTGATTGCAGCGACCAGATCGACATCTGCAATAGCCGGAAATTCGATAGGCATGTAGTGCTTTGAAGTTCCTTCATCGCGAATGGCAGCGGTAATAATGGCTAATTCGCCAGAGACGCTATCAGGCTGGATATGGCCTGATGTACCTACTCGAATAAAGGTATCTGCACCGACTCGGACAAGTTCTTCAAGTGCGATTGCAGCCGATGGGCAACCAATGCCGGTTGATGTGACAGAAACTTTCACGCCATCTAGGTAACCGGTATATGTGTTGTACTCGCGATTGCTCGCCACATGGACGGGATTATCAAAGAGCGCCGCGATAGGTTCGCATCGGCCAGGATCTCCAGGTAGCAGAACATACTTTCCGACATCGCCTTTTTTTAGTTGGATGTGATATTGCTTCTCTTCGTTAAGCATTCTGATCTCCCTTAATCAATTCACGAATTGCTAACACTGCAGTTTCAATCAACGGTTCGAGCGAGCCAAGCTCGCCTTCTCCGTGCATGATCATGATTCCTCCTGCGCGCACTCGAAGCATGGATGCAACAACAAAGAGGGTCGAGGCCTCCATCTCAGAACAGATTGCTCCCCCTACTTCCCAGGCTCGCCACCGCTCGAGCAGGCGCGAGGTCACACCGGAATGTTCTGGCTCTACTTCACCGTAGAACGAATCCTTTGATTGAGAAATGCCGACTCGATAAGGAAGCTGCTTCGTGATCGCTGCCTTACGCAGCGCTTGCACTACTTCAAGATCTGCAACTGCCGGAAACTCGATCGGCATGTAATGACTTGATGTTCCTTCGTCACGAATAGCACCTGAGACTATTGCTAGCTCTCCTGATTTGGTACCTGGTTGAATCGAACCTGAAGTTCCGACTCGGATAAAGGTCTTTGCGCCCACTCGCACAAGTTCCTCCATCGCAATTGCGGCAGAGGGGCATCCAATTCCGGTAGAAGTAACGGATACTTTTACGCCATCGAGATAGCCGGTATATGTCACGTACTCACGGTTAGTGGCCACATGCACCGCGTTATCGAAGTGACGGGCAATAACTTCAGCGCGACCAGGATCTCCGGGAAGTAGGACATATTCGCCTACATCACCTGGCTTGAGGTGGAGATGGTGCTGCATTTCTGTCATAGTGTTTTCACCCTCTCGATAAAGAAATCCATAAATCCTTCGACATCTACCTCCATCGCAACCTGTGCATTAGGTGGATTGCCAAGTGCAACAAAGTGATCGGCCGAAAGTTTTGCAGTTGTGAAATCACCATGAAGCTCAATATCGACATAGTAATCACGCATTGCTACGAGTTCAGGTTTGAGCAAAATAGCTGCCGCAAGCGGATCGTTAATTGCGCATCCTTCAATCCCCTGATACTCAAGATGGAAATCCATATAGAAGGCGGTCGCACGATCGATAAAGGTGCGAATATCTTCTCGAGCGCCTTTAAGTCTTTCGATATGCGCCTTGGTAAAGAGACATTTGTATGTGACATCGAGCGGAACGATTGTCAGATCTATCCCTGAACGCAAGAGAATATCGAATGCTTCTGGGTCACAGAAGACGTTGTATTCAGAGGATGGAGTTGCATTACCTGGGTAATGGATTGTTCCGGCCATAGAGACAACGTTCTTAATCTTTTTGCGCAGAGAAGGCTCTTTCAAAAGTGCCAGTGCCAGATTTGTGACCGGACCGATACAGAGAATCGTTATCTCACCTGGATTGGCATTGACGATATCGATGATGAGATTGGCGGCATTACTCGCAACGGGTTTGATCTTCGGCGCAGGAAGAACGGCATGGCCAAGACCTGTATCTCCATGTGTCTCTTCTGCCACCGATAGCGTCTTCACCAGAGGCTCGTGGGCCCCTTCTGCAACGGGAATATTTTCCATGTCGAGTAACTCAACAAGCTTGAGGGCATTTTCGGTGCACTTTTGTACGGTGGTATTGCCATGTGTTGTTGTAATTGCCTGCAATGAAATTTCAGGCATTGCCTTTAAGAGAATAAAGGCCAAGGCATCATCAATACCTGGATCTGTATCAAGAATGAGCTTCATTGGCTTACCTCTTCACTAGCTGCATCTTTATGGAAGCTCCAGCCAGCAACTGAAATTAGTGCTGCTAACGCTGTTGATGCAGTCATAAAGTAGAAACCTTTCCAGCCATCGAACTTATCGACGATTACACCGCTCAGGGTACTTCCAAGGGTAATACCGATAGAGAGAGCTGCGCCAAGAAATGCGAAGGATTCGGTGAGTCGGCTGAGTGGCACAAGCTCTTTCATAAATGCATTTGCTGATATCAGAGCTGGGGCGATTGCGATTCCAGAGACAATAATCCAGAAGACAATTGTTTCGAGATCTTGGAAGAAGAGGATACCTGATGTGCATAGCGTCATAATTACAAGCGAACCGGTATAGCGAATAGAGCTCGAAATTTTCCAATGAATAATTCCATAGATCAAGCCCGAAACGGCGCTTCCGATTGGATAGAGACCGACCCAAAGTCCACCCTCAGCTTCGCGTCCGCCTTCTGTGGCTACCGCAATAATAACTACAAAGTTAGAACCAAAGAGCAGCCCCAGAGCAACTAACGAAAGCAGAAGCGTCTTCACATATGGGATAGCAAGAATTCCCCGGGTGTGATCTTCATGAACTCGAGCAAACCCACCGTGATCGATACTCGTGAGAGCGATTCCGACCCCTGAGATTGCGAGAAATACGATCGATGCAACAAGTGGAGAGCTTGATCCATAGAGGGAGAAGAGAAAACCAGCAAGAGCTGGGCCTACGACAAAGGCAGTCTCATCAAAGACTGACTCTAGCGAGAGCGCTGTATCTAGCTCTTTCGGATCTTTCAGAGACCTACTCCAACGAGTTCGAGTAATGGTTCCAAAATTAGGAAAGGTGGCGCCTGCCAGCCCGGCAAAGAGAAGCAGGCCGATAGTTGAGTGATGAATAAAGTAGAGCACACCTATCGTGGCCAGAATATTAATTGCCGTAACCGGAAGGATTACCGATTTAGTACCGTATTGATCGGCGAGCTTTCCCACTCGCGGACTAATGGCAGCACCAGAGAGTGTATAAAACGCGGACGTTAAGCCAGCGAGTGTAAATGAGTCCCTGACATCAGAGACAAGAAAGACAAGCGCCACAGTATTCATCGCTAATGGAATTCGGCCAATCATTCCGAATCCTATTGTTGATAAAGCATGAGGTTTTCGTATTATTGATACGTAAGACCCAGGCAAGAGTTCCTCAGTTTCTCTCTTTTTCTCTTATTTAAAAATAGACTAGAAAATTAGGAATCTATTTCTTGCTGCCACTTGAGCAGAATTTCAAACGCTTTATCAAAACTATCTACAACTTGACCTACATCTTCAACACATCCTCGGACGAAGAGATTTATTCCTTTTCCGTCAATCATATTTCGATCCCGGATGACGCGAGTATCCGTGACGAGACCAATCATTCCCTTTTTGGATTTGTCGTGGCGCATCTCAGCCCAGAAAATTCCAATCTCACTCGCTGTTCCATCATCGACCATCGGCCCATCAAGAAGAGCGAGGACAACGTTTGCACTCAAGACTTCGCGCGCATCGGTATCAAAGATGAACTTAGGTGTCACTGGATCAGGTAGCGGAATCTCATGTGGAACAAAGACTTCCATTCCGGCATCTCGCATTCGCTTAGCGCATTGATCAATATAAGAGCGCTCATATGGAGTAAAGAGTGGTCCAGCGAAGTAAATCTTCATTTTTAATACATCACAGTCTTAGTTAGGTGGTGTGGCCAATGTGTTGCGTGATAAGTCTTCCAGAAGCGGAAATCTACTTGTGGCTGAAGTAGTGGATCCATGCCTGGGCGACGCTTATTTATCTCTTCAGTCAATCGAGCAATTGCATAGATTGAATTTGCACGAAGCTCAATCTCTGCTTGGCTATTGCGCGGAACTTCAACGAGTGAATTGATCTGCTGCTCGAGCTCAGGTGCATATTCGAATATCTTTGTCACGCGCATGCCTACCGGCACAATGTAATCCGCAAAAGCAGTCAAAGAGTGAGCATCCTCAATTGCCCATGCTTTGCGTGGCGATAACGCCAAATGCATCCCCCAGAGGCCGAGCTGAGCCAATTTGAAAATCTGTACCTCGTGGCCGTTATAAAGACTCACATCATTAAAACGTGGGAACTCCGAAGTAAGACGTTCAAGCAGGCCATTGCCATTGTCGTAGAGGCGCGGTGGACAGTCGCGGACGAAGTTGGAGTAACGTCCCTGATATTTAGAGACCAAGGTGCGCCCAACCTCATTAAAGATTGTCACGCGCTCATCGAGCATCGGCATTTCGATAGTTCCAGCAAATACGGATTCAAGATCTGCCCGGGTCAGATTTGCTAGATATTCTCCAGAGAAAAATGGGATACCGGCGGTGTGGGCACGATGTAGACAGGCCAGCATCGCCTCCGAGTCACACCAGCGCTTACCAAGATAATCTGTCTCGAATTTGATGCCGGTATCAAAATTTGTAAAGGCAAAGTTCATGGTATTTACCACGAGTGTAAAGTCCATCAAAAAGTCTGGATCGTTGCCAAAATCAAAGAGCATCGATCCATCAGGCTTAGCAAACTCCTCGTAAGCCATCCAATCGGCGACATCAATCAAGCGCTGATTATTAATGGTGACTAGTGATGAGTTCTGAACTACTGGCACAAGTGATGCCAGGACAGATGAATCCCAATTAACTGACATTGCGCGCGCCCCAGCTACTCGGAGCCACGCCGGTAAGGCGCGCCCGCTGCGGCAGGTGGAGTCAACCTTTGAGCCAAGAAGGTGAGGACCACTAAGGTCGCAACGTTAGGAAATACAGTGACGAATTCCTGAGGAATAACATCCACCTTGAGATAGATCAAGAGAGCCAGTAGCGCTGCCACAATTGAAAAGGCGGCAAACTTCCACTTTTTCGAGATCAGGAAGTAGAGCACCATTAGAGCTCCCACTATTCCGGCCACGATGATCAACGCCATCACAGATTCATTCTGACGAATACGGAGCGCATCGGTAAATCCGAAGAGTAGCGACCCTGCAAAGACTCCGCCGGGCTTCCAGTTACCGAAGATTACAGTTGCTAGACCGATAAAGCCTCGTCCGGCAACCTGTCCTTCACGATATACAGATGAGGCGACGAGAGATAGATATGCACCGCCGAGAGAGGCGAGCATTCCTGAGACTGAAATCGCGATATATCGAATGCGGTAGACATTGATACCGAGTGATTCGGCAGCCATTGGATTTTCACCGGAGAAGCGCATGCGCAGTCCAAATTTACTGCGCCACATAATCCAAGATGTCAGTGGGACGATAAGCAAGAATGCGATTGTTACTAACGAAATCTCTTTTGTAACTCCATTAAGAATTCCTGCAATATTTGAGATGAAAAATATGTTCTTACCGTCAATTCTCTCGAGTAACGGCGAGACGCCGGGAATTGTAAATGTCGGAAATGCGTCGGAGGGTGGTGAGACTGTTCGATCGCCACCCTTTGGTGGGAAGTAAATTCCTGATAGATATCGTGCGCCACCTGCTGCAATTAAGTTAATTGCAAGACCAGATACCGCCTGATCAATTCCGACTTTGACGGTAAGGATTGCGTGGAAGAAGCCAGAGAGCAGGCCAAATACGCCAGCTGCTATAAAACCAACAAGTGGTCCATGCAGGAATCCAAACCAAGCACCGGTCCAGGTGCCAACAATCATCATTCCTTCTAGGCCAATGTTGATGACACCAGCTCGTTCTGCCCAGAGCCCACCAAGACCTGCCATCAACAATGGGATAGCAAATCGCAGGGTTGCACTTGAAGTGCCTGGTGATGAGATATCCGAAAAGCCGGTCAACAGCTCGACCAGTGAAAGAATGAAGAGCAATCCTGCGACAAGCAGCGCAATTCTTGCTGGGCTAGATACCAGCGGCTTTATCTTGCGCTTAAAGGTTGTCAGCGGAGTTGTTGTTGTACTCATTACTTTGCCTCCACTTCAGCAAGAACTTCTGCATTTACTTTGCCGACCGCCCGTTGTTGCTGCTTGAGATTTATTCGCGCAACCACTTCGTAGGCAATCACAATCGAGAGAACTATGGTTCCTTGCATCACGATCACAATCTCTGGTGGAATTCCTTCGAATTCAAGTACTTGACCGGCGCGCTCGAGGAATGACCATAAGAAGGCTGCAAAGAAGATTCCCACTGGATGATTTCTACCCAGAATTGCCAGAGATAGACCAGTGAAGGCAAAGCCTGATGGGAAGGCCATGCTGTAGGAGTGAGTATCCGAGAGCAGCGTTCCAATTCCGACCAATCCTGCAATCGCACCAGAGAGCACAGTGGTCACAAAGATCATTCCTGGAGCGTTGACGCCACTTGATCGTGCAGCGCGGAATGAGAGACCGGTTGCTCTTAAATTAAATCCGAAGACTGTCTTATTGAGCATTACCCAATAAGCCACACCCACAAAGATTGCGAGGAAGAAGACTGAATAAACCTCGCCCTCAAAGATCTTGATAGTGGGCATCTGGCCACTTGCTGGAATTGGCTTTGTCTGCACATTCTGTGAACCCTCTGGCAGAGATCCCAAGAGCTTTGGGCTAAGCAAGAAAGCGATGATGGCAGCAGCGATAAAGTTGAGCATGATGTTGCTGATTACCTCAGAGACGCCGCGACGAACCTTGAGATAGCCGGCGATAGCAGCCCATGCTCCACCAGCAATCATGGCAACGACAATGATTACTGCAACGTGAAGTACTGCAGGAAGGTCAATCGCTGCACCCACTACTGCGCCAAAGAATGCACCCATTCGATACTGACCATCGATACCGATGTTAAAGAGAAGCATCTTAAAACCAATTGCTGCAGCTACGCCGGCAAGGTAATACGAGACGGTCAGATTTATCTCAGAGACGAGGTTACGAGGCTCGAATCCATAAGAGACCATGAGCTTAAAGAGTTCAAATGGACTTTCGCCGCGTAGTGACAAGATGATGTACATCAAAAGACATGATGTGAAAATTGCAGCAATCGGCGCAACTGCGCCCCAAAAAATCCGACTTCTTCTCATCAGTGATTCGCTCCTGTCATTGCTAGCCCGATATCTTCAGGAGTGGTCTTGGATGGGTCTAATACTGAAGTAATTGTTCCGCTATAAATAACAGCGATGCGATCAGAGAGCGAGAAGAGCTCTTCCAGGTCTGCTGAGACAAGCAAGATTGCAGCTCCTTGAGATCGGGCCTTCATTAAGCGATCCCAAATAATTGCTTGAGCTCCTACATCTACACCACGTGTTGGTTGGGCTGCGATGATTAATTTTGGATTCCCACTGAGTTCGCGACCTACAATGAACTTCTGCTGATTGCCGCCCGAGAGCGCGCTTGAAAGCACATTGACGCCTGGAGTTCGCACATCGAATTCTGTGACGACTCGCTTGGAATCCTCCGCTGCCGCGCCTTTATTGATCCAGACTCCTTTTGCCATGGGAGCGGCAAATTGGTGTCCAAGAATTCGATTCTCCCAGAGCGGGGCAAACATTAAGAGACCGTCGCGCTGACGATCTTGTGGAATGTAACCGACGCCTGCATTTCTAATATCTTTTGTATGAGTCACAGATGCATCCAGACCCAATACCTCGACCGAGCCAGAATTAGCCTTGAGAAGTCCCATCACTAGTTCGATGAGTTCACTCTGGCCATTACCTTCGACGCCGGCAAGTCCCAGAATCTCACCACCGTGGAGATCGAGGCTGAGGTTATGAAGAATTTCACGACCATCGGCACGGGAATATGAGACGTTCTTCATCGTAAGGAAGCTATTAGGACTTACAACCAGTGCTCCCGCGATCGGCTTAGGAAGTTCGCCGCCAACCATAAGCTCGGCTAGCGCCTTCTTTGTTGTTCCGGCAGGAGTAAGGGTTGCAACTGTTGTTCCCTGTCGCATCACTGTGATCTCATCAGAAATTGAGAGAACTTCATCGAGCTTATGTGAGATAAAGAGAATAGTTAAACCATTCTTCACTAACTCTTGAAGATTGCTGAAGAGTTCGGTTACTTCCTGAGGGACGAGCACCGCTGTTGGCTCGTCGAGAATTAGGATCTTTGCGCCACGGAAGAGAACTTTTGCAATCTCTACGCGTTGACGTTCACCAACTCCAAGATTTGCTAACTGCTCATCTGGATCAATATCTAATTGGTAGGTCTTGGCTATCTCTAATAACTTTTTTCGTGCTTCCCCATATTTGATGGCAATTCCAAATCGAGATGGCTCACTTCCGAGAATTACATTCTCAAGGACAGTAGCGTTATCTGCGAGTTTAAAGTGTTGATGGACCATGCCGATACCCAAGGCAATGGCATCCTGAGGTGATTTAAGATTGACCGTTTCGCCGAATACTTTAATTGTTCCGGCATCTGGACGAATAAGTCCATAAAGGGATTTCATGAGAGTTGATTTGCCGGCGCCATTTTCGCCGATGATGGCGTGAATGGTTCCTTCACGTACAAGGAGAGAGACATCGCGGTTTGCGATAACGCCAGGGTACTTCTTCTCTACTCCGGAGACCTCAAGAATATTTGGCACTAATTTGCTTCTCTCTCTTGTTAGTTCAAGGTGCGCCGCCTTTAACAGCGGCGCACCTTGACTCTACGTAAGTGAATCTACGTAAGTGACTTAATTAAGTCGACTTACGCCTTAGTTGGATCTGTTGGAACCTTTACTGCTCCTGATGCAATCTTCTTCTGGAATGCATCGATCTTTGAGGTGATGTCCTTTACGTAACCACCTGTAGTTGTGTAACCAACTCCACCTTGCTTAGCGCCCCAAGTCTTGACTCCAGCTGTCTTCTTGCCTGCAACTGCATCGGCAACGAAAGCACGGGTACCAAGATCAACACGCTTGAGCATTGATGTAAGGATTGTCTTCTTGTATGCAGCGTGTGCTGGGTATGTAGCTTCGTCAGCATCTACGCCGATTGACCACTTTCCGAGCTCAGATGCTGCCTTGTGCATACCTGTTCCGGTTCCACCAGCTGCTGCGTAAACAACATCTGCACCGTTCTCGTACATACCCTTAGCTGCTTCGTAGCCCTTTGCAGGATCGTTAAATCCTGAGAAGTCAGGGAAGTTAGAGATGTATGTTGACTTAACTGTGATTGTCTTATCGACAGCCTTAACGCCTGCGATAAATCCAGCTTCGAACTTAGCGATAAGAGGTGTGTTAACTCCACCGATAAATCCAACGCTCTTTGTCTTTGTCTTAAGAGCTGCTGCAACACCTACAAGGTATGAGCCTTCTTCTTCTTTAAAGACAATGCTCTGAACGTTTGGAAGCTTGACTGAAGAGTCATCGACAATTCCCCACTGAATCTTTGGGAATTCCTTTGCGACCTTGCCAAGAGCTGCTGCATATGTAAATCCAACTACAACGATTGGGTTTGCGCCGCGGCCAGCCATAAGGCGAAGACGCTCTGCACGCTGATCATCAGTTGCTGTTGGGTTATCTTGTGACTCAATGAGCTTGAGTGACTTGTTCTTGTCAAGCAGTGGCTTTACGCCGATGTATGCAAGCTGGTTAAAGCCTGGCACATCGCGTCCACCCAAGCTGTAGGCGATACCAATTGTCTTGGTAGCTGCCTGAGCTGGAGCTGCAGCGATAAATCCTGTAAGCATAAGAGCAGCTGTAACAGTTGCTGCACCTAGCTTGCGGAGAGTTTTGTTCTGCATTCTTTTTTTCCCCTTTTGTTTATTTGAGTGATCACTCATTTATTCAGTAGCCGACTTTGTTGAGCGAATCTTCTGCGACTCACGCGGAGGCGCACAGGATCCTCTCTTAACAAGGTGTACATCGACCACTGAATGCTCTGGTTGCATCGCGCTTGCGCGATCGAGTTGATTTAGCATCAACTGCATAGCTTGACTGCCTTGTAGGCGCGCATCGCGCGAAATCACGGTAATTGGAGGGCTGATCAGGTCAGCGCAATCAAGGTCGTCAAAACCGATTACGGAAATCTGTTCTGGAATTGAAATCTGCGAATCCCTAAGCGCATGGAGAGCGCCCATCGTCATTAAATTATTTGCAGTAAAGACTGCTGTCGGAGGCGTTTCCAGCGTTAACAACTGCTTCATCGCAGCGAAACCACCAGCCTCAGTGAAATCTGATTCGATGAAATACTCTGGTGCGACCGCAAGTTGTGCCTGCTTCAGCGCCGAGTAAAAACCTTCAGCGCGCTTCTTGCCTGGAGTAGATGACTGAGGTCCTGCAATCATTGCAATCGCGGTATGACCAAGATCAATCAAATGCCTGGTAGCGATCTCTGCACCTTTGGCATTCTCTGCCAAGACAGAGCTAAAGCGTTCGCCATCTAGAGTAACTCGGTCAACAAAGACAATCGGAAGGCCAAATTGGCTAAAGAAGGCTGGTGCAACCTGAGCCTCAGTACTTGGAACCATAATGACGCCATCTACACGGCCGAAAAGTTGGCTCAGTGCTTTCTCTTCACGTTCGCGGATTGCGCCAGTGTTGACGAGAAGAACCATTCGATCATCACCAACAGCAGATTCGGCACCTTCCACAATGGAGGCGAAAAATGGATTAGTTACATCGGGAACAATGATTGCAATGATTCCAGTGCGACCTGATTTTAAATTACGAGCTGCTGCACTGGGGCGATAATTGAGCTCTGAAATTACTTCACGAATTTCTTCAGAATTACGAACTGTGAATCCACTCAAGTAGCGAGAGATAGTTGCAACGGAGACACCAGCGCGTTTTGCCACATCTGTAATAGTCACAGTGGACATCGCCGGCCTCCTTGTCGGTTAAGAATCATTACTGATATCGATTGCAGATAACCTATATCCTGGAGTAGATTCCGTCTAGAGCGTTGAGCTTTTATTTATTTGGTGGCGTCGGGAGAGATCTATGTCTAATGAATCACACTTGCCTCAATCACATGTGCCTCAATCGCATGTGGTTGTCGTTGGCAGCACAATGATCGACATGGTTGCATATACAAATAAAGTTCCGCAGGCAGGTGAAACTGTGATCGGCGAAAAATTTGCACTCGGTTTTGGAGGCAAGGGAGCAAACCAAGCGACGATGGCGAGACGCTTTGGGATAAGGGTCTCTATGGTCAACACTCTTGGCGATGATGTATTCGGAGACACTACTCTTACAAATTTCCAAGAGCAAGGCATCGACACGACTTTTGTGACGCGCACTTCTGGAGCCAGTGGAGTTGCACCAATTTGGGTGGAACCCGATGGAACAAATCGCATAATATGCGTGCCAGGAGCCAATAATTCGATGACTCCCGCTCAAGCTAAATCTGCACTTGAGAGTTTAAAGAGTTATCAAATCGTTATAGGCCAACTCGAAATTCCGCAAGAGGTAACACTGCAAGCTTTCCAAACAGCGCACCAATTCGGAGCAATCACAATTCTCAATCCAGCACCCTTTGCAGAAATATCTGCAGCACTGATTGCCGAAAGTGATTGGATCATTCCTAACGAAACAGAATTTGCGGGAATGCATCCACATGGACTCGAGCCAACAAGTGATGAAATTATCTTAGAACTTGCATCAACGTTAAAGACTCGCTTTGCAGTAACGCTCGGCGATAAAGGAGCAGCGCTAACAACCTTGGATGGTCGCGTTATTCGGGTGAGTGCTCCAGTTGTCAAGGCAATTGATTCAACAGGGGCTGGAGATGCTTTTGTAGGCTCATTTTCGGTCGGTCTTGCGATGGGGCTATCCGAAGAACAGGCTCTGGCTCTAGGTTGCGCATGCGCCTCGGATAGCGTCACTAGACTAGGCACTCAATCCTCCTACCCCACACCTGCACAGGTAGAAGCGATTCTGGCATCAATCGCAGGGCAATAAAGAAAGTAGGGATATCTCGTGGCAGATTCCAGTTTTGACGTAGTCTCCAAAATCGATCGCATGGAGCTTGATAATGCAATTAATCAGGCAATCCGAGAGATCGATACGCGATTTGATTTTAAAAATACTGGCACATCGGTAGAACTCTCAGGCGAGACAATCAAGATTGAAGCTGGTACCGAAGAGCGCGCAAAGGCTGCCCTTGAGGTCGTAAAAGAGAAAATGATTAAGCGCGGAGTTTCGCTCAAGCACTTAGATGCTGGCGAGCCACAACTCTCAGGAAAGATCTACAAGATTGGTTGCACTCTCAAAGAGGGCATCTCAACTGAGAATGCAAAGAAGATTGCTAAGTTCTTGCGTGATGAGGGGCCTAAGACAATCAAGACTCAGATTCAGGGAGATGAGCTTCGCGTATCTTCCAAGAGCCGAGATGACCTTCAAGATGCAATTACCCAAATCAAAGAAGGTCCATTCGACTTCGCCGTTCAGTTTACAAATTACCGCTAAGCGATCTTGGCAGAAACTAGAAGCGAGAAATCGCTTGGGCTAATTTTTGGATTGAGTGCCTACGTTCTGTGGGGGCTCTTTCCGCTCTTCTGGCCGCTACTGAAGCCAGCTAGTGCCTACGAAATCGTTGCTCACAGAGCAGTGTGGACGCTGGTTTTCTGCATGATTGTCCTGGCATTTAATAAGAAGCTTCGGGCGATGTTTCGGCGGCTTCGCGAAGGCAAAATATTAATTGGTCTCACTGCGACCGCAATTCTTATTTCAGTTAATTGGATTACCTATATTTGGGCAACTAACACTGGACATGTTGTTGAAGCTTCATTGGGCTATTACATCAATCCACTCGTGATGATTGCATTTGGTGTCATCTTGCTCAAAGAGAAGATGCGGGCAGGCCAATGGCTAGCGGTTGGTATCGCAACAGTTGGCGTGATTATCTTGACTGTCGATTATGGGCGCTTGCCCTGGATCGCCATTACGCTCGCTTTATCGTGGGGTAGTTATGGCGTAATTAAGAAGGTATTAGACCTTGGAGCACTCGAAGGTCTTACAATCGAGACTCTCATCTCACTGCTCCCCTATGCGCTCTTTCTCCTCATTTTGCAGAATCAAGGCAGTGGCCA
>Ga0164292_10001116_pt1 | contig 21495 bp, 12 predicted proteins | sample GEODES117metaG_FD_111486 | JGI IMG/M metagenome (GOLD analysis project Ga0164292, IMG submission 111486) | Eutrophic lake water microbial communities from Lake Mendota, Wisconsin, USA - GEODES117 metaG | ecosystem: Environmental > Aquatic > Freshwater > Lake | place: USA: Lake Mendota...
GGGGCGTTGTCCACGGGGACATCAAACCGGCCAATATACTCGTTTCTGATGATGGCAATCCGCTACTGCTCGACTTTCACCTCGCCGCGCGCATCCAGGGTTCGCATCGCCCGGAGCATGTTGGCGGAACATTGCCGTACATGTCACCACAACAGCTGCGCGCTCTGGAGCAAGGCCAGAAGCCTGCTGCGAGTTGCGACCTGTTTTCGCTGGGTGTCGTGATGTTCGAGTTGCTCGGCGGACGGCTTCCCTATGTGACACGTCCTCTCGATCGGGATTCGATCGCGGCGATGATTAGCGAGCGCGAACAGCCCCCGCCATCGCTGAGCCAGATCACACCGGCCATCTCGGTCGACGTCGTGACAATCATTGAGAGCTGCCTGGTGTCGGAGCAGGCTGGCGGATACCGCTCGCTACGTCAACTACAGGAAGATTTAGATGCGCACTTGGCCCACCGCCCATTGCTGCACGCGCGCAATCGTTCTCTTCGGGAACGGGTCAGGAAGTGGACGCGACGGCACCCGGTGCTCGCTTCGACCTGGAGCTTGACCGGGCTGTTTCTGTTGCTGGCGGTCGTCACAGGTTCGCTGGTCGCCGGCCGCTTGCAATCGGCCCGCAGGTTGGAAGCGGAAGTTTCGAGTCAACAGTTTGTTCGCGAGTTGGCATCGGCAATCGTGCCATTGACGGTCCCCGGACTCGGCCCGCGGACAGTACAAACCGCGACCAACCAGCTGGCTGAGCAGGTTGTTGCCCATTACCAAGCTGCCGATTATCCCGGCCCCGAACTGCTCAGCGAACAACAGAAATCGGCCGAGTCAGTACAGCTCTCGTCAGCCTCTTTTTGGCTGACTCAAAGTACTTTGGCAAATGCCGCGCCTCAGCCGAGTGCCACGCGACAGTTGGCTGAGCTGGAGTCGCTCGAAGCCGTGGTCGCCAAGTTGGCAAAGCAAGTGCCCCCATCGCTCTCCACTGAGTTTGTCAGTCTGCAGACTACGCTGCAGAGGGCAATGAAGCAGGATTCCAAAGCTGATTTCTCGGCGCTCGAGTTGCTGCAACCGCCAGAGCAGCCAGGTGCCGCTGCATCATTCTCAAACGAAGCACGAATTCTCGACGCGGCTCGGGCAGTTCGCCGCGGGGAGGCTGGGCTGGCATTGTCGCAGTTGGAACGGGTGCTGGCGGTCGACTCCGACAACTACCAGGCGTGGCTCCTTAAGGGGCACGCCTGGCTGCTCGCGGGTAATCGCGAACGGGCGAGCGAGGCATATTCGTTCTGCGTAGCCCTGCAGCCGAGCTCGCCTTGGGGCTGGTTTCAACGCGGGATCGTGAGGCTCGAGCAGGGTGATCTGAGTGGTAGCCGATCCGATTTCGATCGCTGCATCGAGCTTGAGCCGCAGGAGGCAACTGCGTATCTGAACCGCGCGCTGGCTGCGCGAGCCGCAGGCGACTTGAAAGCTGCACTGTCGGACCTGAGTCGGGCCATCGAGCTGGGCTGCGGCGAGACGCGAGCTTGGTATCTTCGCAGCCAAGTCTATGGACAGTTAGGCCAGGCAGAGGAAGCCCAGCGTGATCAGCAGGCGTTCCTGAACCTGGAGCCAAGTGATTTGAAAAGTTGGTTGGCACGTGGTCTGGTGCGGGCGCGGGCTAATCAGCCGGATTTGGCCCTGCAGGATTTTCAGGCGGCCCGTCGGCTTGTTCCCGATTCGGTGGACGCTTGGCAAAACATTGCGACTGTCCAGAGCGAAATGCTCAAACAGTTGGAAAAGGCCGCTGATTCCCTCGGTGAAATCATCAAGTTGCGACCAAATGACCCGATTCCGCTCGTGACTCGCGGCGTACTGCTGGGAAGAATGGAAGCTCGGCCCGCGGCGCATGCCGATGTCCAGAACGCGCTGCGCCTGCGAAGCGATGCTGACGTGCTGTTTCGAGCTGCCGGAGTTTACGCGCTGACTTCCCGAGTCGACGCGGAAGACGTGGAGTTGGCACTCGACCTGCTTCGGCGGGCCGCATTTGCCGATCCCGGCCTGGTGCTGAGCCGAATGGAAGCGGATACCGATTTGCAGCCGATTCGGCAGCATCCTGAATACCAGAAAGTCTTGTCCAGCTTGAAGTTGCTCGCGCAGCCGCAGGGACAATCGAATGAGGTGAAACAATGAACCGCCCCCGCTCACGAACCAATTGCCAGAAGTGCCCAGTGAGCTACACGGCGCTCGAACCGCGCGCTTTGTTGGCCGCGATTACCTACGATGCGGCAACCAAGGTGGTCACCGTCGCCGGCACGGAGGGAGCGGATTGGTCGAGGGTTCTGTCGCCGATCGCCGGTCAAGTTCAAGTCCAGTTCAGCGGAATTGAAGTTCAGACCTTTGCTCAGGCTGATATCAGCCGCGTAGTATTTTCGGCGCGAGGTGGAGACGACTGGTTCCGCAACGATACGAGCGTGTCGAGTACTTTTTACGGCCAGGGTGGCAATGATACGGCTATCGGCGGCTTGGGAATCGATCGATTTCGTGGCGGACCGGGTGCTGATTATCTCGCGGGAGGAGAAGGCGATGACTATCTCAATGGCGACAGCGAGAACGACTCACTTGATGGCGGGAATGGAAACGATGCCCTCGAAGGCTTCACGGGAGATGACACGATTCAGGGAGGAGCGGGGAACGATCGCATCACCGCGGGGGTTGGCAACGACACGGTCTATGCCGGCAATGGCGATGACCAGGTTTTTGGGCATGATGGCAACGACTTGATCTACGGCGGTTTCGGTCTCGATACATTGGCCGGACAAGGCGGCAATGACATTGTGCATGGCGAAGGTGGTGAAGATTCAATCTTCGGGAACGACGGCAACGATCAGCTCTTCGGCGGGTTGGCGAAAGATCGATTGGTCGGCGGCAATCAGGATGACCAGCTTTACGGCGGCGATGGAATCGACACATTGCTCGGCGGTGGCGGTGATGACACGCTGGCCGGCGGAGCTAACCTCGGCTATCTCTACGGCGATGCGGGCAATGATACGATTTACGGCGGCGACCAGAATGACTGGATTCGCGGAGGAGCAGGTGATGACCGATTGTTCGGCCAGGGTGGGCTCGATCAACTTTTTGGTGACGAGGATCGCGATATTCTGCTCGGAGGGGCGGCCAGTGATCGCCTCGAAGGCGGAACAGGTGACGACGACTTTTATTCAGATGACGATGATGAGTTAATCGAAGATGATGAGGATGATCCGGATGAACTGGATGATCCTTACTTGAAAAGCAGTTTCTTGCCCAATCGGATTACCGTCAGCTTTGTGCCCGACGGAACTTCGGGCTTGGGGCAAACCAGCAACTTGTTTACGGCCTTCACCAGCCTGCTTTCGGGCTCTGCGATTCAGGCGGCCTTTTTGAACAGCCTGAAAATGTGGACGGCGCACGGTAATCTCGACGTCGGTTTAGTGCCGGATTCCGGGGCGCCGCTGGGGATTGCGGGAGCGGTCGTGGGTGATCCGCGGTTTGGAGATATTAGGATCTCAGCGCTCCCTTTGGCTGGCGACAGTTACGCCGTCGCGATGGGGCAAGCAGAAGCTGTCTCGGGAACTTGGGCCGGCGACATTATCTTCAATAGCAATGCCGTGTTCGACAGCCCGGAACACTTCTTTGCCGTCGCGCTGCATGAGGTTGGCCATGCCTTGGGGCTGAAGCATGTCCGGGCGCTGGACTCGGTGATGCATCGTTTTTCCCGACTCACCGCACTCTCGGCGGGCGATATCACTGCGTTTCAGGAGCTCTACGGACTGCGCCGCTTGGATGGCAATGACCTCGACTCGAATCAGAACAACGACTCTCTGCAGCGGGCAACCTTGATCCAGCTGGACGAGCACGGCGTCGCGCCCGGGACTTGGCCAGGTGTCAATTTTGGCGATTTGCATGCCCCTGGTGATCTCGACTTTTTCCGCTTTGACGTTCCCGATGGATATTCAGGACAGGTTCAGTTTCTGCTTGACTCTCGGCAACTTAGCTTCGCAGCGCCGACTCTCAGTGTCTTGAATGAAGCGGGCACCATTCTGCAATCGATAACTGCGGACGAACTCAATGGGGACCTGCTCAGCCTGACAGTGACTCCGACAGTAGAGCGACAGCGGTACTTTATTCGGGTCGATGGGCAGGCGAATTCCACGCTCGGACGATATGCCTTGGTAACCCGGCTGGCTGGGCGGGATGCAGTCGAGGAACCAACACTCTTGCGGGTCATTCGCGAGCCGGCCTTTGAGACGCTGGAGGAGGATGAGCTGGCCGAGTTTTTTGCCGACCCGGAGAACTATCAGTTCGGATTTGAGGATGGCGCAGATGACACGTTTTTCGGAGCCGTAGTTCTGGAGACCGAGGATGGTTACAGCGCCTTTTCCCGAATGACCTATCGTGGCAGTCTTTCCTCTGCATCGGATGTGGATCTCTATCAATTGCAAGCGGCCGAGTTCGAAGCCGGAATGACGCCGGTGCTGAATCTTTCCGTTCGCGCACTCGAGTCACAGGGCATGCTGCCCAAGCTGCGCCTGTTTGATGCGGCTCAGCAGCCCGTTGCCGCTGAAATCATGGTTAACGGTCAAGGCGAAATTGCCTTGCAGATTCCGGAGTTTGTGTCTGGAGCAACCTACTTTCTCGAGGTGGCTTCCGATGATCTGCTGCCGTTCCTTTCGGGGAGTTACGAATTGACGGTTTCCTATTCGATGGCGCCCGTTCAATTCGCGACGCGGTCTGCCGGGCAGGCTAATGCGGCAACTCCGCAATACCATACGGTCCATGTCGCCGAGTCCCAGTTAATGCAATTCGCACTCGAAGTCGCCCCCGCCTCCGTTCCGCCAGAGGCAATGGTCTGGGCGACCGTATTCAACTCGTCGGGTGAAGTGGTCTATCAAGGCGCCTCTCGTCCGGGAGAACGGCGGACGCGCGCGGCTGTCTATCTGGCACCAGGAACGTACCGGATTGAGGTTCAGGCAACAGCCTCGGTCCTCAACGGGCTTGCCTATCAATTGATTGGAGTTTCAGTCGGCGATCGCCAAGGCCCGACCTTCTCTGACCCCAGCAATTCGCCTTTTGAACGCCAGCCCGATGGCCGTTACTCCTATCCGGGCAATGTTTTAACTGACGCGACGTTTGTGTTTGCTGATGGCCCTCCACCCAACCAGCCGCCGCCTCCACCCCCACCTCCACCGCCGGGCAATCTCTTCGCCTGGTATTGGTACACCTAATTCCGGAGTGCTCGGTGCAGGTAGATCGCGACAGGTAGATCGCGGAACCATCCCCCTTCTTCGGAATGGGAGTGGTTAGTCGCGATGGCAACCTTTAGGCTAGAGTCCTGTTCTTAAGGACTCTTAAGGTCAGCCCTAGATTGCAGGAACCAGCCAAATGATCGTCCTCCGGCGAGCCTTTTTTCTCCTGGCGATGGGGAGTTGTTTGCCGGGCGGACTCAGTCCGGTCTCCGCAAGGCCAAGCCTTTTCTCGATTGTCACATCCTCGGGGAATCAGGCAGCGGAAGAACAGATTGAGTGGCGCGACGTCCGCGCTTGGGGTGTGGAAGGCCGGATTTTGCCGGAGCAGGAACGGCTCGGATGGTTTGATCGGCTGCCTGCTTCGGCTCAAGGCAAAGTCCCCGAGGCGGTTTGGAATTTGAGTCATGATTCGGCCGGCATGCTGGTCCGTTTTCGAACGGACTCACCCGAGATTCAGGTCCGTTATCGCTTGCGTCGCGGAGAACTCGCCATGTCGCACATGCCGGCGACAGGAGTGAGCGGAGTTGACCTTTACGCTCGCGATGAGGCGGGCAAGTGGCGCTGGGTTGGGGTGACGCGCCCGGGAGGTAAAGAAGTCGCGTCCCAGTTGACGTCGGGACTCCCCGTCAAAGATCGCGAATATGCGCTCTACTTGCCGCTGTACAACGGCGTCGAGTCGCTGGAGTTGGGCGTGCTCAAGGGAGCAGCATTTGAAGGGCTGCCGCCACGCGAGCGGCCAATTGTGTTTTACGGAACGAGCATCACGCAGGGAGCCTGCGCCAGTCGGCCCGGAATGGTGCACACGGCGATCCTTGGACGGAGACTGGACCGCCCGATTATCAACCTGGGCTTTTCGGGAGCAGGCCGGATGGACAGCGAAGTCGGCGACTACCTGGCCCAGCTCGACGCCAGCCTGTTTGTGATCGACTGCCTGCCAAACATGAAGCCCGAGCTGGTGGCGGAGCGTTGTGTTCCCCTGGTCAAGCAGCTGCGGGCCAGCCGCCCGGATGCGCCGATCGTGCTGGTTGAAGACCGGCTGTTCACCAACAGCTGGATCAGCCCCGAGCGACAGACTTTTCATGCCCGCAATCAGGCGGCATTAAAAGCTGCGTTTGAGCAATTGCAGCGCGAAGGGGTCACTGGTCTGTACTATGTTCAGGGGGCATTGCTCTATGGCGAAGATAGCGAAGGTGCTACGGACGGTTCGCATGCCAACGATTTGGGCTTCATGCGCCAGGCCGATGCCTTCGAACCCGTATTGCGAGCCGCACTGCAGTCGGCCAAGTAGATTAGAATGCAATCTGTGTACCCGGCAATGCCAAAGTCGCCGGTCTGATGTTGACGTTCGACTGTTCACCAGTCGCGTTTCTTGCCTCTGGGAAAAGGTTTGGTTTGCAATGCAGAAGATTTGTTGTTCGACGCTCGTGGCCGGATTGACTTGGGGATTGGTCGCGCTGGCCACAGGGTCATTGCAGGCGCAGGAATGGAAGCCACTCTTCGATGGCAAGTCGCTCGATGGTTGGGAGCGAGTTGGCAGTGAAACCAGCAAGTGGGAAGTCGTCGAGGGAGCGATCTGCGGCTCGGGTGACCCTTCCATGCTCGTCTGCACGGCCGGTCCCTTCAAAAACTTCAAATACCGGGCGGAGATCAAAATCAACGACGGCGGCAATTCGGGAATGTATTTCCGGACCACCCGCAAGCCCGGTTTCCTTGACGGTTATGAAGCTCAAATTGATAGCACCCATCGCGATCCGATTCGGACCGGCTCACTGTATGGACTCTGCCATGTGTACGAACAATTGGTCAAGCCTGATACCTGGTTCAACTACGAAGTTGAAGTTCGCGACGGGAAATGGGGCAATCGCGAAGTGACCAAGATTAAAGTGACCGTCGACGGCAAATTGCTGTACGAATACATCGATTTCGAGAAGCGGTTTGGCGCTGGGCATTTCGCATTCCAGCAACATGACCCGGGCAGTCGGGTAACGATCCGCAAAGTTGAGGTTCTGCCGCTGGAGGATTAAGACAGGGAAGAAGAGGGACTCTCACGGAGGCACGGAGACACAGTGGAAAGAGTTGGCAGGAAGAAGTTGGAGGATGGAATTAGAGCAGAGGATAGTTCGGTTCCCGCTGCTCGAAATTTACTGATTTGCTTCTGAATAATATTTCGGCAAGCCCATCTCCCAACAGCCTTGTAAGAGACGAATTAGCGGAACAAGCTCCTTTCCTGCCGTCCTCTCTCCGTGCCTCCGTACCTCCGTGAGAGACCCTTCTTTGTCTTCTGAAAGATTATTCCGCGCTGATGAACTGAAACCGGGGCCGCTCGACGCCATCGACGATCACCGATTCCAGAAACATCTCTTTCGGCCGGACCCAGAGGCTCCGATCGCCGTAATCGGTCCGGTAGACGACCAGTTCCTCTTCGGTCTCGCTATGCCGGGCCACGCCGATCACGATGTAATCGCGGCCTTTGTAATGTCGGTATCGGCCAGGGCGAAGTGACATGGGAGTTTGTTGGAAATGCAAAATGCGGAATTTGGACGCTCGACCTGAGCTGCTGCTGGGCTGCTTTCTCCCACGGGTCCCATGAGTCCCAGCCGTCCCACGAGTCCCACTCAACCAGTGCGGTCTCTCCAGATCTTCCCTGCTAACTCAAGATCGCCTCGATCGCGTTTCCGTGCACATCGGTCAGCCGCCGGTCGATGCCGTTGTGCCGCCAGGTGAGCCGCGTGTGATCGATGCCCAGGAGTTTAAGCACCGTCGCATGGACGTCGTGTACGAGCGTGGGGTTATCCCGGTCCAGCGGCTTGTAACCCCACTGGTCGCTTTCGCCGTGAGTGACGCCACCCTTAATCCCGCCTCCACAGAGCCAATTGGTAAACACAAACGGGTTGTGGTCGCGCCCCGTGCCGCCTTGAGAGCTCGGCATCCGTCCAAACTCCGTCGTCCAGATCACCAGCGTCTAGTCGAGCATCCCGCGCTGAGCGAGGTCCTTGATTAACGCCGAAGCACCGACCGCCATCCCGCTGGCCAGCGGTCCATGATCCCGTTTCACGTCTTCATGTGAATCCCAGTTCCGCCGCGGGAAGCCATTATCATTGCCGCTCCAGACCTGTACGAACCGTACGCCGCGCTCCAGGAGGCGGCGGGCCGTGAGACAGCGGGTGCCAAACAGATGAGCCTCTTCCTCGGCGTTGATCTCACTCGGCCAATCGGTCTTACCGGGCTGAATGCCGTACATCCGCAGAATGTGTTCCGGCTCATCTTTCAGTGAAAGTGCCTCGGGTGCGGCCAGTTGCATCCGCGCCGCGAGTTCGTAGCTTTGAATCCGCGCGTCGAGCTGCTGATCGCCGGGCCGCTGGTCGCGATGTCGCTGATTCAGCGCCGCGAGCGTCGCTCGGACTTCGGCATCGGCAGTGGAGTTGGCAAACGAGCCGATCGCGTGCGGCTGGAGATCGGCCAAGGGCTGCTCGGCCAGCGGCTGGATCACCGTGCCGCTGTACTGCGAGGGCAGAAACCCGGCATCCCAGTTCTTCACGCCGTTGGAAGCGTAGCCTCGGTGGTCAGGTAAGACCACGTACGTTGGCAAATTGTCATTCAGCGAACCCAGAGCGTAGCTAATCCAGCAGCCTGCTCCGGGAAATCCCGGGAGTACGAAACCGGTTGTTTGCAGCAGCGTAGCCGCTGAATGGACGCCCGAGCTGCTGACGACGTTATGCAGAAAGGCCAGCCGATCAGCGACATCGCCCAGTGGGCTGACGACATCCGACAGCAGCTTGCCACACTCGCCGTACGGTTTGAAGTCCCAAATCGGCTTGAGCCATGGCCCCAGCCCATCCTGAAACGCTTCCACATGCTCGCCGAAGTCACTCTTCTCCCCGTGATGCTTGACCAGCGCCGGCTTGTAATCAAACAAGTCGAGATGGCTGGCGGCGCCAGCCATAAACAGTTGCACGACCCGTTTGACCTTGGGCGGGTAAACACAGGCAGGGTGAGGCGTGCCATCGGCCCTCACCTGATCGGCCAGCATCGCCGCCAGGGCGATGCCGCCAAGTCCACCGCCCGACCGCGCCAGCCAATCACGGCGCGACAGCAAGCCCGCCGACCGGCGATGGGTCTTACGGAGGTCGGAGCGATGAAAGGGCGAGCCCATTCCGAAGTCGTTCATGGCAGCGCTTCCCTTAATCGATCCAGACAAATTCGTTGAGGTTAAAGAGGGCTCGGCAGACATTCTCCAAGCCATGCGCCTCGCCGAGTGCGACTAATGCGCTGAGTTCCTCTGCGTCCGGCTCACGGCCAACCGCGAGTTGATGAGCCTGGACGACCTGAGCCGCAAGCTCGGCTCCTGCTTGGCGCCTCACCCGGTCGGCAAATTCCTTGGCCTGCACCAGCATCAGCCCGTTATTCAGCAGAGCCAAGGCCTGCAGTGCCGAGATACTCTGATTCCGGCGGTCGACCCGCATCGAGGGGTCAGCACAGTCGAGGACCGTCATGAACGGCTGAGTCTGGCTGCGGACAATGAAGCGATAGACGCTGCGCCGCCAGGTCGAACGGTCCTGCGGATCAGCCAATTGATATTCATAGTGCGGCGAATGTTCGGGATGTTCAATTTTAAAATCCTGCCAACCGGGGCCGCCCATCGTGAGATCGAGCGTTCCCGCGACCGCAAGTACCGAATCGCGAATCGCCTCCGCTTCCAATCGCCGCGGCGTCTGCCGCCAGAGAAAACGATTGTCCGAGTCAACGGCGAGACACTCTTCGCGCGGGGCACTCGCTTGCCGGTAAACCGCACTGCAGACGATCAGCTTGTGCAATTGTTTGAGCGAGCCACCGCCGTCACGGAACCAAATCGCCAGCCAGTCGAGCAATTCAGGATGCGTCGGTGGCGTACCCATCAATCCGAAGTCGTTGGGTGTCGCCACCAGTCCTTGGCCGAAGTGATACTGCCAGATGCGGTTGACGATACTTCGCCAGGTGAGTGGGTTCCGCGAGTCGCTCAGCCAACGGGCCAGCGCAACGCGGCGGTCCCCTTCGTTGTGAGCGGTAGAGAGTTCGAAGCGGCTCGGGAGCATCTCGAGCAGGGCGAGCGAGCCGGGGCGGACTTCCTGCAGGGGAGTCAGCACATTACCACGTGCCAACAGATGGATGGTTCGCGGTTGACCACCCCGTTTATGCGTCGTGGCAGCGTAAACGCGAGCGATTGGCTTGAGGCCTTTTCGCTCCGCTTCAGCAGCAGTCAGATCGGCTGCTGTCTTTTCCAGATCGCGCGCCAAATCGCCGAGCCCCTTGGTGGCCAGCATTTCAGTGCGGCGCCGGTTCAGCGGCTCGGGATCAGTGCTGGCGAGCGCCGGGCTTTTGCCGTCCACGGCATTCGGGCGGGTCCAGCGCTCGGGTGCTTCGATTGAATCAAGCGAACTGACCGGCTTGCCGATCGCCAAGTTCGTTCCCGCTGGGCCAAAGACCTCAATCTCGGCCAGGGCAAGAATATAGTCGTTCAGGCGGGGTGCGAGTTCGGTTGCGGTGATGCGAAGGTAACGGCCCTCGACTTCGATTGGATGTGATTGCGGGACGACCCCGGGATTGGCCACATTTGCCGTCGTCTTGTCGGCGACCAGCGTCACGCCTTCGCGGAACTCCGGATCATTGGCCATTTCAATGCGGTAGCGAACCGGAAAACCAAATCCCCCGCCGATTCCATTGAAGTCGTCGTAGCAGGGATGGAGCACGATTTGGCGAATCGCCTGGGGGCTGCCGAGGTCGACTTGGACCCATTTGGTAACGCTGGGAACCGCTTCGATTTGGCTGTGATAGCCGCCTTGTGCTGAGGCCGCTCCCCGTCCGACCGCACTGAGTTGCTGGTCGAGGTCGGCGAGCTCGGCGCCTCCCCGCTCGGCCAGTTGCCGGGCCAGCTCCTGCTTTCGCTGTTGCAGCTGGAGAATGACTGCTCTTGATTCGACCAGCTGTTTCTGGACCGCCGGGTCGGTGGAGTACTCGCGCTCATCGCGATCAATCGCGGCGAAGACTGCCTGCAGCGAGTAGTAATCCTCCTGGGTGATCGGATCAAACTTGTGCTGATGGCACTGGGCGCAGTGGATCGTCACACTGTTAAAGGTCCCAATCGCATTCGCGACCATGTCGTCGCGATCGAGATGCCGGGCGATCTTGCCATCGGTCTTGGTTTCGGGAACTTCGAGGTGCCCGATCAGACCCCATGGCCCGGCGGCAATCATTCCGATCGCTTCCTGGCCATCGCGAGTCTCGGGATAGAGCACGTCACCAGCGATCTGTTCTTCGATCAAGCGGTCGTAAGGTTTGTCTTCGTTCAGCGCGCGAATCACATAGTCACGATAGGGCCAGGCATGTGGCCGCGGCTGGTCCTTGTCATAGCCGTGCGTGTCGCCGTAGTGCACTACATCCAGCCAGTGCCGAGCCCAACGTTCACCGTACCGTGGTGACGCGAGCAGCCGGTCGACCAGTTTTTCATAGGCTTGGGGATCAGGATCCGCGACGAACCAGGCAATCTCTTCGGGCGAAGGTGGCAAGCCATGGAGATCGAAGTAAAGCCGGCGGATCAGAGTGCGGCGATCTGCGGGCGAGGCAGGGGAGAGCCGCTCGGCGGCGAGCTTGGCTCGGATAAAGAGGTCGATTGGGTTTTGTTCAGTTTCCAGTCTCTGATCAGCAGCAAACTCCGGGACGGCTCCGGGAACCTGGGGAGACTGGAGTGCCTGCCAAGCCCAGTGGTCGAGTCGCGGATCGCGCTCTTCCGCTTCATCCTTGGCCGAAAACGGCCACTCAGCTCCGGCTGCGATCCACTCCTTGAGCAAGGAGACTTCGTCTTCCTCCAGCCGATCGCCATCAGGCGGCATCGACTTTTCTTCGTTGTCGGTGGTGACGCGGCGGAACAGCTCGCTTTGCTCTGGCTGGCCAGCAACCACCACCGGCCCAAAGTCGCCACCCTTTTCGAGCCCTTGCCGGGTATCGAGCCGCAGTCCCGACTCGCGCGTCTCCTTGCCGTGGCAATCGCCGCAGCGCTCGCGCAGCAACTGGCGGGCTTTGGTCGCCAGGGACTGGAGCCGTTCGGTTTGTGCGGCGTCTTGGCCGAATGCTGACGAGAAGTGAATTGACCAAAAGCAGAGCACGAGCAGGCAAACCGGCAAGCGAGTCCGCCGCGAGTAGCCAGGCAGATCGCCCCAGCGATTTGGTCGCCCCATGTTGAAAAGGTCAATACTCACGGCTCGAACTCACCACAGTAAAGTCACCACACCAAGGATTTGTTCATTATAGACGCAAATCGATGATGGAGCTGTGGTAATCGTAGCGCGATTGTCCTCAATCGCTCCTCTTCCGGCGCGGCCGAAGAGGGGCTCTCACTGAGGCACGGAGGCACGGAGAGAGGATAGAAGGTCGAGGGAAGAGCGGATAGGTTTCCGCGGTTCTCTCCGAACGAATGCTGCCAAGTGGTTTCGATTGTCTGAGAGCGCGAATAAAAACTCTCACGGAGAGCCCGAAGTCCTCCGTGAGAGATAGTTCGGCTGGGAGCTTGTTTGGGTTAAACAGCTAGTCCTACCGATGTCCCTTCAACTTTTCCGGCGTAATGACCTCGCCGCCATCTTGGGAGAGTAGTGCCTTAATTGTCTCCGGATCCAAGTTTGGCGGGAGCGAACTAACAGAGCCATCGGCAAAGGCAGCGAGCAGATAGTTCTGGCCTTCCCCGACTAAGCCCGCCAGCGGATTCGCAGCGTCGACAACGAGATCGTCCGGTTTGGTCCAGGGGACCGCTGCAGCTGGTGTCGCATGGACAAGTAAAATCGTATTACTCGTTCCATCAAAAATCTTTTGAAAACGCGTGGGGAGGCCTGGCTTGCCAAAAATCGAGTTGGCGGTCAGCGGAGCAACAAACCGGGTATGACCAGGCTTGGCTTCGCCTTCTTGCGGGTTACCTACCGATCGGTAAAGGTTGGGCATCTTTTCCAGCAATGCGAGGTTGTGGGGGCTGTCCCATGCTTCGTCCAGATGAAACTGCTGATAAAGTTCTTGCTGGTCGACATAGGGCAGGATCAGCACCCGCCAGCTGAGCAGCCGCTTCCCTGCCTTGTCCGTCAAGCTTTGTGGCGGAAAAGCTTCGGTCGCGGAGTGAAAGCTGTGCATTGCGATTGCCAGATATTTGAGGTTGTTCATGTTTTCAGCTCTTTGGGCCGAGACGCGGGCGGCCTTGGCCAGTTCCGCGATTGGTTTGGCACTCAGGTTCGAGAGCTTGACGCCATCTTGTGTGGCAGTCAGGAGCTCCAAGTTCTCTTCGGCCTGCACCATCGAGCTGGTCAGCGAATTAATCAACTGGGCAAACTCAGCCGCTTGCTCAGGTTTGTTGAAGTGAGCCTCAGCGCTCAGTTTCGAGTCAGGAGGTGACCCGGAGATCTGGGCCCACTTGAGGTTGAGCAGACTGCGGACCGCTTTCGACTCCGGGCTGCCATCGTTTGGCGCGGATTGCAGAAAAAGTCCGACCAACGCTGAAGGAACTGCTGCGGCGATCCCGATCACATCTTGACCACCCTCCAGGGCTTTCGCGAGATTCGCGGAGGGCTCGCCCTCGACTTCGGCAAGGGTCTCTAACCCCTCTGGCGAAAATGCCAAGAGAACTGCGCCGTCGGCCGGTTTGAGGAACTGAACAGGAAGCAATGGATTGGCCTCAAGTGCGGCAGCGCAACGTTCGGGCTGGTCGCAACGAATCAACATCCCCATCGCCGACAGGTCGCCCATCAAGGCTGTCAGTTCACCGGCGAAGTAAACGCGCTTGGCTCCTGCAGCTTTCAGTTTCTCCAATAGCTGCTTGGCTGGAGCGACCATTTCCGGGTCCCGAACCCCCTGCAACAACGGGGCAAGTTCCGTCTGGTTTGCCCACTTCAGGTACTCCTCAAAATTGACCCGTTCAACATCCGCCCAAGCGACAAAATGATTTCGCGAGTCGATTTGCGGTGGAAATGGCCCGGGGGCTTGGGCGGTAAGTTTCTGTGCCAGCAGAATCCCTACACCGAAGATGAGAATGCCGAGAGTCTGATGCACCATCCGCATGGGAAGGCCTCCGTTTGGTAAGTGGTTCCAAAATGGTTTCAACTGCTAAAGATTGGGAGCGAATCAGGCAAGTAAGTCGCGTTGTAAGTCGCCTCAAGAGAGGACGCGAGTTCGATACAGTCGGGCTATCGCCGAAATTTCATTCGCCGAATTGTCATCTCTTCAGGAAGTGTCTTGGTTTCAATCGACAACTCCGCCCATTCGCCTTCGGGTCCGGACTTGACTTCGTAACCAATCAGCTCGCCTGTATGCAGATCAATCTGGGGTGGCAACTCGGTCAGCTCAGCAAGACTCTGAGGCAATTTGCCGTCGTGGGTAGCGGCGTAATGTCGAATCGCTTCGATGGTTAGCAGGCGGTGATGTGTTGACTGCACTCGCAGTTCCGCCTGGATTGCAGCGTTGACTGCCGGCAAAAGCAGTCCGCCGAATACCAAGCCAATATTTCGCGACGTGGGCAAATCGAAGCCCAGGTTCATCCGCGACTCGACGGCTTGAGCTGCTGACTGGGCAGCAGGAGTCGGTAACAGGAACGATGCGAGCAGTTCTTCTCCCCACTTCCGCAATTGCAACGAGGTGTCGATGGCGAGAGCCTGTTCTGGGAACATCGCTGCGACTTTATCCGGATTGAGCCCCGCTTCAACCAGTTGCTTTCTCGCAGTTCTCGCGTCGCTGGCGACTTCCGCTGCGAGAACAAGGCTCAGGAGTGCCTTTCCACGACTGTCTTCCGAGCCCATGCCCATCCCCGACAATTGGGAGAGGCTATCGGCAGCTTCCGACCACTTTTGCGCCCAGACTTCGCGGCTCCATGTTTGCGTCTCCGGTTCGTTCAACAAAGGGAAGACTCGCTTGAAGCTGCTTATTTCAAATTCCAGGGCACGGAACATGGGGCGACGTTCGTGCGGTACAGTTGCAAGGGCAAAGTAGAGATTGGGACAGCCTGGAGTCCGAATCGCATCCTCGACCACCCCCTGCATGATTCCTTCAATCGCGATTCCGACCAGTTGCTGGATGAGGGTCTCTCCCTGTCGCACAAAGGCCGCCAGGCGATAGCCGCAGCGGATCGTGGCAATCGCGCCGTCAAAGTCGCCTCGTCCCAGCTGTTCCAACGCCCGAAAGCGAAGCAGCCTGGCCAGTTCGCGGTACTGTTGTACCTCCGGCAAAAGGAAGCCATACACGTCGACGCCACGGAGATCCCGCAGCCGCAAGTCCCAACTCAGGTCCTCGCACTCCGCAAAACGACTGAGCTCTTGGTAGACATTCCCGAACATCTCCAGGCGTTTCCTCAGGTCCGCCGGATCGGGATTGGCATCGTCGAGGGCAACCTGATAATCGTTCCAGTCCTGCAGCGCGGGTTTCCCGAGTTGTTGGTAGAAGATCAATGCTCGGTCGAGATGCACGATTGCCATGCCAGGCTTAAGTGAAAGGTCATCGGGCCAAAACCGATACTGGAGCCTCAGTCGGGAAGTTGTTGCTGGTTCGGTAACGAGGTCGACTTCACGCGGAACGTTCGGCACCATTTGTGCCGAAGGCTGATCACGAAATCCCCGCTGAAGTTGTTCGAGGGTCCCTGTGGAGCCAAGTTGGGAATCTTGCCCACGAAGCGAGGCCACCTCCAAAATCGGAAAGAATGCAAAGCCGGCAAGCAAGATGAATCGGAAAGACTTCGCCCGGCCATGAAGAGACTTACTCATACTTGGACCTTGAGGTTGAGGAACAGGTTTAGGTGGTCGAACTCTGCCAGCCCACAGCGTTCTGCGGCTGGCTCAGGTGTGAAAAATCCGCTGAGGCTCTCGCCTGTAGCGTCTAGAACCGGCCCCCCGGCAGGGAATTTTCGCCAGGCCGGTAGCGAAGAAATTCTGGCGCAATCCGCTCGCGGCCTTCCGAGTCATCCAGCACCGGCAACTCGCGTGCAGTAAAATTCGCAGAAACCGAAAGCAGTCGATTGAGCTCTCCGCTGTTGACTGGAGCAGTTGTCAGCATTTGTGATCGAGTTTGGGGGAGTGCTCGGGTAAAGGCCTCCGCGCCGGAATCGAACCAGCTGAGCAGGTTGAAGCCGACGGCTCCGCGACCTTGCTGCTTGGTTGCCAGAGTCGCCGAATCGGGCTGCTCTGCCGGGGCAGGCTCGCCCTTCACTGCAGGCGCCTCAGGCGCACTGGCGAGCTGTTCGCTGGGGGGATTGCTTCCGGGTGGATTCGCGTTTGGCAACCAACCGCTCCAAGCCGCTATGGCAAACATCAGGCTCGCAGCGACCAGCCCGCTGGCCGCGCCTCCGATGAAACCAAGCTTGGTCCACTGGCGAGAGACCTGACCATTGATTGCTCCGGTCAAAACGCTGGATGCTTGCTCCGTCAATGCGGCGGCGCGGCCCGCCTGCCAACCTGCTTGATAGAGCATTTCCTCCAGCCCGTTGACCGGGACCGGATGCAGCTGCTGCAACTGTTGCTCGAAGGGATCTGTCATGGCTGATTTCGGAAGCTCGGAAAAACGGGAGGGAAGACGGAGTCAAACCCTGTTTATTGATTCGATCGCTGGTTGAGTGAGAAGCGTTTTCAGTTGGGCTAGCCCTGCGGCGTACTGCCGATGGGCGGCCGAGCTGGAGAGCTCAAATGCCTCGGCGACCTGCCGAAACGTCAAGCCACCCCAGAGATGAGCGACCACGATTTCGCGTGTCGACTCTTCGAGTTGCTGAAGCGCCGCCTGAACCTCAGCCGAAGAGCTGAGCGAATCATCGCCAGCCAGCCGCGGCTCGAGGAACCAACTCGGGCGTGCGGCCGCAGCCAGCTGTTCGCGCTGGCGACGTCGCTGTTCGGACCGCCAGCGGCTGAGCGCTTCGTTCCGGGCAACCCGGGCCAACCAGGCGACCGGGTCATCGGGTACCGGCACTTCCCGCGCCAAGCGAATGAAAGCTTCCTGCACGCAATCCTCGGGGCTGGAGCAGCGCAGGCGGCAGAGCAGCGCGAGTGACGCGCCATGTTTCCGCCAGAGGTTGGCCAGCTCTTCAGCCCCGATCACGGCAAAAATCTCTCATTCGTTGAGGTTGCGGTTACCAGCCTGACGCCGCCGACTGGAGGCTGTCCCGGAAAAAATGAAAAAAGGAAGGAAGAAGGGCTCTCACGGAGATACAGAGGCACGGGGGGAGGAAGGGGGAAATAGAGTGATGGCTATGTTTCTGGGAGGTCAGGGCGGGTTGGCACTCGTGGGTGTTCTGATTTTAACTCCTCGAGCAACCGAGGACCTGTTTGAGTTTCCTTATTATCAAGACTGTTATGGAACTCGTGGCTGCCGGTTGCTCGCGGCTTAATCACTCCCCACCTCTTACTCCGTATCTCCGTGTCTCTGTGAGAGTCAGGTATTTGGTTTTCCGAATTGGTATGCTGATATTTTTGCTTGCAACCTGTTCAAGATCCTAGAGGAATTCCACGATGCGAACGATTGGCCTATTCTTCTCCGCGGTCATTCTGTCGATGGTGCCGATCGGATTTGATGTGTTCCTTGTGGCCCAGCACCAGTGGCAGGGTGAGGTGTTGCAGACCCGGTTGACTGTCGGCTATTCGGTGCGCGTGGCGGATGTCAATCGCGATCAACAGCCCGACCTGATGATCGTCGATGCCAAGCGGGTGCTCTGGCTGGAGAATCCGAGCTGGAGCGAACACGTGATCTGGTCGACCCCCGAGGCTAAGTTCGATAACGTCTGCTGCGCGGCTGAAGATATTGATGGCGATGGCGACCTCGATCTCGCGGTTGGCTACGACTGGCAAGCGAACAATACCAGCAGCGGCGGAGCGATTGGTTGGTTGGAATCGCCGGAAGATCCCCGTCAGCCCTGGAGGCATCATCTGCTTACGAATGACCAGCCAACAGCGCACCGGATGTACTGGGCCGATTTCGACGGGAGCGGTCGGCGATCGCTGGTTGTCGCACCGCTGAAGGGCCGCGGCTCCAGCGGACCAGGTTGGGACAACGTTGGTGTCCGAGTGTCGCGCTGGGAAGTACCTGCCAGTCTCCGCGCGGGAAAGAGGGAGGAGGAACCTTGGGCCCAGACAACGCTCGTGGAATCATTGCCCGTCATGCACAACCTGCAAGTGATTGACCTGAATGGAGACGGGGCCGAAGAGTTGCTGCTGGCGAGTTTTCGCGGCGTTCATCTGTGGATCTCCTCCGGTCCGAATTGGCGGAGCCAGCTGGTCCAGCTCGGTGCCGGCGAGCAGGAGGGTTCCGCTCCAGCATTGGGAGCGAGCGAGATTCGAGTCGGGCAACTCGCCGGTGGTCAGCGGTTTCTCGGCACGATCGAGCCTTGGCATGGGAATCAAGTCGTCGTCTACGAGCAGCCATCAGAACTGAGCGACGAACAATTGTTCCTCGGTCAAACGCCGCTCTGGACCCGGCGGGTTCTGGATCGGGAGTTACAGTGGGGCCATGCAGTCGCCTGCGTCAATCTCGATGCTGATCCCGAGGATGAGCTGGTGATTGGTGTGCGCGACGATGCCGGTTCGAACCGCTGCGGGGTGCGAATTTACGACCGGCAGCCAACTGGCGAGTGGCTACGGACGCTGGTCAATCCGGGTGAAGTCGCCGTCGAGGATCTTGTGGCCGCGGACTTGGACAACGACGGCCAGGCTGAGATCATTGCCGTCGGCCGGGCGACCGGGAATGTGGTGATCTATCGGCGGGGAACCAAATAGTCAAAAAATTTGACAGTCAATTCCGATTGGTGCACGGAAGGGAGGGTGAACCAACGGTTAAGCGCCGTTCGGTGGAGGGAAAACCGATGCAGAAGCATCGCATGCCGACCGATTTAAAATAAACTGCCAGCCGGTTGCCTCCCATCGCCGCTCCCCCCGCTACAATTCGCGAGGGATGGTAACAACGCACTTGGCAATCAATGCAGAGACGATCGCAACGTGTTCACGCTTTTGACTTGGTTGATCGGCCTGCCGCTGGCGATTTGGATTGCGGGAGCTCTTTATTACGACGTCGCCGGGGCCACGCAGCGCGGTTGGCTGCTGGTCGGCGGTTGGTTAGTGCTGGTACTGGCCTGGCTGCTGCTCGGTCCTGGCGGCGCGAATGGTTTTCTCTGGTTACTGGTCGCTGAAGGGTTGTTCTTCGCGTGGTGGCTGACGATTCCTGCCCGGCAAGACCGCAAGTGGGATCCAAATTTCGCAGTCCCTGCCCGCGTGAACTGCAACGGCGATTTGATCACCGTCGAGCATGTCCGGAACACCGAGTACAAGTCGCCTGACGAGTCGCTTCCCCGCTATGAGACCAGGACTTACCGGCTCTCCAACCTCCGCGGGCTCGATGGCTTGATTCTCTATTGGGGTTCGCCCTACATGTGCCACCCGATGTTCGTGTTCGACTTCGGAGCAGATGGCCGGCTTTGTTTTTCGATCGAGGTGCGTTATCGCCAAGGGCAGGAGTACGATTTCCTGCGCAGCCTCTATCGACAGCAGGAACTGATGTACGTAGTCAGCGACGAACGCGACGCCATTTTGCGGCGAACCAAATTTCTCCCCGATCAGCAAATGTATCTTTACCGGATTAACATCGAACCGCTGGTCCTGCGAGCCTTCTTCTTTGAGTATGCGACCCAGGTAAACGCTTTGGCTGATACACCCCGCTGGTATCACGGGCTGACGGCAAATTGCACGACCGGGATTTACCTGCAGAGCCGGTCGCGAATGAAATGGGACTGGCGGATGTTGCTCAATGGCCAGTTGGATCGTCTGCTTTATGAACGCGGCCTGATCGATCGCCGCTTGCCGTTTGAGCAAATCAAAGCCCAGAGCGAAGTGACGGCGATTGCCAATCGGACCCCGGCCGAAGGGTTTGGAGATGCCATCCGGAGCGAGCTTCCAGGCTATCGATAGAGCCTGATGAAAAGGGAGTCGCTTCGTTGAGTGAAGAGCTATTCATCGAAGCCAGGCACCCTTAATATGCACGATGAGTTATAAACAACCTGAGAGGTTGGAATCTTGCTGGAGAAAAGTCATGCTGCAGAAACGAGTTGTTGCCCGCGGGCTGGTCATTTGGATTTGCCTCGGATGGATACTCGGCCTGACTAGCCGATCTACCGGGCAAGAGTCGACCGGGATGCGTTGGTATAAGGGGAACCTGCATACCCACTCACTCTGGAGCGATGGGGATGACTTTCCGGAAATGGTTGCCGATTGGTACCTTCGGAACGACTATCAGTTTCTGGCCCTGACTGATCACAATGTCCTGGGGACTGAAGTCCGTTGGATGAAGTACAAAGAAATTGAGAAGCGGGGTGGCCCGGAGGCAGTGAGCAAGTACCGTTCGCGGTTCGGCCAGGAATGGGTACTGGAGCAGGGGACCCCCGGCTCGGACGACTATGCGATCGGCTTGCGCCCGTTGGCCGAGTTTCGGACCCGATTGGAGGAACCGGAAAAGTTTCTGCTGATTCCGGCGGAGGAAATTTCCGACTCGGTCGGCAAGCTGCCGATTCACCTGAACGCTACCAACCTGCAGGAAGTGATTTCCCCGGCGCGGGGGCAAACCGTCCGTGAGGCAATCGCCAACAATGTTCGGGCTGTGGCGGATCAGGCCCAGAGAAGCGGTCGCAAGATCCTGGTGCATTTGAACCATCCGAATTTCGGCTGGGCCATCACACCCGAAGACTTGGCCTATGTCTCCGCGGAGCGATTCTTCGAAATCTTTAATGGCCACCCCACCGTCAATCAACTGGGCGACGAGCTCCGTCCAGGGTTGGAGCTGTTTTGGGATATCGCCAATACGCTGCGCATCGACCGCTTTAAAAGCCCGCCACTGCTGGGGCTCGGAACCGACGACAGTCACAACTATCACACCGGCAAAGGAGCCACTTCTGGCCGCGCTTGGATTGTCGTACGAGCGGCGAAGCTGGAAGCCGATACACTGGTCGAAGCGATCGGCAGGGGCGATTTCTATGCCTCCAGCGGCGTGGTGCTGAAAGACATTCGCTTTGATTCTCAGACCAAGACACTCAAACTGGAAATCGAGCCCCAGGAAGGCGCAGAGTTCACCACGCAGTTTATCGGCACGCCCAGCGATTACGATCGGACTTGGCCAGCTGCGACCACAGCAGACGGACGTCAGTTAACGGTCAAAGAGCGCTACTGCCCCAAGATCGGGACGGTGCTTTCAACGCAAACAGGTTTGCAGCCAAGTTATCAATTGAC
>Ga0164292_10001118_pt1 | contig 21471 bp, 19 predicted proteins | sample GEODES117metaG_FD_111486 | JGI IMG/M metagenome (GOLD analysis project Ga0164292, IMG submission 111486) | Eutrophic lake water microbial communities from Lake Mendota, Wisconsin, USA - GEODES117 metaG | ecosystem: Environmental > Aquatic > Freshwater > Lake | place: USA: Lake Mendota...
CTAAAAAAAACGCTCATGATAATGCTTTTGTTTCCTTTCTTAGGCTGGGAAACAAGTAAGGCGCAAGAGATTAGTGCCGATGACCTTAAATTTTTAAAAGCAGAAGAAAAGGAATTAGTCGTATTGGCCGATTCTATGTTTCATGCCTTTATGCCCGAAATTAGAAGCGATTATAATATCAAATTTGTAAAGCGTTTACGCACAGCATTACAAACCCCTAATTCGTATTACTATACTTTTCCTACCCTGAGCAATTATGTCAATTTTTTAAGCCCAGAGGCGGGAGGTTTTAGAATAATCAATTGGAATGTGCCGGTAACCGATAATACCCTGCGTTATTATGGAGCTATACAACTAGAGCAAGCGGCTTTAAAATTGTTTCCTTTGGTCGATTATTCAACCGAAATTAAAGAGAAAGACTACGATAGCGTGTATAGCAATACCAAATGGTTTGGCTGTTTGTATTACAAAATCATCACCCAAGAAGTGCAGGGGCAGCGCGTATATACCTTGTTTGGCTTAAATGCAGAGGCCATGGTGAGCAATAAAAAGCTCTTAGACGTGCTCGTGATGACCGATAAAGGCCCTGTTTTTGGATATCCATTATTTAGCATGAACAGCCTTGGCGGATCGGAGTTTTACAGAAAGCGTTTTGTGATGGAATATAAAAAAGACGTGCAAGCATCCTTGAATTATGATAAGGAGATGAAGATGATCTACTTCGACAAATTGGTTTCTCAAGTCAATGACCCTAATCGTAAATATACCTATGTGCCTAGCGGACAGTACGATGGCTTTAGATGGGAGGAAGATCACTGGCAATATGTGAGTGATTTTATGCCGGCTTTAAATTTGAAAGACGGAGAAGCGCCTACAAAATAATGCTTTGAAAATAAAAAAATGGGTGTATATTTGCGCTCTCAAAAATGGTCTCGTAGCTCAGCTGGATAGAGCAACAGCCTTCTAAGCTGTAGGTCTTTGGTTCGAATCCAAACGGGATCACGTAAAAACCCTCATAATGTATTGATATTTAAGTCATTACATTTTAAAGGTTCTGAAAAAAGCTCAAAAAGGAAAACATTTTCGTTGTTAAGCCCCTTTTTTGAGCTTTTTTTATGCCCTTTTTTCACCTCAAAATAGACATTTTTAATTATAGATAAAATCTATATAGTTTGCAAAAAGTGCAAGCGTAATTTGAGGTTAAAATCTTTTTTAGGAAACTAATGTGACTAAAAAATGTTTTTTTATGAGTTGCTTTTTTATAGTTTAATTCCAACATAATTTCCTTTTAAATCTCCAAATAAAAAGCTCGGTAATATTACCGTCTCCTCTTTTAAAAAAATGTTTAGAGATTTGGCTGTTAATTTAATAAACATGAAAACAGCTATTTTAGATCCATTTCATTTTGATAGATTAGGACTTGTTGCTTATTTGCAAACCAATTATTTAGATTTTTTTATAATTTAGAATTAAAGTTTATATCTAAAAACATTTAATCATTACCTTAAATATAAAAGTACGTATCTTTATATACTGTGGGCAAGTGAAAAATGAAGCACTATTTAAATAAAATATAATTTTAAAATGAATAAAGTAATCTTATTTTTTTTGCTTTTGAATACTAGTATTTCAATGGCACAATCAAAAAAAGAACAAATTGAAACGTTACAGCTAAGAATAGATAGCCTAAATTCGGTAATGTATTCTGAACGGAACACATCAAATCACAATATAATTAGCCTTAATTCTAAAATATCTGTTCTTGAAATCAATAATGATTCATTAAGGTTATTGCTAAATAATATTAAAGATTCTCTTTATAAAAAAGAATTAGAATTTGATGACTTAAATATTAAATATGATAAAATAAATAATGATTTAGTTCTACTTAAAACTTTAATAGATAGTTTAAAAAAGTTTCAACCAATTATTACAGAAGTAATAAATAATCCTGATGAGATAATTACTGTTGATAAATATAAGTCAATTAATGATTTTGGTTTTGAAAAATATAATAATGCAAGTAATTCAAAATTAAACACTAAAAGCATTTTAAACGTGAATAGTAATAGTTTTACTAAGGAATATAAAACTCGTGTAACTGAATTCTATAAAAATGCTGAAGTTAATTTTTCTGGTAAGTACACAGTAATTTATTGGGATGCAGGTATGGGAACTACATTAGGCACATTAATTGATTGTTCTACTGGGATAGCCTATGATATTCCAATAAATGACGAAACAGCTTTCATTGGTTGTTTTGATGAAAATAAATTGAAAACATTTGAAAGTATATTTGGAAGACAGAAGGTTTTTTTTAATAATGAAAGTAATTTATTAGTTCTGCGTTCTTGTGATCAATATAATAATGATGGGATAATTTTTCGTTTTTATATTTGGAATGAAGAAATTAAAAAATTTAAGCTGCTTAAAATTGAAAAAAATGTATTTTAATCATCATTGCTTGTTATTCTACTGATTAGCATTTCAATAAATTACATTTGAAAACAGAAAAAAGTTATAATAAGTTTAACAACCAATCCAGATTGAATATAATAGGGGAGTGCTAATTCCTCTCAAATAAAATAGATTTGAAATTAAAACCTTATGAAAAGGTATCTTTTTACCTGAATGGTTTGAGGCTATTGATAGATCTACCATCATTTAATGAGTATATTTAAACTCTTTAATTTTAAGTAAATTGTCAAATATTTCATATTTATTTATGACTTTTCATATTTTCCCTTTTAATTATAGTAGTTTCTATACTCCACCATTTTATATTAACACAATTTAATATTATTATTTCTAATTCTAATTCTAATTCTAATTCTAATTCTAATTGTTTTTGTCTTATAATAAATATATAATTTTTTTTATTTTACCTAAATTTGTACGTATTTTTAAATTTTATATTTCTTTTCATATGATTAAACATTTTATAACATATACGTTCATTATATTATTTTTATCATCGTGTAATTTCATCAAAAATCAAGAAGATGCTATTAAATTTTTTCCTGTAAATAGTGGTGGTAAATATGGTTTTATTGATAAAGAAGGAAAGTTCACTATAAATCCTCAATTTAGTGAAGTATCTGTATAGTAAAAGGTTTCGGTTATGGCTTGGATGAAGAGGCAATACGATTAGTAAATGGTTTTCCTAAATGGAAAGCAGGTAAGCAAGATGGGAAATTAGTTCCTGTTACATTTACATTACCAATTACAATTTCATTAGACTAGTTTTTGTTTTTTAAACTATTAATAAAACTTACCGACCTCACCACAAATAGTTATAAAGTAATGATTTTTAATTTGTTGTAAAATATGAATCCATATTTATAGGTAAAATCGTGTAAACATTTTGAATGCTAAGATTTTGTTTAAAATCATTAATTGATTTTTACTTTCTTTTTTGTTCAGTATGATTTATCTTGTTTAAATGCCTCGTGTATCTATTCTAATCCTTCTTTTTTTAATTTTTAGCATTAATTGTTTTGCTACTGTTTCGTCAAACAAAACAATTTATATTTATCCTTTAGGCAGGGTAGAGCAGCTGTATTTGAATACAGTTCGGCAATCTATTCAAGGATTTTATCACTACAAATGTGTAATTATGCCTATTTTACCTATAGGAAATGATTTAATTTCACCTATTAAAAAGCGTTTAGACGCCAGTAAGGTGCTAAAGAAATATAATACCAATAGGAATATATTAATCGTAACAGAAAGAGATATTTGTCATGACAAACTTGTATTAAAGCCCTATAAACATTTTATACCCGAGTACGGTATTTTAGGCCTAGGATATAGACCTGGTTCTGTTTGTGTGATTTCATTACATAGAATGAAAAGAAATGCGACAAAACAAAAAACATTAGATAGATTACAAAAAGTTACGCTTCACGAAATAGGACATAATTTAGGATTAGATCATTGCGTATTCAATAAACAATGTCTAATGAACGATGCCAATGGCACTATATCGCAGGTAGATAGAGAAAAGGTTTGGTTGTGTACTAAATGTTCTAATTTTATTAATAAATGAAAAAGGGACAGCTAATTACATACAAACAAACGAATTTAGCTACACTCCATATTCAAAATGAGCTATACAGCGTAGGATTATGGAACGAAGATTCTCGTTTACAAGAAGTTACAGTGTATCATTGTGCATTGCCTGTCTTTTCAATACCAGATGCAGATGGATTTTTCTTCCATGGCGAGTCATTACTTTACAAATTATTGGGCTATGAAATTGGTCATATTTACATACCCAAATTTGTCATAAGTAATTTATTCAATCAAAATAGAGGTTCCCTTCGGGCTATTATAAGACATGAATATGGCCATGCTTTTGCTCATTATCATCCCGAGTTAATTATTGATAATATTGATTTTGAGCAAGTTTTTGGCGGTCATTATTTTGAAGGGACATCTTCAAATATGCCTTCATCTTCCTATGTTTCGGATTACGCTAAGACTATGCCAATGGAAGATTTTGCTGAAACTTTTAGAGTATATTTAATGTATAAAGGGATTTGCCCTATAGGATTTTCTAAAGATTTAAAAAGAAAGTGGCGTTTTATAGAAAAGGCTATAAATAAAATTAGTTGATTAAATTTTTAACAAATGAACTTAAAAGAAATAAAAGAAAAAAATCATATACTATCATTAATATTTTATTCCACTATCCCAATTTGGATCTTTTTTTTTCTGAAATTTAACGCTGCATTTTTATTGAAGTCTGAGGATCTTCCAAAGCTACTAGGTATTACCTTGTCTTTTGTAACTGCAAGTATTTTAGCCTTGGCCCCTACTGCATTTATTATTTATTTTCTTCTTCGTTTATATCAAGGTAGATTCTATTATGATGAAAATAAAGATCTTTCAATTTTCATTGGGGCATTTTTATTTTTTTTACTTTCCTATTTTTTTATTCATTTAGCAACTATAAAAGTTCATATGGTACATCATATTCCATATGAATTCGGATTTAAAGCATTAGTGTTATTGCTAATTTTTTTCTCCCTATTTAGAATGCTCTTTATGTTTTTTTTCACTACAAAATCTAGGGAGTATAAGCCTACGAATATATATATACCAACGCCTCCAATACCTCCATTAAGGAATACACTAGATGAAGTATCAGCTGTTTCGTTAGGTAGTGATCGTGATTTTGTTTTGTCTTCTGTAAAGAAAAACGGATTAGCTTTAGAATTTGCATCTACTTTGTTGAAAAATGACAGAGAAATTGTTTTAATCGCGGTCACACAAAATGGATACGCTTTAGAATTTGCTTCTGCAGATTTACAAAACGATTTTGATATTGTATTGTCTGCCGTCAAACAAAATGGATATGCCATAGAATTTGCTTCTAAACAATTGAAAGCCAATCGAGATTTAGCATTGGCAGTTATTATACAAAATTGTGATGCTATTCATTTATTGGACTATCCTTTTATGGATGACCCTGAGATGTTGGCAGCAATTAAAGAAAATACATTTCAGTTGGCATTAGCATCAGGATCTCTAAAACCAGATCGAGAAGCTATGATAGCAACAGTTGAGAAAAATGGATTATTGTTATTATATGCATCTGATGATATCCGTTCTGATAGTGAAATTGTATTAGCTGCAGTAAAGCAAAATGGATTATCATTGGGTTTGGCTTCAGTATCATTGAGGGTTGATAAAACTATTGCGATAGCTGCACTTTCTCAAAATGCTGAGGCTATTCGTTATGTCGACGATTCTCTATTGTCTGATCCTGATATAATTGCTGCTTATAAGTTTGGGAGTAATTTCAAAATCGCAAATTAATAATATGAAATAAATATTATTTTCTAAGATATACTAGCTTCTACACAACAATCTTAGAATTGCTAATTGTATGAATCTTTTTTAGCATTATTTTTAGTTGTTTTAATAAAAAATGTTACTCCAAATATAAATCCAACAATTAGGTCAATTGGTATCCAAGTTTTTTTGTCAAAATATATTGGAATTATCGGGTTAAATAAGATAGTAACAGTTATAAAAACATAAAACATTATTTTATTTTCACTTTTAGTAACGCTAATAGCATTAATTCCTGCAATTATTGTAATGGCTATCCTCAGAAATTGATAATACCCATAGGGAAGATTTGCTAATGCAAGAAAAAGTAAACTGCAAGCTAATAGTTGTAAATTTTTTAGTCTATTCATATTTGCTATCAAATAAAGAATATCCAAAAGATTCCTTTAAATTCTCCTACTATCGGTCCTATAAGGATTGAGCTCCAAAATCCATGATCTTTTATCCATAACCACCAAAAATAACAAGTCATTATTTGGCTAATTATAAAGTAAATCACACCAATAATCATTAAAATGTTTTCACCGTTTTTTTTATTACTCATATTGTTTTTATCTTGAATTTTTAGAAATTCAACTTTTTAGCGTAAATAATTATAGGAAATAAATCCATAAATAGATTGTTTGTTAAAATATAAAGTACATTTCTAAATTAATGATTTTTTGTAATTTGACAAAATATGTCCATTGAATTTTTTAAAATTTGAAATTTTGTTTAGTATAAATTGGTTTTGTTTCCTTCAAAACTTAGACTTTGATTAATTTATTATCAAGTATTATTATGTGTTTATTTGTATTTTAATACTTAATATTTGATAATGTTTTAAGGGCTTTTCTTTGAATGATATATTTTTATTTTACACAATAAGTATTGTAATAAATAATTAAAAATGGCAAAATAAAGCTTATACATATAGTTAAAAGCAATTTAATATACCAGTGTTGATCATTTTTACCTATAATAATTTTTCTTTGGTATCCCATTAAAGTTGTAGCAATTATGGCTTTTCCAATAATTAAAAATAAATTATGTCCTGCTATATCTAAATTGTTTTCTGTTGGCCAATCAAAAATGTCATCAAATCTTAGATTTTCAAATAAAGTATTAATTGTAATTCCTATTTTATAAATTAAGTCTAGTACGAAGTGTAAATAAAATGAGATTGGCCAACTTAGCCAAATATAATGATACCATTTAATGTCAAAAAATGTACTCTTTGAATCTTTATCTGAATAATGCAATGGATTGTTAATTGTTATTTCACCAATTTTTAAAAAATAATATGCTGATATGTACATAATAGAATAATACAATAATCCAAATATAAAATTGAAACTATTATCTGTAAAGTAACCAATCAACGATAGAATAAAATCATTATTTAATAATTGTTTTGAATTAAAGTAATTTGAAATAATTGTAAATAATTCTATTAGTATAATTTTAAAAAATACATATAATAACGTAAATATTAACTTCTCAAGTTTATTTAATTTTCTGCTCAAATATCCAAAAGTAAACCCAAATAATCCCGCAGCAATTGCAATTAAAATCAAATGAATTATGTTAAGAAAAATTGAATTCCCCCAGATAATTGCTGTTCCATTAAAATCTGGACTCAATTCAATTATCCCTCTTTTGTTAAGTTTAATGAAATATTTATAGATACAATATAATATTGTAATATCTGCTAAGAAAATTGCGGAGAAAAATCTCATTATTTTACCTATAGTATTTAATTGAATACTATTTGAATTCATTTCATTTTTATTTGAGCTTTCCATAAATTTAATTTTTATAAATTTTATTTTAAAATAATATAATATAATATAATATTGATGCCAATCCTTTTAGCCTCCTTTTTTTATGAATAAATATTAATGGTTAATATTATTTTTTTACTGCAGCACTACTCAATTTTTTTTAATGATGAATTATTTGTTTATTAAATTATTTTCCCTAATTAGTATGTATTTTCTATTATTTTTAACCTAGCAAAATTCTTTTAAAATACCATTATCATCGAAATACTAATTCCTGTATTCATGTTTTAGTTCTAAAGTTCTATCAGTTTTATTTTATAGTTAGCTTTCTTGGTTTCTAACATTCAAATATTCCAATTATTAAATATAAATATGATTTTTTTACAAAGATTCTTCCAAAAATTCAGATTTTAAGGTTTTGGCAAGCTTGTTTACGTTTAATATAGGTTATATTTATCTTAATCCCCCGTTAAATACATTGAATTTTAATTATGTGTTATCCTTTTCAGGATAAAGTTTATGTATTTTTTTAGTAAAAAGTTTATTTTTTTTTAAAATATTAGATAATATATTATATTTTTATTATAAATATAAATAATATGAAAAAAGCAATTGGTATTGATTTGGGAACAACTAATTCTGTTGTTGCATTTAAAGATACTCTGGTAAAAATTATTCGCAATAGAGAAAATGATGAACTAACTAGATCATGTGTTGGGTTAAGAAAAGGTGAAATTGTTGTTGGCTCAATAGTTTATACAGATATAAAAAGAGATCCAATTAATACAATTCTATCTGTAAAAAGACTTATGGGTGGAGCTATATCTGATAATATGGTTCAAGAAATGATTCAAAGCCCTTACTATAAATTTGGAATAACTCAACTTCAAGGAGGAACTGAAGATTCTGTCGCAGTTATTTTAGGTGGTAAACAATATACGGCTGAACAAATTAGTGCTGAAATTTTGAAAAAACTAAAAGTTGATGCTGAAGATAGACTTGGTGGCGAGGTTTCTCACGCTGTTATTACTGTTCCTGCTTATTTTACTGAAAAACAAAAAAATGCTACCAGAATTGCAGCGCAAATTGCTGGACTTAAAGTCCAAAAGCTTTTAGCTGAACCAACTGCAGCAGCAATTTCTTATGGTGTTGATAATCTAAAAGTAGGAGAATCTAAGACTGTATTAATTTATGATTTTGGGGGAGGTACATTTGATTTATCTATTTTAAATATTGTTGATGGTCAATATATTGAGGCAGGAACAGGTGGTGATAGATGGCTAGGAGGGGATGATATAGATATGAAATTACAAGAATTTATTTTAGAAAAAGTTTCTAAAATATATAATATAGATAATATTAAACAGTTAATTAAAAATCTATCTGATAAAAAAAGAATTTTGTTTGAAGGAGAAATTAGATTACAAACAGAAGCTGCAAAAATTCAACTTAGTTCCGCTAACTCTGCTCAAATTATAATTGATAATTTACTCGAAGATGAGAGTGAGGATGTAATTGATATTAATATTTCAATCACAAGAGAAGAGTTTGAAAAATTAGTTAAACCTTTTGTTGAAAAAACAATAGATTTAATTAGTGATCTTTTAAATGATGTTGGATATGAAATTGATATGATTGATAATATCTTATTAGTAGGAGGTACATCATGCATACCTTTAGTAAGACACATGCTTTCTGATAAATTTGGTTTTGATAAAATTAAATTTTCTGAAAAACCTATGTTAGTAGTTGCTGAAGGTGCTGCAATTTTATCACATAGACTTGGGGATGAATTTGAATTTTTAGATCAAGATTTAACAACAACAATTGGAGATATTTCTTGTAGTACAAATCATAATTATTATATTCAAATTGCTGATGGAGATTCACTTAAAATGGAAAAAGTAATTGAAAAGCAGACTCCTTTACCTATTCAAGTTTCAAGAAATTTTAAAACAACATCCAATAACCAAAAAGTTGTTAAAGTAAGTATTTTTTCGGATGTTGAATATGGAAAAAATGAATTACAAGCATTGGGTTTTTATTTAATTGAAGAAAACTTACCTATTGGAAGTGAATTAGTTTTTGATTTTGATATTGATACTAATGAGAATTTAAACGTAAGTGTTAGTCCAAAAGGAAATGAAAATTTAAAAAAGAAAATTGTTTTAGGTCGTGGAAATGCTGACCAAAAAGCTTTACAATCAATTGATGAACTCATTTTTAGATCTACTAAAGAATATAAGACAATAGATGGTGAACAGGCATTCTTAAAATATATTTCTCAGAGGATTAAAGAAATCGAAAAAATTGGAATTTCTACAATTGAAGATAATAAATGGCATGAAATATTTTATACAACTACAGAAAAGTATGAAGAGATAATTAATTCGGAGGAACAAAGTTCAGATGTTGAAAATATTGTTTGGAGAGCAAAAAGATTGTTAATTGAATTTGCTGATCTTTTGGAAACTTTTGATAAAAATACAATGCTTAATTTAATAAGTCAAATTGAATCATCTGTAGATGAAATTGAAAAAATGAAACTTGCCGATACGTTAGAAAACAAAACTGATGAATATGGAATGTTAAATGCTGCATTAAGAATTGAAAATTTTGCTAATAGAATATTAAATATACCTGTGACTTTAATAGGTGGTACAAAGAGACAAGATGATGTATCTAAGTTAAAACAACTTAGTATTGATATTAAAACAAAATTCAAAATGAATGAAATAGAATCAGCTAAATTATTGTTAGATGATGCTTATAGTATTATCGGAAACTATAGACAATTTTTATAATGCAAAGTAATTGTCCAATTTGTAATAAAGCAGGTTTGCCTAATTTTAGGGAAATGCCGACTGTTTGCCCTCAGTGTAATACTGATCTAAGTGTTTTTATGTTTTTAAATACAATTTCAAAAAATGATATTAGTAAAAAAAACAAATTGAATAATTTTAATTTTTCTTTTATTCCTATTTTTTTTTTAATAATTGCTTTCATTTTATTTCTTGAAAATTATAATTATAAATCTAAATTATTGGGACTTAAAACGGAAAACGATAAACTGGTATTTCAAAATAAATTTCTTTCCGAAGTCAATACTAATTTTAAAAATGAATTTATATTAAATTATAAGGTTAAACAAGGGGATTGTTTATCAAAAATTGCTGAATATTTTTATGATGACGCAAAAATGTATAAATGTATTGAAATTGAAAATAATTTAATTTATCCATACAAATTACGTATAGGTCAAATAGTTAAAATTAAAATTTTAAAATAAAAATGGAAGTTGTTATTTTATTATTAGTATTAATAATACTTGGCTATCTTATTTATCAATTATTTCCAAGTACAGAATATAAAAAGGCTTTATATTTAATTGATAAAAATAATTTTTTTGAAGCTATAAAAATATTATCAAAGATTTATAATAAACATCCTATGGCACCAGCTAAATTGGCTGAATGCAAATTGCAATTAGGAATTGAAATTAAATCTAAAAATGAAAATGAAGCAATTTCTATTTTTAATGAAATTATTAATTTAAACAATTCACTCCCTTCCAAAGCTAATGTGTCAGAATATTCGTTAATTGTTTCTAAAGCTTTATATTATATTATAGAAATTAATTTTTTTAATATTAGAAATTTAATTAATGATGATCTTAAAATTCAAAAATTAAAGGAGAATCTTAAGTTAATTGAAAACTCAAAAAATATAGGTTTTGAAAAAGAGTTTGTTAATTTAAAACATGAACATTTCTCTGATTTGTCCTTGATGTATTTAAATTTTGGCATTACCTTAGAGAAGGCTGCTAATTTTTCTTATGCAATAAAAAATTATACATTTGCAATCGGTTTTGCTAAAAAATCTAATAATTTAGATATATTCAATAATTCGTATGCTAGGATTGGTATTTCAAAATTAAAAAATAATGAAGATTTTGGTAGTGAAATTTTAAGTTTTATTAATAAATCAAAGGAAAATTTTAAAAGAGATTTTTATTTCAGATATTCTAAAAGATTATTATCAGAAAAAAAATATGTAATTGCTGAAGAAATTATAAATACACATTTAAATTTTAATTCTATTCATGTAGAAAATTTAAAAAAAATTTTAAATGTTAAAAAAACGAAAGATGCTATAAAAAAAGTTAAAGAAATTAATTTTAAACTTGAGCAACTTTATGAGAATTCATTTCCAATTGAAGATGTTAAGTCTCTTTATAATTCATCAGATATAACAATTGACAATGTTAAATTGTTTCTTCCTTCTCTCTCTATTAAAATTGAACAAATTAAACCAAGTTTGTTTAATAGATTATTATCTCACTTTATTTTTGATGAGCAATATGAAGATGCAATTAATCTAATTATTAAATTTCCTAAATTTTGGGAAAGTCCAGAGTTGTTGAAAAATTTAGGTATGTGTTGTTTCGGACTAACCTCACTAGGTTTATTAACAGAAGATAATTTTCGATCCATAATTTCTTGTTGGCTAACTTCTATCTTTAGTGATAATGTTTTTTTAAATTCTATTAAAGAGACTAGTTGGGATGATGAATATTCTTTTACTTTTTCTGATTCGATTGGTTCAGGGTGTTTTAATGATATTTTACCTTCAAATGTTAATCATGATGAGCCTTCAAATGTTAATATTTCAATCGGTGCAGCTCAAGTAGAATTGCTTAATCAATTTGAATCCCTTCTTAATATCAAATACTCCGATAATAATTTCAATAAAAAAATTATTGATTTTTATGAATTTGAAAAAAAATCAATTGAGAATGTAGCTACTTTAGCAGTTGATAATATTTTTATTGCTTCCCCTTATTTTACAATTAGTTTCGATTTAACTCATAAAGTAATTGATGCTCTAGATTTAGATTTTGCCGAATTTTCAGTTGAAAGAACTTTGAAATCAGGTTTACCATATTGTATAAACATCAACTCTGGATTTGTATATAATTATAAGCAGGCTACAGTTCTAGTAGATTCAATAATTAATGCAATAATTTCTGAAAATATTACTAAATTAATTACATTATTTACAAATGAAAATAAGATTCTAATTAATAAATTTGACACTATTTCTAATTCTTTTCAAGATAATATTTTTAACACTATTTTATTGAGAATTAATTTAAATAATGAGAATGAAAAGCTTATCCCAATTATGAATGAGTGTATTAATTTTTCTCAAAAAAATGATAAATTAAAATTTCAATATTCAAATTTTGTTGCTGATTTGTGTATAGAAAAAGTTAATAAAGATATAATGAATAATTATATCGCTTTAGGATTAATGTATAAAGCTTATGTTTTTTCTAAAGATAGTTCGAGAATTTGTAAAAATTTAATAACTCTTATTAAATATAATTTATTAGATTATTTAAATGATGATTATGAAAATTCTATTTCAATGTTCAAATTGATTACTGAAATACAAAACAATAGAAGTGATAAGTTTCATGAATGTAATGAAGAATTAAAAACTGAATTAAAGAATATTGAAGATGTTTTAAAATCACATGGTTTGTCAATACATGAATTTATAAGAAGAAGCAATTCTAGTTTAAACCATAATTTTATTAAATTAAAAAAAATTACGATTTCACTTTTTGAATTAACTACTACATAATGATAAGTCCATATTTAATTTTAAATATTAAACAAGATTCAGATAAAAAGCAAATTCTCAAAGCTCAAATTCTTGCTATGAAGAATAAGATATATACTTTACAGGAAATTGCAAAAGCAACTAAAATACTTTTAGATCCATCTAAAAGATTAGCTGCTGATTTTATGTTTCCTGCTAAAATTAAAGCTAAACGACCTTCTAAAATTTCTGTTGATTTTCAATTTGAAGAAATTACTTTAAATGATATTAATGAAAATGCTTTTGACTCTATTTAATTTAAAAAATCATGAAAAATATTATTACAGATTTAGAAAATATTTTTATAGATACTTTACAGGATGTAAATAATCAAAAACACCAATTAGAAAAATTAGAAAATGAAAAACATGATTTATTGATTGAAATTTCTATTGGTATTATCGAAACACTAGATTCATTTGATAAAATAAATGAATGGCTAGTTGAAAAAGAACTTGATAAAAATATAGATTCTATTAGGACACAAAAAAGATATTTAAATATACAAAATAGATTGTTTAATTTATTGTTGAAATATGGTATAAAAAAAATGGAATTTGATAATAATATTGATAAATTTGGTTGGTCTGAACCTGTGGAAACAATTGTAGATAATTTAAGACAAGACAATGAAATAGTTTCTATAGTGAGAAATGGATATTATAGAGCTAATGAAGTTATAAGACCTGCTCAAGTAATTATTATTAAAAACTAATTTTATGAAAAATAAATTACTTATAACTCTTGCTATTATTTTAATTATCTTTCTCGTTTATGTTCGAATTAATTTTAATAAGAATTTTGTTTTATTCAAAAATGATATAAATAAAATTGAAAATCTACAGTATAATAATTTTCTTGTAGAAAAAAATAAAGAATTAAATAAATTAAAAAATGGTAATTTAGAATTGTATCATATTTTTTTAAAACAATTCAAGGATAGCAATTCTATTATCATCAAAGATACTTCATATTCATATTTTTATTTAAGTAAAATAATAAATTACAATTTTTTTTCTTCTAATTATATTGAATGTTTTATTAGTAAATGTTATGTCGATCTAGAAAATTTAAAAATTAATAGTGTTATTAATTCTAAAATAAATCATCTTAAATCTATTTATGGAGAAACTTTTTCAATTTGGTATCCAAAGTTTAAGGATGAAAAATTACTTAAATATCTTACTTATAATAATAATTGTAGTGATTTTAAGCTTCAAATAAATAAAGTTGTCTATGATTCTTCAGCGTGGTTTGATTTCGAAAATTTTTTGAACTTTTATGATATTGAAGTAAATAAAAGTAATACTTATAATGATAATATTGATGTTCTTTATTCTCAAAATGTAGCTTCTGCCAAAATGCATTTGAGTAGTAATTATGTCAGTTACTTAGATAATAAATTACAAACTAATTTGCATAATATTATTACAACGCAAGATGAAATTATTTCTTTTAACTCAGTTTCTCTTGGAATTATAAATTTTTCAGTATCAAAAAAAGTATTTAATACTGATGCTTTTCAAACTATAATAGATGATGTAGACAAAGAACAATGGAGTAGTTATTCATTGGTTACTGGTTCTACACCATATGCAAATTGTTACGGATCAAATAATTCATGTTATTCTAATTTTTGTTCTAGGATAACTGTTTCAAATGGTTCAAATGATGCTTTAGTTTTAATTAAAAATAATTTTGGATATGTTATTCGTCATGGCTATATAAGAGCTAGTAATACTTTTTCTTTTGATTTACCTGATGGTGCTTATACTGTATACTTTTATACAGGAAATGGTTGGAATCCATATAAAAATATGAATTCTACCAATTGTATTAATTTAAAAGGTGGATTTGTTTACAATGAAGATGTTACTAAAGTTAACTCACGTTTTTTAAGTAGTCAAGAATGGACCATTGAATTAATTCTTCAAAAGAATGGCAATTTACAAACTCAACAAAGTTCTAAAGATGAAGCATTATAACCCTTTTTAAAATTTTTATTTTAAGATAAAGTAGTTTATTTCTTCTATTATTTCCCAATTAATTTCTCATTTCTACCATTTCATCAAAAGATATATTTCTTCTAATAGTTTATTTCTTGATGCATAATTATAGGCTCCGCCACTATTTTTTTGAAATTGAGTTTTTGAATTATATTTTTTTGCTTCATTAATACATAGTTCTTTATTCCATCTAATATTTCCATCGGTCATATGTGAGCATATTTCGTCTAACCATTTGTGTTTTATTGCTGCATTATAAGCTCCTCCATAATCAGGATGCTTTGCAAAATCCCTTTTTCGTTTAAAATCATTTGCTACTTTTTGGCATTCTTCTTTAGTCCAAAAAGTCTTATTACCACCTAATGCACCTGCTTTAGATCTATTAAGGAGTTTATAGCCTAGTGATTTATATTGATTAATATAGGACTGTTCTAGTTTTTTAGCTACTTCAACTTCTTCAAAGTTGCTTAATTTTTTATAAATAGGTTTTTGTTTAGTCTTTTCTATATGTTTACTTACTGGACCTTTTTTTTCATATAAGTGCTCATATTTTCTCTTTTGTTCATTATATGTAAGGCCAACATATACATGTTTGTCTGGGAACTCATACGCATATATCATTCGTTTATAGAGGTTTCCTAATATGGGCATGTGTTCGCATATTTCGTCTAAAAATTTTTCTTTTAAAGCATATTGATAGGCAGAACCATTATGTTTTGAAAAATCAACTCTTGATTTGTATTTTTTTGCTTCTATTTTACATAATTCCTTAGTCCAAAATGTTTTCTTTGGTATTTTGAATTCAAATTGATTTAACCATTTATTCTTTAATGCAGCTTGATAAGCTCCTAAGCTTTTTTTTGAAAATTCATTAATTGATTCATATTTAGATGCTTCTTTTTTGCATTCTTCAAATGTCCATTTTACGACTAAGCTTTTAATAGATTTGAAAATTTCATCTAAATAATTCATTCTTTTTGCATAAGCATATGCTCCGGGATAATTTCTTTGAAAATCAATTCGTTTTTCACATTTTAGAGCAACATTTTGTAATTCCTCAAATGTCCATTTCTGCTTTTTTACATTCATATGTATGCAGACTTTATCAAGTACTTTTAACGCACGAGCTTTTTTATATGCTGCTTGGTTTTTGGCTTTAAACTCTGTTCTTGAAGAGTATTTTATTGCCTCTTTTCGAATACTTTCTTCATTATACTCAATATGGAATTTTTTCATATGAATACATATTTCATCAAGCCAATTGTTATTATAAGCAGAAGAATAAGCACCCCGTGATTTTTCATTAAACTCACTTCTTGTATTATAATTTTTAGCTTCTTCTCTACATTTTTCTTTAGTCCAATAGGTTTCTCTTACATATTCTTTCATATGTGCACATGCTTCATCTAACCATCCATTTTTTAATGCAGCGCTATACGCTCCTTGTTTATTTTTTTTGAATTCAATTCTATTTTTAAATTCTTTAGCAGCTTCAATTACTTTATTTTTATCCCATTTTAGCTTACCACTGATCATATGGTAACATATCTGATCTAAAAAACCATTTTTTCTAGCTGCTTTATAACAGCCTTGGTTTTTATTTCTAAGTTCATTTTTAGTTGAATATTTTAAAGCTTCAATTCTACAGCTTTCATAATTCCATTTCATTTTTTTTTAGATTATTCACTTTAAATTTAATTATATTTATAATATGAAATATATTTTGTCTTTAATTCTTTTTACTTTATTAATTGCATGTAAAACTAAAAATATTAAGAAGACTACTTGTTATGACTCTTTAATCTACAAATCTGAGACGTATTTGACGAATAATACAGTTACAGACTTTTCTGATACTGCAGTTGCCTACTTGGGTAATTACGTTTATTCTTTTAAATTGAGTGTTGACCCTAACAATGAAATTGATAAATACATTCAAGTTTATTTAAATGGCCAAAAACACCAAAAAATTAAATTTACAGATTATGTTGAAGGTAACTATATCCAATTAATTGATTGGAATTTTGATGGCTTTAGAGATATTTCAGTTATTTATTCCTCGGGCTCTGGTGGAATTAGCTATATGATTTATAATTTTAATCCAATTAAAGGAACTTTCTTAAAAGATAAAAATCTATCTGGATTAGGACTTCTCATTGATTCAGTTAATCATTTTATAATTGATCATTGGCGTACAGGTGCAGATAGCGAAAATTGGGATACTTGCACCTATGAAAATGGGAAACTAAATTTTGTCAAAGGACTTTATTTAGAACGTTATTCTGATGAAAAAGGTTATTGGGAAAGGCATACACGATCCAAATTAGTTAATAATAAAAGAATTCAAACAGTTGACAGTGTGTTGTTAGAGTCTAAAAATTAATTTTATTAGTTGATACTAATCCATAAATCTCCTTCTCCAATCTGCTTCTCTATTATTGTTGGCTGCATCATATAAATCAATAGCCACTTGCTTAATTTCATTATAGTTATTTAGGTTATTTAACCATCTTTGGGGTATAGCTTCCTCACCTAACATAAGTCCTAATATATTTCCAGTGATAGCTCCCGTACTATCCGTATCTCCATCATGGTTTATAGCTAAGTTAATTGCCTTTTCAAAATCGTTCGAATAGCAGAGTGCGCTATACAAACTGATTGCCAATGCTTCTTCTCCAACCCAGCCTTGCCCTAGTTTATTTACTTTATAATAATCGGTTTCTCCTTCTGAATGTAATGCTAAAGCATCCTTTATAGCTTCCGTTGTTTCTTGGTGGTTTGAATACGTTGATAGTATAGCTAAGCAATTGTCAATAGCTATTTGCAAACTAAATCCTCTATTTAGCATAAATATTAATGCTGATAAATAACCTGATGATAAGTAACCACTAAGGTGACCGTGGGTAATTGCAGCTATTTCTGCTCCCATTTGAAATGCAGTTTCAGTGTTGTTTGCATAGATTAAGCCTACTGGAACAATTCGCATAATGCCTCCACAGCCTTTACTATCATTGATTGGATTTTGTATTGTTCCAATTTTTCTACTACATAAAGCAGTTAAACAAGTCTGTCCTGGTGCTCTACGTTTATGTAAAAAATCTTGTTTTACCAACCAACCATTTAATCTTACTTTTTCAAGTGCTTTTTCTGAGTGCCAATCATTTTGTGTGTAAAGCCATCTTAAATAGGCTTCATAGCAATAGGTTAAATAAGCACCTCCAATTCCTTTTTCAGAGGCTCTATTATAAGCCCTTAATAATCCATCAGCCGTGAATAGCAACATCTGAGTGTCGTCTGTAATTTCACCCTTGCCATCTTCATATTCTATATAATCATTTACTGCATTTGGACCATATTTCTCTTGTAATTCATAGGTGCCTTTGAATTCAGTAGGAGCTCCTAAAGCATCTCCTACAGCACCGCCAATAATGCATCCTATGTAGTTATTTAATGGTAAGGTCATAATTTATATTTTACTATAAGTTACGAATAATTTACTCAAAATCATAGCTTTCAGCTATATTTTCTATAAGTTCAAGGGCTAGATTTAGAGTGTTCATTACATCTTCGATAATTACATATTCATTGTCTAAATGAGGGTTGTAATAACCACAACTCATATTAGCCATACTGCATTTTATACCTATTATTTTGAGCGCCTGAACATCAGTGCCACCACCTAAGGAGAAGCTATAGCCATATTTATGGATATAGGGTAGAATTGCTTGTTGAAATGCCTTTGTAGAAAGTTGAACACCATTGGCATCAATTACAAAATCTGCATTTCCACGGCGATCAAATTCTAGTGTATATTTAACACTTTTTCATCACATTATTCTATTCCTGATTACAAATTAAAAATGTTAATTATTTGAAGAATTATTTTTATTTTTCTGGGTTTTATTTTGCTATATGTTGAATTTAAATTTAATCAAAATATAATATATTTATTAATTTTAAAATGGAAGTGGCCAATCATTTACAGAAAAGATGTGTGGTTTAATTGAATGTATATTAAATAAATCTATATGTTTATAGGTCAAATCATTTAGTTCATGTATATTAGTAGAGTAAGAATTATTTGTATACTTAATAAAGTATTCGTATTTATTTTTAAAACTATCACATTCATTTATGTCATTTATTGCTATACTTTCTAATATTTTAAGTAAATAAAAATAGCTGTCCAAAATATTTCTTTTGTATAGGTTTAATAAATGTTTACAATAGTAAAATGAAGTTCTACAAATGTGTTTTGGCCAAATTATTTCTAAAGCATTTATTAATTGTTGTGCTTCATCATATTTTGAATCTGAAATTAGTTTAAAAGTTTTATCCATAAGGGGATAAATTGTTTGCATTATTTCTTCTGTTTTTTCGTATTCATCAAAATATTCTAGTTTATCCTGATCCTTTGTTTTAACTCCTGTTTTAATTAGTATATTATTAAATTCTATTATGTATTGAATTGCAAGTTCTTCACTTTCCACAATTGTAATGTTTTCATTGTTATTTTCTGCATTTTGGCTCCAATTAAAAGAGCCATTTATCACAATAATGTCATCAATTACACAAAATTTATGGTGAATAATACCTTTTTCATTTATTGGTTTAATGAAATAAACTTTTACTTCATTAGCTATTAATTTATTAAAGTAAAGTGAGCATCTTCTATTTTCTTCATTGTCTTGAACAATTATTTCTATAAACTTTAGTTTTTTTGAATGTTCAATTAAAGCCTCTAGTATTCTTTTATTTGTGAGCCAAGCAACACAAATTTGTAAATGCAATGCTGAACATTTTATTTCTTCTATAATTCTATCCGATATATTATTAAATACAACCTCCATAATTTAATTTTTAAGTTTACTTTTGATAATTCCTTCAAATTCTCGTCAATTTTAATTTATAATAATTTTAAAAAAAATCATGAGATAATTCTAGAGCTACAAATATTTTACTTTTAATTTTCTTATAATTTTACTAATATTTTCGTTTGTATTTCAATATTTATAAGTTGAATTATTTCTGATGGATTTATAAATTACATTATATATTTTAATTAATAATTTTTATCATACAATCTATATTAATTTCTTTAATGTAGGTTCCCCTTTTTAACTTTATTTCTTGTTTAAATTTAAATTTTAATAAATTATTATAAATTCAATGTATTAAGTGTATGAAACAAATTCCCTATCTACCTCTATTCTTTTAGGCTCTGCATTTGCCCCAGCTATAATAAAGGGTTTGGCTTGTTCTTTACCCAATCCACCTTCAATCTTCTTTCTAATTTTTGAAATACGTTCGCTCATTGAATTATCTTCCCAGGTACGTACGTATTTTTCTACTGTTTTTAGACATGCATCATATGTTAAGTTTGGACTTAATTCACGATAATTGTTTAGAAATTCTTCTTTTTTATCATTATCAATCAAGTCTGCAAATCGGATACCATCTTTATGATTTAAGAACATTTTATAAATGGCCATTTCCATAGGAGCTAAGCTGATGGTGATGGTGCCAAAGGTTCCTATAAACTGCAATTGTTTATTGGTGATTTTTAAACGGGTTTGTTCATCATCAATATTTTGCACAAACTTCATTTTCAAGCGTAGCGACTCCATCAAGTCAATTGCATGCTTAAGAATAGACGATTCAACCCGATCTTTTAAGATGTTCATACAGTTCTTGCAGATATCAGCTGTACGTAATTTTAGCAGCACCTGACTTTTGTCTTGACAATAATCGTTTAAACAACCAATGGGTTTGTGGTGCGTATATAGCTGCACTTCCTCCATCGATTTAAACATATGACTTTGCAAGAAAGTGGCAATTACCTGATAGGCAATAGGGTAGGCAGCTGGCGAATCAATAAATAAGTCCCAATCGGAAGCTTGTATAAAACCATTGGTTGGTTTATTAGGGTCGAAAGCAGAAAAGTAATTGAGCTCATTTTCTTTATCAGTAATCAGATAACTCGCCTCTAATTCCGGGATAGATTCGGATTTGCGAACTTTATTACTTCGCTCAAAAAGTTTTTGCCATGAAAATCTTGGTTTGTCAGCCATATTAGCTGCTGGAATTATTTGTTCCTGAGCACTCGATTCAATATTGACTATTTCTTCAATTAAACAATTCTTAGTTACATTCAAACTAGACCTAAGCTTGGGTAA
>Ga0164292_10001119_pt1 | contig 21468 bp, 15 predicted proteins | sample GEODES117metaG_FD_111486 | JGI IMG/M metagenome (GOLD analysis project Ga0164292, IMG submission 111486) | Eutrophic lake water microbial communities from Lake Mendota, Wisconsin, USA - GEODES117 metaG | ecosystem: Environmental > Aquatic > Freshwater > Lake | place: USA: Lake Mendota...
AGCAGCTCGTGCGGATTGATCGGACCGTCGGTCAGCGACTCGCCGGCGCTGACCTGCTGGCCATCGCTGACCATCACGTTGCGACCCAAGAGGATTGGGTACTCGGTGGTCATGTCGTCGGCTTCGATGACAGACACCGTCAGCGAATCGTCGTCATCGCCTTGCTTGATCTGGACGATGCCACTCTTGCGGCACAGCACCGCCGAGTCGCGGGGACGACGGGCTTCCAGCAGCTCTTCGATCCTGGGCAGACCCTGAACGATGTCACCGGTCTTCTGCCGCTCGAACACGAGCAGGGCCAGCCCGTCACCGCGCTGCACCAGCTCACCGTCACGCACGTGCATGACCGAGTCGGGCGACACCATGTATGGGCGACCAAGGCGAATCGTGACCGTGCTGCCATCGATCGCTTCGACCTGACCGCAGCAGGGAGCCTCGAAGCCGGGCGCCAACAGATCGCCGTCGACGACCCGCTGGCCAACAAGCACAGCGGGGCTGGCCCCACCAAGGTCAATGCTGCGGGTGTCGCCTGCACGCTCGACGATCAAACGGCGGATCGGCTCGCCTTCGATCACATCAGGCAGTTGCACCACACCGTCCTCCTTGCAGAGGATCTGGGTGGTGGCGATCACATCGCCGCTCTTGACGCTGGTGCCGTCTTCGATCTGCAGTTCGGTGTGGGTGGAGCCGTGGCTGGCATCCGAAAGGGTGTCCCGACGCACCAACAGGGTCTCGAGGATCACCAGCTGCAGCCGGTCGATCGTCTTTGCCCGCTTGTCCGCAATGGACTCGACATCCACCGTCATTTGCGGCGTGGTGTCGAAGGTCTCAAGAATCAGCTGGGTGCGCAACAGCTCCACACCCTCGACACTCTTGATCAGCTCACCATCCTTAAAGGCCAGGCGCTGGGTGGCCTTGAGGCCCAGGCTGGGGCCACCGCTCTGCTTGACGGTGCCGAGCTCAGGCAGGTGGGCGGTATCGGGGATGGAGTACTCCTCCACCGGGCGGAGCAACAGGGCGCCACCCTCGGGAGTTTCGACCGCCTCGACGAAGACCATCGCCTCGGCCTTGAGGCCCTTGGCGATTTCCTCGCCAGGGTTGACCATCTTGCCGTCGGCAAATTTGGCCAGGGCCTTGGTATCGGACACCAGGTGCAGCTGGCCCGAGCGAACGATGATCTCGCGCAGGATGTCGTTCTTCTGGGTGACCGTGACGATGCCGGCGGTCTGGCTAAAGATGTCCTTGACGACCTCGGTGCCGGCCTCAATCCACTGGCCGTCCTCAATCATCAATAGGGAGATGTCCTTGTTGATCTCGTGGGTTTCCTGCGGGATCCACAGCAGGGTGCCGCCCTTGCTGACCTCGTAGCCGTTCTTGGCGCTACGGGCCTTCTTGATCGACAGGCCAGGCGCAAACTTGACCATGCCGCCGGTCTGGGTGCGGAAGCGGTCATCAGCCAATTCAGCGATGACCTCACCCGTTCCGATCTTGCTGCCCGGTGCGGTGTTGAGGCGGTAACGGATGTTGTCCTTGCCTTCGAGATGCCAGATCTCACCGGAATGGGTGGATTCACCCACCAGCTTGCAGTCCTTGAGGGTGAGGCTGGCGGTAACGATCTGCACCTCGCGGGAGTCACCGGCGGACTCACGCAGACGCACAGCGCCACCGTACTCGCTGACCAAACGGCTTTCGGCAAGCACCTCACCGGTGTGCACCGGCTTCTGACCCTTGACCACCGGCAGGGCGTTGGGGGGGAGGTTGTAGACATCGCCGCTGAACACCCACAGCCGCCCCAGGCGCTGAGCTTTAAGGGTGATGTTGCCTTGGCGGTCTGTGACCTCCTTGGGCTGAATGGCATCCTCGTAGCGCACCTGACCGGCCAGATCGCAGATCACGTCCTTGGTGGCCTTTTCCACGCTCTTTTTGACCGCGGCACCGCTCGAGATCTGCGCCAGGACGATGTCGTTGGCGACGCTGTCGCCGTCGTTGACGAACAGAATCGAACCGTTGCTGATGTCTAGTTTCTGCAGCTTGCCCTTGCCGCTCGGCTTCAGCGAGAGGCTGAAATCGGTTTCAGCAATCTGAGCTTCAACACCGTGGGGGGTGCGGTAAGGGCGAACCCGGGCCTTGGGCCCGAATTCAACGATGCCATCCACCAACGAACGCACCACGCCGGTTTCGGCGGTCGACACACCACCGGTGTGGAAGGTGCGCATGGTCAGCTGGGTACCAGGCTCACCGATCGACTGGGCCGCGATGATGCCGACAGCTTCACCAAGGTCCACAAGCTCGTTGTGGGCCAGGGCCCAGCCGTAGCACTTGCGGCAGACTGATCGGGAGGCCTCACAGGTGAGCGGCGAGCGCACCACCACGGTCCTTACGCCCGCGGCTTCGATGCGCCGGCTGAGGGGGGCGTCGATCTCGCCATCACGATCGACAATCACGTCACCGTTGTCATCGACCACCGGCTCGGCCGCCAGGCGGCCGATCAATTTGCTGGCGTAATTGCCCTTGTCATCGGCATCGATGGGGATGCCGCGGGTGGTGCCGCAGTCGTCCTCGCGGACGATCACGTCCTGAGCCACGTCGACGAGACGACGGGTCAGGTAACCCGAGTCAGCGGTGCGCAACGCCGTGTCCACCAGACCCTTGCGGGCGCCATAGGAGGAGATCACGTATTCGGTGACCGTCAGGCCCTCGCGGAAATTGGTGCGGATCGGAAGGTCGATGATCTCGCCCTGGGGGTTGGCCATCAGGCCCCGCATGCCCACCAGCTGGCGAACCTGGGACATGTTGCCCCGGGCGCCTGAGTTGGCCATCATCCAGACCGAGTTCAACGGATCGTTCTCGTTGAAGTTGCGGCGCACGGCCGCCACCAGCCGTTCGTTGGTCTCGGTCCAGGTGTCAATCACCTTGGTGTGGCGTTCGACCTCGGTGATCTCACCCAGGCGGTAGCGCTCTTCGGTTTCGGTGATCTGCTGCTCAGCTTCCTCCAGCAGGGCAGCCTTGTCGCCAGGGATGCGCAGGTCATCGACCGAAATCGACACAGCGGCCTGGGTGGCATAACGGAAACCCAGATCCTTAAGCTCATCAGCCATCGAGGCTGTGACGGCGGTGCCGTGGTGCTTGTAGGCCCAGCCGACCAGATTGCGCAGAGCTTTCTTGTCGATGACGCGGTTGCGGAAGGGCGGCGCCTGACGGGACAGGGCCTTGCTGGCCTGCGCCTCGGCGGCAGCGGCAGCGGCCTGCTCAGCAGCTTTCTTGCTGCCCTTCTTGCTCGTTTTCTTGGCGGGGGTGGCGGTCATGGCTGCCGACGGATGAAAAAGAAGGTGGACTCGGGTTGAAGGTTCTGCCTGTTCTTCAGGTGGCAGCCACGGCGTCAATGATGGTGTGGTTGATCACGACCCGGCCGACGGTGGTCAGTAGATATCGGCTGATCAGGGCACCGTCTTCGTCAAAGCGATCCCGGCGGTAGAGCCACTGCTCAATGCGCGTGCCGTCACTAAGGGTGTCCGTCGCGGTTGGTTCGGAAGCCTCACCTTCGGTGTCGACCTCGCCATTGAAACGCACCCAGACCCAGTTATGGAGACCGACGTGCTTCTCCTCAAAGGCCGCAATCACGTCCTCGAGGCTGGCAAAGGTGCGACTGCGATCGCCGAAGTCGGGTCGGACGCTGCCGGGTTGTTCGGCCGTCAGGTAATAGGCCCCTAACACCATGTCCTGGGAGGGCGTAATGATCGGTTCACCGGTAGCGGGCGACAGGATGTTATTGCTGGCCAGCATCAACATCCGTGCTTCGGTCTGGGCTTCGATTGCCAGGGGCACGTGCACAGCCATCTGGTCACCGTCGAAGTCTGCGTTGAACGCCGGGCAGACCAGTGGGTGCAACTGGATGGCACGACCGTCGACGAGTTTCGGTTCAAAAGCCTGAATGCCGAGACGGTGCAGGGTTGGCGCACGGTTGAGCATGATCGGGTGCCCTTCGATCACTTCCTGCAACACCTGCATCACCTCATCATCGGCACGCTGAATCAGCTTCTTGGCGGCCTTGATGTTGTTGACGATGTTCTGGCGTATCAGGCGATGGATGACGAACGGCTGAAACAGCTCAATCGCCATCTCTTTGGGCAGGCCGCATTGGTGCATCTTGAGCTTGGGACCGACGACGATCACCGAGCGACCTGAATAGTCAACCCGTTTGCCCAACAGGTTCTGACGGAAGCGACCTTGCTTGCCCTCAATGATATCGCTGAGCGATTTGAGAGCCCTGTTGTTGGCACCGACAACGGTGCGGCCACGGCGGCCATTGTCAATTAGCGCATCAACAGCTTCCTGAAGCATGCGCTTTTCATTGCGCACGATGATCTCAGGGGCCAGGATCTCCTGCAGCCGCGCCAAGCGGTTGTTGCGATTGATGACCCGTCGGTAGAGGTCATTGAGGTCACTGGTGGCGAAGCGGCCGCCATCGAGCTGCACCATTGGGCGCAGATCTGGTGGAATCACCGGGATTACATCCAGAACCATCCACTCGGGACGGGCATTGGTAGCGACGAAGTTGTCGATCACCCGCAACCGCTTGATCAGCTTGGCGCGCTTCTGACCCTTGCTGGCAGCGATTTCTTCACGCAGTTGGTCGCCAATTTCCTGCAGATCAAGATCCTCAAGCAGTTGCTTAAGAGCCTCAGCACCGATGCCAACCACCGGTTCATTTTCGATGTCGGAATCTTCGGCGTAAATCTGATCTTCGATCTCCAGCCACTCGTCTTCGGTGAGAAGCTGCTTGTAGGTCAGATCCTTATGGTCGCCTGGATCAAGCACCACATAGCAGTTGAAATAAACGATCTGCTCGACATCACGGAGGGGCATATCCAGCAGAATCGCCACATAGCTGGGAATGCCTTTCAGGTACCACACGTGGGACACCGGGGCAGCCAGCTTGATGAACCCCATGCGATGACGCCGGACCCGGCTTTCAGTGACCTCGACACCACAGCGCTCGCAGACGATGCCGCGGTGCCGAACCCGCTTGTACTTACCGCAGTGGCATTCCCAGTCCTTGGAAGGGCCAAAGATCTTCTCGCAGAAGAGCCCATCCATCTCGGGCTTGAGGGTGCGGTAGTTGATGGTCTCCGGCTTGGTGACCTCACCCACCACCTGCCCGTTGGGCAGAGTGCGCTGACCCCACTGCATGATCCGCTCGGGCGACGCGAGCGTGATCTTGACGTAGTCGAAGTGGTTTTCGGTCCGGAGGTTGCTGTTGGACATCGGCTTGGCTGGGGCGGCGATCGGGGCAGTAAGGGGGGGGATCACTGCTGTGCCTTGGGAAGGCCCGGTGATCCGTCAGCGATCAATCCACGATCAATCGTCGTCGTAATCCGCGACGCCGAGGGATTCGTAGGTGGGCCGGCTCGGAGTACTGCGGCGGGGATTGACGTCCTGCATCAGATCCACCTCGTCACCACTGTCGGTGTAGACAGCGATGTCCAGACCCAAAGACTGAAGCTCGCGCATCAGCACCTTGAAGGACTCGGGCGTGCCTGGACGGGGAATCGGCTTGCCCTTGACGATGGCGTTCAGCGCTTCGTTGCGACCCTGCATGTCATCTGACTTGACGGTGAGCAGTTCCTGCAGCGTGTAGGCAGCGCCATAGGCCTCCAGCGCCCACACCTCCATCTCCCCGAGGCGCTGACCACCCTGCTGGGCTTTACCGCCAAGGGGCTGCTGGGTGACCAGCGAGTAAGGACCGGTGGAACGGGCGTGAATCTTGTCGTCCACAAGGTGAACGAGCTTGAGGATATGGGCGTAGCCCACGGTCACGGGCTGGTCAAACGCTTCGCCGGTGCGTCCGTCGATCAGCTGGATCTTGCCGGGATTCTCAGGGTCATAGACCCACTCCTTACCGGGCTGCTTGGCGGCCTCCTCAAGGAAAGCCTGGACCGTCTGCTTCGACTTCTCGGCGCCGTGCATCTCATCGAACGGCACCACCTTGACGCGGCAGCCGAGCTGAGCCGAGGCCCAGCCCATCAGGCATTCGAACACCTGACCGACATTCATCCGGCTGGGCACACCCAGCGGGTTGAGCACGATGTCGATGGGGGTGCCATCGGGCAGATAGGGCATGTCCTCACGGGGGAGGATGCGGCTGATGATGCCCTTATTGCCGTGGCGGCCGGCCATCTTGTCGCCCACCTGGATCTTGCGGCGCTGGGCCACATAGACCCGCACAACCATGTTGGCGCCGGGCGGCAGTTCATCGCCCTGTTCACGGGTATAGATGCGCACGTCGACAACGCGGCCACGCTCGGTGCTGGGCACCCGCAGCGAGTTGTCGCGCACATCGCGGGCCTTTTCACCGAAGATCGCGCGTAGCAGCTTCTCTTCGGGGGGCTGGTCGGATTCGCCTTTGGGGGTCACCTTGCCAACAAGGATGTCACCGCTCTCGACATAGGCGCCGATGCGGATGATGCCCATTTCGTCAAGATTGCCAAGGCTTTCTTCGGCGACGTTGGGGATCTCGCGGGTGATCTCCTCGGGGCCGAGCTTGGTCTGACGAGCCTCGATTTCGTACTTCTCGATGTGCACCGAGGTATAGAGGTCGTCGGTGACGAGACGCTCGCTCACCAGGATGGCATCCTCGTAGTTGTAACCCTCCCAGGGCATGTACGCCAGCAGAATGTTCTGACCCAGAGCGATTTCGCCGCCTTCACAAGCTGAACCGTTAGCCAGCACCTGGCCAGCGATCACCTGGTCACCCTCCTTGACGATCGGGCGCTGGTTGAGACAGGTGTCCTGGTTGGAACGCTGGTATTTCTGCAGGAAGTGGTTGTGGTCATTGCCCTGCTCATCGCGGATGACGATGACCGTGGCATCGACAAAGGTGACGGTGCCGTTGACACGGGTGATCGGCACCATGCCCGAGTCGCGGGCCACCTGGGTCTCCAGACCGGTCCCCACCAGAGGGCGTTCGGGCCGCAGCAGGGGCACCGCCTGACGCTGCATGTTCGAGCCCATCAGAGCCCGGTTGGCGTCGTCGTGTTCGAGGAACGGGATCAATGAGGTGGCGACAGAAATCACCTGCACCGGCGAGAGCTGGACGTAGTCGACCTGCTCGGGGGGCACCTTCTCAAAATCCTGGCGGTAACGCACCGGCACCAGCTCAGCGGTGATGCGGCCCTCGGCATCGGTGGCCACATCGCCAGGTGCAACGCGCGATTCATCCTCAAGATCAGCCGAGAGGTAGATCGGATCACCCTGTTTGAGCACAATGCCGTTCTCGACCTTCCAGAAGGGGGTCTCGATGAAGCCGTACTCGTTGACACGGGCATGGGTCGCCAGCGAACCGATCAGACCGGCGTTGGGGCCTTCTGGCGTCTCGATCGGGCAGATGCGTCCGTAGTGGGAGGGGTGAATGTCGCGCACCGCAAAACCCGCGCGTTCACGGGTCAGGCCTCCGGGTCCCAAGGCGCTGATGCGCCGCTTGTGGGTCAGCTCGGCCAGCGGATTGGTCTGATCCATGAACTGGCTCAGCTGGCTGGAGCCGAAGAACTCCTTGATCGCAGCGACCAGGGGCTTGGGGTTGACCAGCTGGGCGGGGGTGAGGCTTTCGGTCTCACCCACGGTCATGCGCTCCTTGATGATGCGCTCCAGCCGGTTCAGGCCGACCCGCACCTGGTTCTGCAGCAGCTCACCCACCGAGCGCACGCGGCGGTTGCCGAGATGGTCGATGTCATCAAGGCTGGCGCCACCGACATCGAGCTCGAGGTTGATCAGGTAATCAATGGTGCTGAGCACATCCTCTGGGGTGAGGGTGCGCACCGCATCGGGGATGGTGAGGCGCAGTTTCTTGTTGATCTTGTAACGACCAACCCGGCCGAGGTCGTAGCGCTTGGGATCGAAGAAGCGGCTGTGCAACAGACTTTGGCCACCGCTGACCGAAGGCGGCTCACCAGGACGAAGCTTCTTGTAGAGCTCCAGCAGAGCCTGATCTTCCGAAGAGATGCCTTCGTCGTTGGCGGCTTCGATCGACTTCTGGTAGTACTCGGGATGCCGCAGCTTGTCGAGGACGTCGTTGTCCGACAAGCCAATGGCCCGCATCAGCACATGGGCATTGATCTTGCGGGTTTTGTCGACCCGCACGTGCAGCAGGTCGTTCTTGTCGGTCTCGAACTTGAGCCAGGCCCCCCGATTGGGGATCAGGCTGGCATTGAAGGTCTTGCGGCCGTTCTTGTCCTGCTCGTCCTTGAAGTAAACCCCCGGTGAGCGCACGATCTGGTTGACGATGACACGCTCGGCACCATTGATGATGAAGGTGCCACGTTCGGTCATCAGCGGCAGCTCGCCGATAAAGACCTCCTGCTCCTTGATCTCGCCGGTCTCCTTGTTGACCAGACGGCAGGTCACGTACATCTGCGAAGCAAAGGTCGCGTCGCGACGCTTGGCCTCTTCCACGTCATGGCGAGGGCGCTTGAGCCGGTACTCACTGCCGATGAAGTGCAGTTCTAGCTTGCCGGTGTAATCGGTGATCGGGGAGAAGCTCTCGAGCTCCTCGATCAGGCCTTTCTCCAGGAACCATTTAAAACTCGCCCGCTGCACCTCCACCAGATCGGGCAGGTAGGTGGCGGTCTTGGCGACCTGGATCGCGCTGCTCATGCGGTGAACCTGCAGGAACGGGTTGGACGGGTTTTCTGAACTGGCCGGCCGAAGGGTCCGGCAACCTGGCGCATCGAAGAGATCAGCCGACAGGAACAGCCGCTCCACCACTGGGGGAGGAACGGCGGCCTGCAAGGCCTGTCTCTATCCGACTCGCTTCAAGGCTGCAGGCGTCGACAACAAGGAGCGCTTCCGCTTCCAGGCCAATGGATCATCATACATTGTGAAGGGTCAGCCCGAACAAAGCAGCAGCGTTGCGGCTGCTGGTAAGGGCCACCTGATGGAGCGTCTCGCCACGCAGTTCAGCAACACGCTCAGCCACGGCAGCCACATAGGCAGGCTCGTTGCGCTTGCCACGACGGGGAACCGGAGCCAGGAATGGGCAATCGGTCTCCACCAGATAACGATCGGCCGGCACCGCCCTAGCGCAGGCATGGGTTGCTTCGGCCTTGGGGAAAGTCACGACACCGCTGAAGCTGATGAAGAAGCCCAGCTCCAGGAAGGCCTCCATTTCCGTGGTGGTTCCACCCCAGCAGTGCATGACACCGCGGGGGCAGGCGCCGCGGGAGGCGCGCTCCTGAAGGACCTGAACCATCGGCTCGGCCGCATCGCGGCAGTGCACGATGACCGGCAGGTCCAGTTCGCAGGCCAGATCAAGCTGGGGTTCCAACACTGCCAGCTGATCCGCAAGGTTGTTCTCGCGGAACAGATCAAGCCCCAATTCGCCGATGGCGACAACACGGTTGTCGGCTTCGGCAGCCTGACGCAGCACCTGCTGGGTGGCAGACGCCCAGTGCTCAGTGTCGAGGGGATGAACCCCAACGGAGTAGCGCAGTTCCGGGAACCGATCAGCCAGGTCACGGATGGCGGGAATTTCGCCAGGCTCAACGCAGGCGTGAACCAGGGCCTGAACCCCAGCCTCCCGCCAGCGGTTGGCCACCGCATCGAGATCCGCATCAAAGTTGCGGAAAACGATGTGGCAATGGGAGTCAACCAAAGGTGCCACAGGCTCCGTCATGGCGAATCCAGGGGCGTGATTCGGCCCAGGCTCAAGTGCCCCCTCAGGCGGTGACGGCGGGTTCGATCGCCTTTTTGACAGCACCAGACAGACGGGACTTCTGGTTAGCGCCGGTGTTGCGATGCAGCACACCGACCTTGACGGCCTTGTCGATCTTGCTGAACGCCGCGCTCATGGTCTTCTGAACGGCTTCCTTGGCCTCAGCACCGGGCTGCTGGCTGTAGCTGGTGCAGGCGCTGAGGCAGCGCTTCATCAGGGTGCGCAAGGCGGATTTGTAGGTCCGGTTGCGCAGACGGTTGCGCTCGGCGATCTCGATGCGCTTTTTGGATGACTTGTTATTGGCCACAGGCGATCAGACGCAAGGCACGGCAAACGAGGATCCTACCCCCCCAAAGGGGACACCTTCCGGCCCCTTAGCTTGAGCGCAACCGCTGCCCTCCTGCCCGCACGATGGCCGTCTCCCCAGCAGCCCCAACGATCGCCTGCCTGCGGGATGAGACGCAGGCGGCCCAACGGTTGGTGGCGATCGCTGAACGCACCAGTGGCCAGCAGATGACCGAGGCGGCCCAGCGGGTCGACGCGATCATTCAGCAGGTGGCCGAGCAGGGCGATCGCGCCCTGCTCGATCTGAGCGAACGGTTTGATGGGGTCAGGCCTGACCCGCTGCGGATTCCCGCCGAACGGTTAGCTGCCGCCTGGGATGGCCTGAAGCCCTCCCTGAAGCAGGCCCTGGAACTGGCCCATGGGCGCATTCTTGATTTTCACCAGCGGCAGCTGCCGGTCGATCTCAGCGTCACCGGTCCCCACGGAGAACGCCTTGGCCGCCGCTGGCGACCGGTGGCCACCGCCGGTCTGTACGTGCCCGGTGGGCGGGCCAGCTACCCCAGCACGGTGCTGATGAACGCCGTACCGGCCCGCGTGGCTGGGGTGGAACGGCTGGTAATGGTGACGCCGCCTGGCCCGGGCGGAGAGCCCAACGCGACCGTCCTAGCGGCGGCCCATCTGGCCGGGGTCGATGAGATCTACCGCGTCGGCGGCGCCCAGGCGATCGCCGCCCTGGCCTGGGGCACCGAATCAATCCCCCGGGTGGATGTGATCAGCGGGCCGGGCAATCTCTACGTCACCCTGGCCAAGAAGGCGGTGTATGGCCGGGTGGCGATCGATTCGCTGGCAGGCCCGAGCGAGGTGCTGGTGATCGCCGACCACACCGCCCCAGCCGAGCTCGTGGCTGCCGATCTGCTGGCCCAGGCCGAACATGACCCCCTGGCAGCGGCGATCCTGCTGACCACCAGCGAGGCGCTGGCAGCGGCGATGCCGGCAGCGCTTGAACAGCAACTGCAGGGCCATCCCCGCGCCGCGATCACGCGCCAGGCCATCCAAGACTGGGGGCTGATCGTGGTGTGCCGCGATCTGCAGCAGGCGGCGGCCCTGAGCGACCGTTTCGCCCCGGAACACCTGGAGTTGCTGGTGGACAATCCAGGCGCCCTGGCGGCGAGCATCCAGCACGCGGGCGCCATCTTCATGGGCCCGCACACACCTGAAGCTGTCGGCGATTACCTTGCCGGACCGAACCACACCCTGCCCACCAGCGGCACAGCGCGGTTTGCCGGTGCCCTGAGCGTGGAGACCTTCATGCGCCACACCAGCATGATCGAGTTCAACCGCACAGCCCTTGAAGCCACAGGGCCTGCGGTGCTAACCCTGGCCGAGAGCGAAGGACTGCACAGCCACGCCGAATCGGTGCGGCGGCGACTCGCCTGAGCACTGGGGCCAGCGAGGGCGGGATCAGCGCTTCGGCAGATCCCTCACAGTGGCCACGCCATCGCCAATCTCACCGACCAAAACCTGGTCGGTGAGATTGACAAACAGGCCATTTTCGAGCACGCCGGGAAGATTGTTGATCTCCTGTTCCAGCCCGGCAGGATCGCCGATACCGCCGGCAAAGCGCACGTCAAGCACCAGGTTGCCCTGGTCGGTGACCACTGGACCGGCTTTCTTGACCGCCATGCGCAACTGGGCCTGGCCGCCCATGTCAGCCAGCTGGCCCTGCACCTGACGCCAGGCGCCGGGAAGCACCTCAACCGGGAGCAGAAAGCCCAGGTTGAGCCGATCGACCAACTTGGTCGCGTCGACCACCACCACAAACCGCTGGGCACGGCGGGCGACCAGCTTTTCCTGCACGTGGCAGGCGCCGCCCCCTTTGATCAACTGAAAGGACGGGTCGACCTCGTCGGCCCCATCGATCGCCAGGTCGATGCGATCGATCGCGTTGAGGCTCTTGAGCGGGATCCCGAGCTCTGCCGCCAGAACCTCCCCTTGAAACGAGGTGGTGACGCCGGTGATGTCGTGGAGCTCACCGCGCTTGAGCCGCTCCCCCAGGGCTTCGATCATCAGGGCAGCGGTCGAGCCAGAACCGAGTCCGACCACCATGCCGCTCTGGATCTGTTCCGTTGCCGCCAGAGCGACGGCCTGTTTCATCTGGTTCTGCAGATCGGACATCGCACCGGTACGCGGGCCGCGACCGTAGCAAGAGCTGCTGCACCAATCGCATCGTCAGCCTGGCAATGGCAAGGCGGCAGGACTGATCGACAGGCTGAGTTCATGGGACCCGCGGATCACCGTGACCGGCAGAGGCTGGCCGAGCGCGGCCCTCTCGACCTGCTGCAACAGATCACGGGGTTCGCTCACCGGCTGGGCGGCCACTGCTACGACCAGATCGCCGCGACGGATTCCAGCGGTTTCAGCCGGGCTGCCCTCGATCACCCGTTGCACCAGGGCGCCGTCGCGCTCAGGGAGTTGCAACAGGGCTGCTGGGTCCCGGTTGTTGTCGCGGGCCCGGCGAGCCGTCAGCGGCACCAGCTGCAGTCCCAGATAGGGGTGGACCACGACTCCGCCACTGCTGAGCTGGGAGGCAACGTTGCGGGCCAGGTTGATCGGGATGGCAAAGCCGAGCCCGGCCCCCGGGCCCGAACGCACCAGTGTGTTGATGCCGACCACCTCACCCGCCGCATTAATCAGCGGTCCGCCTGAGTTGCCGGGGTTGATCGCAGCATCGGTCTGGATCAGATCGAGCCGTTTGTCAGCAAAGCCCAGGGTGTTGATGTCGCGGTGCAGGCTGCTGATGATGCCCAGCGTGACGGTGCGCTCAAGCCCGTAGGGACTGCCCAGGGCGATCGCCCAGTCACCGACCTCAAGTGCCTCGGAATCACCCAGGCGGGCGGCCTGCAGGGCACGGCTGCCGTCAATGCGGACCACGGCCAAGTCGGTGACCGGATCAGCCCCGACCACCGTGCCATCCCGCTGCTGACCATCGGCAAGGGTCACCTCGACCCGGTCCACCTGGTCGACCACGTGGGCATTGGTCAGCACCAGACCCTTGCCAGCATCAAAGATGACCCCCGATCCCTGTCCCCGTTCCCGCAGGCTGCCGGACGGATCGCCGAACAGATCGCGCAGCATCGGATCCAGCAGGGCCGGATCAAACGGCTGCCGGGCCACCGAGCGCTCGGTGTCGATGCGCACAACCGCCGGCGCCACCGCCCGCGCCGCATCGGCCACAAAACTGTGAATTGGCGCCGCCGCCAGCCCGTTGTCAGCGCGCACGGGTGCCGTCAACAGCGTCAACCACAGCCCTGCCACAAGCAGAGTGACCAATAGACAGGACCACCAGCGGCGGCTTACCACAGCCTCAACACCCGGTGTGCGGGACGGCGCTACGCCCAGCGACGCTAGTGGTCCCGTCAACCGACCAGCGCAGCAACCGCTGCCGCAGCACACCGCTGGGGCTGCAGTCGACCAGCCGCCCCCCCAGGTCCTGGGGTCGACCCAGCGGGCAGGGCTGCACCGGGCCAAAGCCGCACAGGGTCGATGGACAGCCGAGCAGTGCCACCTCCGGTCGTGCAGGCATGGCTCCCTGCCAGTGCTGATGGATGTGGCCGAACAGGACGGCTTTAAGCAGCGGTTCGTCCTGCAGCACGCGCCACAGCGCTGGCGCATCAACCAGGGCCATGGCATCGAAAGCGGCATCGCCGATCGGCACGGGGGGGTGATGCAGCGCCACCAGCAATGGCACGCTGCGGCGATCGGCCAGCAGGGCTTGCAGCCAGCCCAACTGGATGGCGCCAAGCCACCCCGCATCCCAGCCGGGGCGGTGGCTGTCGAGCAGCACCAGATCAACGCCGGGCAACGACACCAGCGCCGGGGCCACGGTGCAATGGCGACCCAGGACTGCACGCAACAGCTGGGGATGGTCGTGATTGCCCGGCAGCAACGCCGCCGGGCGTCCCCATTCGTTCAACAGATCGCGCAACAGGGCATAGCCCGACCAACTTTCGTCATGGCACAGATCACCGCTGATCAGCAGCAGATCCACCGCCTCGCCCCCCTGTTGGGCCTGAGACAGGGCCGCCAGGATGCCGGAACGCAGCTGCTGCCAGGGCAGCCGCCCACGGCACCGGCCAGCGGGATCGGCCAGCAGATGCGGATCGCTGAGCTGCAACAGGCCCATGCTCCTAAGTTGCATGGTCGTGCTCAACATGGCCATGGCTTCGATCCCCCCCGGCAGCCGTCAACGCTGCAGCCTTTGCCAGGTGGAGATTCAGGGCATGGCCGGCGGCCAGGACCTGGTGTACTTCAGCCATGGCGGGCCGGGCAGCCGGGCCAAGCTCTGGGCAAGGGTCTGCCAGTACCTGCGCAGCGACGAGCAGCTGCGCCAGTGCCTCAACCAGGACCCCAGCCTGCGCGGAACAGTGCAGGCCTCGGATTACTTCGCCGAGGCACCGGTGATCGACCTGCCCCCTGCCCCCGGTGCGGGCCCAGGCCAACCGGCATGAGCACCCCATCACCCCTGCCCGAACTCGAGCAGCTGGCCGAAGCTGCCGCCTTGGCTGCCGGTTTTCGCCTGGTCGGACTGCACCTGCTGAGCCACCGCCTGCCGACGACGCTGCAGCTGATGGTGCAAAGGGCTGACGGCAGCGATGTCACGCTCGACGACTGCGCCGTGCTCAGCGCCCCCCTGGGCGAGGTGATCGAAGCCTCCGGACTGCTGGCGAGCGCGTATGTTCTGGAGATCAGCAGCCCTGGGATCGGCGAGGTGCTGTGCAGTGATCGTGACTTCCGCAGTTTCCGCGGGTTTCCGGTCGCCGTGCTCCACCGCGATGCCAAGGGCGCTGAGCAGCGAAGCGAAGGGCTTCTGCTGGAGCGTGATGAGGACGCCGTGCATCTCAACAAGCGCGGCCGACCCAAACGCATCAACCGTTGCGATGTGATCAGCGTCAACCTGATCACACCAAGCTCCGACAACTGAATCACCTCAAAACTGAATCAACCCCGCCATGGCACTGGTCCTACTGCCCGGTCTGAACAACCTGATCGAGGACATCAGCGAAGAGAAGAAGCTGCCTCCGCAGGTCGTCGAGGCGGCACTGCGCGAAGCGCTGCTGAAAGGGTACGAGCGGTACCGGCGCACGCTTTACCTGGGGATCAGCGAAGATCCATTTGACGAGGATTACTTCTCCAACTTCGATGTTGGTCTGGATCTCGATGAAGAGGGTTATCGAGTTCTGGCCAGCAAAATCATCGTTGACGAGGTCGAGAGCGACGACCACCAGATCGCGATTGACGAGGTGCGTCAGGTCGCTGAAGACGCCCAGATCGGCGACACCGTGGTGCTGGACGTCACCCCTGAGAAGGACGATTTCGGCCGCATGGCAGCCGCCACCACCAAGCAGGTGCTGGCCCAGAAGCTTCGCGATCAGCAGCGACGCATGATCCAGGAGGAATTTGCCGACTTGGAGGATCCCGTGCTCACCGCCCGGGTCATCCGGTTTGAGCGCCAGAGCGTGATCATGGCCGTCAGCAGCGGCCTGGGTCGGCCCGAGGTCGAGGCCGAACTGCCGCGGCGCGATCAACTGCCCAACGACAACTACCGCGCCAACGCCACCTTCAAGGTGTTCCTCAAGGAGGTGAGCGAGGTACCCAGGCGTGGGCCCCAGCTGTTTGTCAGCCGGGCCAATGCAGGGCTTGTTGTTTACCTGTTCGAGAACGAAGTTCCCGAAATTCAGGAAGGTTCGGTGCGCATTGTGGCTGTAGCCCGTGAAGCCAACCCGCCCAGCCGTTCCGTGGGCCCACGCACCAAGGTGGCCGTCGACAGTGTGGAGCGTGAGGTGGATCCGGTGGGCGCCTGCATCGGCGCCCGTGGATCCCGCATCCAGCAAGTGGTCAACGAACTGCGCGGCGAGAAGATCGACGTGATCCGCTGGTCCCAGGACCCCGGGCAATACATCGCCAACTCACTGAGCCCGGCCAGGGTCGAGATGGTGCGCCTGGTGGACCCCGAAGGTCAGCATGCGCACGTGCTGGTGCCGCCTGATCAGCTGAGCCTGGCGATCGGCCGAGAAGGCCAGAACGTGCGTCTGGCAGCTCGCCTGACCGGCTGGAAGATCGACATCAAGAACGCCAGCGAGTACGACCAGGCCGCTGAAGATGCCGTGGTTTCCGGCCTGATCGAACAGCGGCAGGAAGAGGAGGCCCTCCAGGCCGAAGCCGAGGCCCGCCTGGCAGCCGAACAGGCCGCCCGCGCCGAAGAGGATGCCCGTCTGCGCGAGCTCTATCCCCTGCCTGAGGACGAAGACGAGTACGGCGACGACCAGGAGCCCGAAGAGGAGCTGGAGGCAGAGCCTGTGGCAGAGACGGAGTCGGTGGCACCTGATGACGCCGAGGCAGAGAGCGAGGACACGAACGAGGATGAGGAGCGGTGACGCCACGTCCGGTGTTGCGGCGTTGCGTCTCCTGCCGGGCGCTGGTCGATCGCGATCAGCTCTGGCGGGTTGTGCGTCTCGCCGCTGGGGGCGGCGTCCAACTGGATCGGGGCCAGGGTCGATCGGCCTACGTCTGTGCAGACCCCAACTGCCTCGAGGACGCCCGACGCCGCAAACGGCTGCAACGAGCCCTTCGGGTCCAGATTGCAGATTCCATCCTCGAGAACCTTCAAAGCCGCTTGATCGGCACCGCCTCAGCCAGCTCTGAGGCAAGATGAACATTGGCCGCAGAGCACGTGCGGCCCGGTAAGCCACAGGGCCCCATTGCGAGGACCCAGGCCCCGCCCTTCGGAGACCTGAATGACCAGCAGCGGCAAAGTGAGAATTTATGAGTTGTCCCGGGACTTGGGCCTGGACAACAAGGACGTGCTCGACGCTGCCGAAAAACTCGGGGTTGCCGCCAAGAGTCACAGCAGCTCGATCAGCGATGACGAGGCGCTGCGGATCCGCACCCTGATCACCGGCGGCAATGGTGGTGGTAGCGCTGCAAAGCCCTCAACCCCTCCAGCCAACGCTCCGGCCAAGGCGATCCTGTCTGTCAAAAAGACGGCGCCCGTTGTAGCGGCCCCCCCGGCGGCCCGCGCAGCTGTTGCTGCAGCACCCGCCAGGCCTGCTGCTGTGGCCAAGCCGGCCCCAGCACCCGCCCGCCCGGCGGCACCGGTCGCCCCACCGGCACGGCCTGTCGCTGCGGCACCCCAACCACCCCAAGCGGTCAGCAAGCCTGCCCCCGCCCGCCCGGCGGCTGGCAAACCCCAGATCGTCAGCAAACCCGCTGCACCAGGAAAACCCGCTGCGCCGGGCCGGCCCGTGACGCCGCCTGCCGTCAGCAAGCAGCCGCCGGCACGACCTGAAGCCCCGACGGCCAGCGCACCGACCCGGCCGCAGAGCCCTGGACGGCCGCAACAGCCCAGCCGTCCAGCTCAGCCGAGCAAGCCGGTCGTGATGGCCAGCAAGCCTGCCCGGCCCGGCGCACCGCAACCTCGCAAGCCTGAGCAACCAGGACGGCCAGCCCCTGGCAGGCCCCAGCTGGTTGGCAAGCCGATCAGCGCGCCGACTGCCCCGCCAACCCGACCGACGGCTCCAGCCCCGACACGGCCAGGCCAGCAGGGCTCCGGCCGCGGCACCCCCGGGGTGACCCGTCAGAGTCCTGGTCCTGGCCGTCCTGGCCAACCGCCCCTGGAGCTGGTTGGCAAGCCGATCCGTCGGGATAGCCCGGCGGGCAGCGGCAGTCGCCCCCCTGGGCCGACCCGCCCTGGCATGCCGGCCGGCATGCGCCGACCGATGGCACCCGGCGAGCTGATGCAGCTGCAGAAGCCCTCGCCAGGGCGTCCGACGGCACCACCGCCGCGCCGCCCTGGCGAGGCCGCTGCCCCACCAACCCGACCGGAAGGGAGCACCACACCCGATCTGGTGCGACCAAATGCAGCACCTGCCCCCGCGCCTCGCAGACCAGGCTTCCGAGCACCCCAACCCGCCGGAGCCGCGGGACGTCCGCGCCGACCCGACTGGGACGACAGCGCCAAGCTGGAGGCGCTGCGCAGCCGCTCGCCTCAAAAGCAGCGCACCAAGGTGCACATCATCGGCGAAAACGATGATGCCCTGACCGCCGAGACCGGCGGTTACGCCGGCGAACAGGAAGCGATGGTGCTGCAGGCCAGCCTGGCCCGCCCCGCCAAGCCCCGCAGCGCCCCTGGTGCAGCCGCCAAGCCGACGGTGGCCGTGCGCAAGCGCAAGAAGGAAACCACGCGCCAGCGCCAACGTCGCCGGGCGATGGAACTGCGGGCCTCCCGCGAAGCCAAGGCTGTGCGGCCCGAAATGCTGGTGGTGCCTGACGGCAACCTCACCGTGCAGGAACTGGCCGAAAGGTTGGGGGTCGAAAGCTCCGAGATCATCAAGAGCCTGTTCTTCAAGGGGATCATCGCGACGGTCACCCAAAGCCTCGACATGTCAACAATCGAGACGGTCTCCGAGGAATTCGGGGTGCCGGTGCTCGAAGACGACGTCCAGGAAGCCGCCAAGAAGACGGTCGAGATGATCGAGGCCAGCGACCTCGCGCACCTGATCCGCCGTCCACCCGTGGTGACCGTGATGGGCCACGTCGACCATGGCAAAACAAGCCTGCTCGATGCCATCCGCAAGACCCGTGTGGCCGCTGGCGAAGCCGGTGGCATCACCCAGCACATCGGTGCCTACCAGGTTGAGGTGCCCCACGCCGGTGAAACCCGCAAGATCACCTTCCTCGATACCCCCGGCCACGAGGCCTTCACGGCGATGCGCGCCCGGGGCACCAAGGTGACGGACGTGGCTGTGCTGGTGGTCGCTGCCGATGACGGCGTGCGCCCCCAGACCCTGGAAGCGATCAGCCACGCCCGCGCCGCCGAGGTGCCGATCGTGGTGGCGATCAACAAGATCGACAAGGAAGGTGCTTCGCCTGACCGTGTCAAGCAGGAGCTGTCGGCCCTTGAACTGGTGGCCGAAGACTGGGGCGGCAGCACAGTGATGGTGCCGGTCAGCGCCATCAAGGGCGAGAACGTCGACAACCTGCTCGAGATGATCCTGCTGGTCTCCGAAGTGGAAGACCTGCAGGCCAACCCCGACCGCATGGCCAAAGGCACCGTGATCGAGGCCCACCTCGACAAGGCCAAGGGCCCTGTCGCCACCCTGCTGGTGCAGAACGGCACCCTGCGGGCCGGCGATGTGGTGGCCGCTGGGCCGGTGCTGGGCAAGGTGCGCGCCATGGTCGATGACACGGGCAAACGGGTCAAGGAGGCCGGCCCCTCCTACGCCGTCGAAGCGCTGGGCTTCAGTGAAGTCCCTACCGCAGGTGACGAATTCGAGGTCTACCCCGACGAGAAAGCGGCCCGGGCGGTGGTCGGCGACCGCGCCAGCGAAGCCAGGGCCACCCGCCTGGCCCAGCAGATGGCCTCCCGCCGGGTGTCTCTGGCCTCGATGTCGGGTCAGGCCAGCGAAGGCGAGCTCAAGGAGCTCAACCTGATCCTCAAGGCCGATGTGCAGGGCTCGGTCGAAGCGATCCTCGGATCCCTCGAACAGCTGCCCCAGGGCGAGGTCCAGGTGCGGGTGCTGCTCTCTGCCCCAGGCGAGATCACCGAGACCGACGTCGACCTGGCGGCAGCCTCGGGCGCCGTGATTGTTGGCTTCAACACCTCGATGGCTCCCGGTGCCAAGCGGGCCGCCGATGCCACCGGGGTGGATGTGCGTGACTACGACGTCATCTACAAGCTGCTCGAGGACATTCAGATGGCCATGGAAGGTCTGCTGGAGCCCGAGCTGGTGGAGGAGTCCCTGGGCGAAGCCGAGGTGCGCGCTGTGTTCACGATCGGACGCAACGCCGTGGCTGGCTGCTACGTCACCAACGGAAAGCTGCAGCGCAACTGCAAGGTGCGCGTCTGGCGCGGCAAGGAGAAGGTCCACGAAGGGGATCTGGACTCGTTGCGACGCAACAAGGACGACGTCAAGGAAGTCGCCACCGGCTTCGAGTGCGGCATCGGCTGCGATCGCTTCAATGCCTGGCAGGACGGTGATCGGGTCGAGGCTTACAAGCTGGTCACCCAGCGCCGCACCCTCAGCACCTGAGCGTCCTCGTGAACCCCCGCAGCGAACCCCTGCTCTGGGTCCAGCTGATCAGCTTCGGGGCCCTGCCGCTGGAGCTGCTGTTGTTGCTGCTGCTGTTGGCGGGAGGAGACCCGGGTCCCCTCCCCCAACTCGAGCATCTTCTGACCTGGGGACTGGGTGCTGCTGCCCCGGCCGTCTGGTTGTGGCGACATCCAGCTGACCTGCGGTCGCTGCTGGTGGTCAAAGCTGCCCTGCCCGAGCCAACAGCCCAGCAGCGACGACTGGCGGCGCTGCAGATCCAGCTTGTGCCACGGGTGTTGTTTGCGCTTGGGGTGGCAGGCCTGCTTCCCTTGCTGAGCTGGCTCGACGGGCAAGCAGCCCTGGCAAGTAACTTCAGCCCGATTCAGGACGGGGCCCGCCTCAGCAGCCTGCTGCTGGCGGCCCTGGTACTGGCTGTGATCGTCTGGCAATGGCAGCAGCTGGTTCAGGCTCTATGGCTGTTGAGCCGCAGCCCCGCCCAGCTCGAATCGGCCCCGATCGAGGATCGTCCCAAGCCGTTGGGTGGCGAACGCAGCAACCCGGGTCTGCCCCTGTTGCTGCTGGGCCCGCTGATGCTGGAAGCACGCTCCAAACCTGCTCGCCCTGCCGCTGGACCTGCCACGAAACCAACAGTTGCACCGACACCCGAACTGGAGCAGCAGCAGGAGCAAGAACCCGAATCGGAACCCGAGGACCTAAGTGGCCCTGTTGCGGTCGAACCAGAGCAACCCCCCAAAGAGGCCGAAAGCCCCGAGCTGGATCAGGAGGTCGACTGAGGCCACCTCACCGCCAGCAGCAGACCGCATCGCCATGGTCGCCAAGCCAACCGTGGCCGATGCCGCCAGCGCCACCCACAGACCCCGCCGCAGACCACGCCAGGGGGTGCGAGCCTCCTGCAGCAAGCGAGCCCTCAGGGCAGGATCAAGGGGCCTGAGCTTCTTGGACAACCGCCTTAACCAGCCGGGCTTCAAATGGTAAGGTCATGGGCCGCGCCGGTGTAGCTCAGCGGTAGAGCAACTGATTCGTAATCAGTAGGTCGCAGGTTCAAATCCAGTCACCGGCTTGACTTTGAAGGGAACGGGGCTGCAAAAGTCCCCAAAACGATAGCGGGGTCCCCACCTCCGGCACCCATCAGCAGATCAGCCGTTGATCTGTTTACTGACGCCCCTGTTCAACCGACAAAAGAGGACTGGGCAAGCACCTCCAGCAGCCAGGGACCTCTCTGAAGCGTTGCCCCCTCGACGAGCTGTCAAAGGCGCTGGCTGAGGCGCTGGCAGAGCATTGTGCGCCCGTGACACTGGAGAATGAGGCAGGTGCACGCAAGCGGATCTCGAAACAACAGCTCTACGGCCTAACACCTACCAGATAACA
>Ga0164292_10001120_pt1 | contig 21468 bp, 20 predicted proteins | sample GEODES117metaG_FD_111486 | JGI IMG/M metagenome (GOLD analysis project Ga0164292, IMG submission 111486) | Eutrophic lake water microbial communities from Lake Mendota, Wisconsin, USA - GEODES117 metaG | ecosystem: Environmental > Aquatic > Freshwater > Lake | place: USA: Lake Mendota...
AATTTACGGCGGCACTGGCATAAAAGCAAGTGTACTATTCCATCTTGGGCCCGGGTTGCATCAAGCCCATGTTACATGCCGCTTTTCGTCAGCCTGAACTTGCCTTTTCTCTTTATGTCAACAAGCTGCTTCCTTTTTATTCTAAACTCTGTCCCACGAAAGAAATTTGGTTGAAAGCTTGGCTTTAAAGTAATGCTGTAGTCGTGATTTTCTTTCCGTCCGCCAATTAAAACATAGGGTCTGTAACCGTAAAAATGAAATTCCAAAGTATCTCTTTTTGTCAAGTCTTCTGTAAAGTAGTCCATTGAACGGTGCATTGCTGCTGAAATTGAACTATCAGTATACTGAACGTATAGTACTTTAACCGTATCGCCGTATTTGTCGTAGAAAGTAAATTGAGACCACTTATTATCTCGTGCAGGCTTTGTCACAACAGAAGTCAGAGGATAGATTAATGTGTCGCTTTGGCTTGTTAGGGCAATAATCCTTTTTTCTACAGTTTGCCATGTGCCTTTCGTGTCGGCATAATATTCGTCTGGATGGTCAAATGGATGCAGATACGGATTTCTATTATTCTTAGAGAACTCAAATGTTTTGTCAGAATTTATTTTAAGTGTTGTCTTAGGAAACCCCTCAAGTTGATAAGAGCCGACTGTGTCTTTTTCTGTTACCTTACAAGAAGAAAATAGTAAAACTAAAGATGTCAAAATAAAAGCGATCTTGGTCATGTGTTTTTTCAAACTGATTCTATTTGCAGTGTGTCTGCATAAAGTGGCATGTAACGATCACGGCTTGCTGCTGTGCCGGCATTTGAAAAACGGTCAGCCCGGCAACTGCAGCCGATTAGAATGTTGATGATTAAATTTAGTACAAAATCTATTATAAAACGGTCAAGCCGAAGCTGAAGACGATAGATAGTTGAAGCCGAAGTTTCTTCCGTCAAGCCGGCATAGCAGCAAACCGCATGTTGTACGCAGACATAATAATTATCCTATCTATTCAAATTGGGGAAGTAAAAAAAAATTAGAATAAATTAATTATACTTAAAGACTGATTTATTTCACAGTCAAACGAAAGTTGCATTTTTAGATTTGAGTAATATACAATCGAAATACTTCTTTCAGAGATGATATCTCCAAACTTCCATGTTAATTTATTATGATTTAAATAATTGATAAAATTGTCTATAGTTGAGCTTCTAAGATTTAGCTTATTGGATTCATTTCCTAAATAAAGTTCATTCGATTGATTTCGAAGTAAAATATCAAAAGAATTTATTAACCCCTTTACTGTATATAATTCAAAGTCAATATTTTGATTAAAGAAATAGTACGCATTGGTTCCAACACCAATAGGATTATAATGTTTTTCAATCACATACTTTGATAAGTCTAGTTCTTCCCCGATTTCGAATTGAAGAAATGATTTTGAAGTAATAAAAGATTCAATATAAATATCCATTCTGTATTTTTTCCATTTGAATATCCATGTGATTTACCATTTTAATAAAATAGTCAGTTAGACTTAAACTTTAAATTTTTAAAAGATGTTCGAATTTCTAAGCACTATTGCTTGCGTACAACGTCACGGCTTGCCGCAGCCCGGGGCTGAATGCCAGGAACGTGCCGCCGTAAATTGGTTAACTTTTTTCCAAACCAATTTACGGCGGCACCAGCAATAATCAAAGTTTGCTATCCCATCTTAGGCCCGGGTTGTGGCAAGCCGATGTTGTACGGCGTGTTTATGGAAGATTCACTTAAAATAAAATAGAGCAAAGCTTATTAATCTAATCAGCTTCGAGCGTTCTATCGATTACCCAGGGTATAAATGTCTCAAACTCGACTTGTATTAATCCTACTTTGTCTTCAAAATATGCCGAGTTGCTCCCCTTGTAAAAGCCAATGGAAAAAATATCGTCAATACTAGTTAAATCGAAAGTCCAGCCAGTTTTAAGATCATCTGTAAATACTCGACAGTCTTTGCCCGACAAAATTTGACCTTTAAAATGAAACCATCCACCTATATGATGAAGACCATTTGGAAATCGACGATAATAGCTAATTTCCACCTCCTTGCGATAATCTATTCCAATATCAACTAAAAATGCAACGATCTCTTTTGGAAATACTCGTTCCCGAACCGCTAAATAGTTTTTACAATTATAGCAATCGCAAGTCTCTGTTCCGCTCCTGGAAACCTGCTCATAGGTATGCTTTGTTATAACATTGTCAACCTCAAACTCCCAATCAAGAAACCTATATATCACTTTTTAAAATTATACATTTAGAAGTTAAGCTAATAGAATGTTGCGTTACATGCCGTACAACTCTTAAATATACGAACAAACCGCTGGCTTTGACCAGTGGGGCATTTGGAAGTTTCTTGATGGCAAGTTATTGTGTAACATATACTTACAAAATAAAATATATTTTGAGTAGATAAAATGCGTGATGCGCGGAATGTATTGTTGGGTTGGGTGGCAATACAAAATGCGAATTGCGCAAAATCAGTTGGATGCTTTCTTTTCCAATAACAGAATCTGGTCTGCTACAACCTCTGTTACATACTTCCTCACTCCATGACTGTCCTCATAATTCCTTGTCCTCAGTTTGCCTTCTACATAAATTTGATGGCCCTTGCGAAGATAAAGCTCGGCCAAATCCGCCAAAACATTCCACAGCAAAATCGTGTGCCACTCCGTTTGCGTCTGCTTCTGCCCCTCTTTGTCCCGATAGGTTTCTGATGTTGCCAACGAAACCTTGGCTACTTTGAGATTCTCTTTCAACTTCCTCACATCCGGATCTGAACCCAGATTACCCAATAACACTACCCTGTTCACCCCTCGCATCGCTTTTTTAATTTACATTCTATCCAACGGACTTTTTATACTCTTTATGGTTTTTTTACTTACATGGGTATACCGCATGGTTGTCTTTAGATCCTGATGACCTAACAACTGCTGGATCAGCGTGATGTCTGTTCCTAGTTCTAACAAATGGGTTGCATAGCTATGCCTTAGTCCATGAATTCCCACCTTCTTGTTGATCTTCGCTTTTTTCAAGGCAGCCGTAAAAACCTGCTGGGCAGACCTGACCGTGTACATTCCCCCATCCTGCCCCTCAAACAAATACGTCTTTGGCCGGTACTGCTTCCAGTATTCCCTCAACTGACCCAATAGTGTCTCAGGTAAATTTGCATAACGGTCTTTCTTACCCTTTCCTCGCTGAATGAATACCTGCATGTTTCTGCTATCCACATCCTTTACCTTTAGTGCCACAATCTCGCTCACCCGCAATCCCATCCCATAACACAATTTCAATATCGTATTGTGCTTTAAATTGGCCGTAACTTCAAATATCTTTTGCAAATCCTGCATGCTGATCACCTGCGGAAGAATCGATGGCCGCTTAGGCCTTGGAATGTCCAGGAAAATTTTGTCCTGACGCAATACCTGCTCATAGTAAAATTTTATCGCATTGATCCTGCTATGCAACGTATTCTCCGATAACTTAAATTGTTGCAGACAGTGCAGCAGATACGTTCTGATCTCCTCACTGGTGAATTGATCTACATCCAGGCTACTGAAAAAATACAGGTATTGCATCAATTCATTGCAATACGTTCTGATGGTATGCGGACTATAGGCCTTCAACCTTAATTGCTGCTCATACATACTCATCCTTACCTGATGCTCCCCACTTAATGTATACCCCAGTTTCATCACCCCCCCCTTTTTAAATAGACAGCTCCAATCGCCACACAGTTATTTCCGGATTTGAAACTACGTACCCCCCAGTTTCACACCAAGGTTATTTCCACATGTAAATCAGCTTTTTCCCTCGGGCATTCATCTCCCACATTCTCACATTCATTCTCACAGCCCCACATTCCCCACATTTATCACATTCCATCCGCGCTGGCCCATAAATGCAAACACGCATAACTCCTGTACGGCGCCCAGGGCTCTGAAATGCGCAACATGTCAGCCTTGAACTTCTTCTTGTCGGACCGGTCGAGATCAAACAAGCGGATCATCGCATTCTGTATACCGAGATCATCCACCGCAAATACATCTTCGCGGCCCAACGTAAAGATCAACAGCATCTCCACCGTCCACCTTCCTACGCCTTTAATGGGCACCAGGTAGTCAATGATCTCCTCATCTTCCATCTTGCCCAACTTCCTGTCATCCATACCCTCCTCGATCGCAAACCTCGCCACATTATGGACGTAGTTGGCTTTCGCATTTGAAAATCCTATGGAACGAAATGTCTCCACCGGTGTATCCAATACCTGCTGCGGCGTAGGGAACTTGCTCCCGTATAAGGCCAGGAACCGATCACGGATCACCCTGGCTACTTTAGTTGATAACTGCTGGCTAAGTATAGAAACACAGAGATGAAGCCAGGCATTCTTGCGTTTTGTGATCTGCTTCTCACCCTGAACGCGGATGAGTTTTCCCATCACCTTGTCTTTCTTCAAAACCTTTTGATACATTTTCTCTTAATGATTCATTAATGATTTGTCAACATTAAGGAAATACTTGATACGCACATTTGTCAAACCCATTTCTTTGAAAACATACTATAAAACCATCGTGCTGTCCGATATCCACCTGGGCATTCAAAACTCCCGGGTACGCGAGGCAGTCAACTTCCTCAGAAACCATTCCTGCCAAAAACTCATCCTGAACGGCGATATCATCGACGGATGGCAACTGAGAAAATCAGGACAATGGAAAAAACACCATACCTCGTTCTTTAAACTGATCATGAAATGGGTGTCGAAAACCGATACCGAAGTGATCTACTTGAGGGGGAATCACGACGATTTCCTCGACGAGGTACTCCCGCTTCAACTCGGGAATTTTTCCATTCAACGTTACCATATTCACGAATCTTTCTCTAAAAAATACTTCGTGGTGCATGGTGACCTATTTGATTCCGTAACCACCAACCTGAAATGGATTGCCAAACTGGGCGATGTTGGTTACACTTTCCTGCTCTGGGTAAACAGACATTATAATAATTACAGAACCAGAAAGGGTCTGCCCTACTACTCCCTATCCCAAGTGATCAAACATAAGGTCAAACAAGCCGTATCGTTTATCTCGGATTACGAAAGCGAACTCTGCTCTGTAGCACGTAATGAAAACTGCGATGGCATTATTTGCGGGCATATTCATCACCCCGACAATAAGTATATCGACAACATCCATTACCTGAATTCCGGGGACTGGGTTGAAACCATGAGCGCACTCGTGGAGACCGAAGAGGGTGAATGGAAGATCATCTATTACGACCAGTGGCAGCTCGAACAGGCCGCAAATGTCGAAAACAACGCGGATGACGAACATATGAACGACTGGGAAGATGAACGCGCCGGGAACACCGATAAGGCCGCGCATCGAATCAGCATGACCAACCGGGAAGATGAACGCGCCGGTAACACCGATAAGGCTGCGCATCGAATCAGCATGACCAACCGGGAAGATGGCCGTGCCGTAAACATCGATAACGCCACGGAACACGACACCGTGAACGACGATTGGGAAGAAGAACTGGAGTATATTCTAAATACGCAGCATGAGAAATAAGCGGATCGCTTTTGCAGTACAGGGCGAGGGTCGGGGACATCTTACACAGGCTATCGCACTAGCCGAGATCCTGAACACAAATGGCTATACCCTAACCTGTGTCATTGTTGGCAGCAGCAGCAACCGACAGCTTCCGGATTTCTTCCTGAAAAAATTCACGGTCCCGGTGGTTACCGTGGCCAGCCCAAACTTTGTGACCGACAAAAACAGCAAGTCGATCAACCTCGGAAAAACCGTGGTTCAGAATATGATGCGGATGCCCGTATATCGGGATAGCGTGAAAAAAATAAAGGCCACGCTGAAAGAATTCCAGCCAGATCTGCTCATCAATTTTTACGAGCCCCTCATCGGCTGGCTGGCTATCACATCAAAACCATCTTTCAAGATCATATCCATCGCACATCAGTACATTTACCTTCATCCCTCATTTAATTTTCCGGGCGGAGAGAACCTACAATCTAAAGCCATCCAATGGTATACAAAATTGACGGCACACGGATCCTCGAAACTGCTGGCCATCTCCATGTACAGCTTGCCCACAATAAGCAATACTAACCTGCAGGTCTGCCCACCCGTACTACGAAAAGAACTATTTGGCCTTCTGCCTAAACAGGAAGAGTTTGTACTGGTCTATCTCCTGAATAGCGGCTATATCCCGGAGATCGTTGAATACCACAAAAATGACCCTTCCCTGAAACTCATTTGTTTCACGGACAGTAAAGATGTGAAGGAACACTATAAAGGCAAATTGGTAGTAGATGAAAACCTCATTTTCTATTCGCTGAACGACGTGAAGTTTCTTGACCTGATGTCGCGGTGCAAAGCCCTTGTTTGCACTGCAGGTTTTGAATCCGTTTGTGAAGCCATGTATCTCGACAAACCTGTAATGATGGTTCCGGTAAGCGGCCACTACGAACAATATTGCAACGCTCTGGACGCAAGTAAAATCGGCGCTGGCATCTATGCCGAAAGCTTCGACCTCTCAAAACTGAACGACTGTCTCCTGATCTACGACCGCCAGAAAAATATCAGTTACAGAAACTGGGTCAACTCTTTCGAAACGGTAGTGATGAACGCCGTTCAAACTTTGCTGCAAGACGAGAATGCCCCCGCAGAAAACAGAAGCTGGTACCCCTCAAAATTATTCCCTGTATTTAAACTGAAATCCACCCACTAACACAGCAGAGCTAAGCCAATGCTAACCCCGCGCGCCCTTTCAATTGGTCAACTTTGCGGAACCTGTTCCGCTGCGACCTGTCATCTATTCCGGTTCGCCGAAATATTCACCACATTCCCACATTCATTCACCACATTCCCACATTCATTCACCACATTCCCCACATTTATCACATTCATCACATTCATCACATGCCACGCCCCACATTCCCCACATTCATCACATTTCCCACCTCGTTCCATCCTTTTCATCCTTCAACACTATGCCCAGTTCCTGCAAAGAATCTCTGATCTTATCAGAAGTCATGAAGTCCTTTTTGGTACGCGCCTCGCGACGGATATCAATGATCAGCTGCATTACCCCGTCGAGCTTGCCATCCTCACCCACCCTTTCGCCCATCAGACCAAAAATATCTTCCAGGTAAGCCTTCATCCGGTTCTGCAGATGGACGATGGTGGCTTCGGGAAGTGAACTATTCTCCAGCGCGCCACTCTTGAACGAATTGATCAGGTTCACCATGGTGAACATATTGGCCAGCACTTTAGCTGTGTTGATGTCATCGTTCATGAACTCATCAAACTCACCTGCGAGCGCAAGCAATTGTTTCTCGGCCTCCCCATCAACAGCTTTTGACCCATCATGCTTCATCTGCATCAACAATTCATATGCTTCCCACAGCCTCTTCAATCCTTTTTCGGCAGCCACCAGCGCCTCGCTGCTGAAATCAAGCGTGCTCCTGTAATGAGTCTGCAAAATAAAGAACCGGATGGTCATGGGCGTAAAGGCCTGCTCGAGCAGAGGATGGTCGCCGGAAAAAAGTTCGCTGAGCTTGATCACATTGTTATAGCTCTTCCCCATCTTCTTACCATTGATGGTGATCATGTTGTTGTGCATCCAATACCGCGCAGGGATATGATGATTGCATACCACGCTCTGCGCGATCTCACACTCATGATGCGGAAACTGCAGATCCATACCCCCGCCGTGAATATCGAACTGCTGCCCCAAATACTTGGTAGACATGGCCGAACACTCTATATGCCAGCCGGGGAAACCTTCGCCCCATGGACTCTTCCAACGCATGATATGTTCAGGTGCCGCATTCTTCCAAAGGGCAAAATCTGTTTTATTCCTCTTCTCATCCTGGGCCTCAAGTTCCCTGGTAGTCTCCAGCTGCTCCTCGATCACACGCCCACTCAAGATGCCATAAGGCATTCCCTTCTTTCCAAAATCCACATGATATTTTTCTACGTCGAAATAAACTGAGCCGTTGGCTTCATAGGCATACCCATCTGCAATGATTTTTTCAATCATCACGATCTGCTCAACAATATGTCCCGTTGCGGTAGGCTCAATGGTAGGATCAAGGTTGTTGAACTGCTTCATGGCCCAATGGAAAAGATTGGTGTACTTCTGTACCAGTTCCATCGGCTCCAGTTTCTCGAGAATGGCTTTCTTGGAGATCTTATCTTCCGCTTCCCTTCCCTCTTCCTCGAAATGCCCCGCATCCGTAATGTTTCGAACATACCGAACTTTGTATCCAAGAGAGCTTAGATATCTGAAAAGAATATCAAACGTAATGAATGGGCGGGCATGGCCAAGATGGGATTCGCCACTTACGGTAGGTCCACACACATACAATCCAACATGGCCAGGTGTCAACGACACAAATGTCTCCTTCTGTCTGCTCAGGGAATTATATACTTTCAACGACATGCCCCAAAAATATCATTTTTTAGGTAGTATCACATCGGTGATCAACCCACGGTGATCTGATAATTGCCTTGTTACCGGCCGGAACTGGACCACCTCGATCCCGGGATCAACGAAAATATAATCGATCCGCAGCGTTGGCAACCAGGTCAGGAAACTTGACCGGCCACTGGTGAAGGTTTTCCCCAAACCTGAACCTTTCTCCAGAAAAGCATCTTTCCTGTTGCCGCGGATGGTGACATATGAATAGGAAGATGGCACATCGTTCAAATCGCCACATAACATGACGGGATACCTGGAAGCACTCATCTTCTCATCAATGATATCGGCCTGTATACCTCTCAGTTCAAATGCATACCTCATCTTCCGGTATATATTCTTGGAGGCTTTAAGCCCCGTATCCGCCTGGTTCTTGATGCGGGCGAGATCCTGATAGTCGTGTTGCATGAACCCATAGCTCTGCATGTGAAATGTCCCTACACGAACAGTATCTTCACCTATAACAATATCGGCCGCCACCGGATCTTCCGCATTCGTAGATACTTTCTTGGGCATGTCGAAGAAATAGGACTTAATGATCGGATATTTTGAGAGAATGATCGTTCCGGAATTGGAGGTACTATTTCCTGTTCTCAAAAGAGCAAAAGAATAGTACTGATAACCCATCTCCTGAAAAAGATCAAGGTTCCTGCTTTTCTTTGTGGATGTATAGAACTCCTGGAAACAAATGATATCGGGATCGTACCTTTTAACTTCTTCTACAATGGCGTTCAGGTTATTGTTCTTAGGATCAAAAAAATCGGAATAATACGGGGTAAAGCGCCTCACATTCCAGGTCATCACCCGGAGATGCTCCCGGTTTTTACTGACTTGAAATTCAGCAGCAGGGCGAAGGGCTACCAAGGATCCGATGTTCTTATATGAAACCACCAGCGCGATCAATCCGAAAATCGCGAACCGGACCTTGACAAATAAGCAAATGACCGTACAAACGACCAGCACCAAAAGGAGGTAAGGAAACAGAAGACCTATAAACCCAACATGCCACCAGTGAGCAGGATTTACATAAGTAGTGAAAGATGCAGCCAGAAAAAGGATGATCACAATGAAGTATCCCAGCAAAAAGAGGTTCCCGGCAGCTTTACGAAGCATCACCAAATTTACAAATCTTCCTCACTTGCCCTCTTTAAGAGTTCTTTTTCTTCTTCAGTGAGCCGCTCGTAACCCCTGAGGTTGATCTTGTCGAGGATCTCATCGATCCTTTGCTGGGTAAGATTTGAAGTCTTTTTGTATGGCTGCTGCCCTCGCGTGTTGTAAAAAACCTCCTGTTTCACAGGTCTCCGTGGAACCAATTTTTCTTTCGGCGTGAACAGGTTGATGAACCAATCATAGGCCCTGTTCATCCACGCGCCCCAGTCGTGGCCCGACTTCAACGACTGCACAAACAGAAATCCCACCAATGCAGCTGCAATATGCGGAAAGAACCAGGCCGATTTGGACGTGAGATAAAATATGTCGATGATGGCAAAAACGATGGTCATCACCCATAAGGGGATGCCCCCTCCGATCATCGGAAACAACCGGTACCCGGGCGCAAAGACGGTTGCCCCTACAGCAATGGCAATGATGGGAGCCATCGCCCCGAAATAAAATTGCGTGTCGGCCATCTGCCTTAGCGGGGGAAAGACGGCGTAACTCAACAGATAGACAGCGGCACTGATCACTGCGCCATATAAATAAAGAGGGAAGATCCTCCGGTTGCCAGTCAGGTCCTGAAAAATATACCCATAGGTCCAAAGCCAGAACATGTTACTCAACATCATCCAAATGTCCATCTGCGTAAATCCGGAAGAGATCAAGGTCCAGGGCCTGGTGATGAAGGTGGAAAGATCAGCAGGCATACTGAACCACTGAAAGATGTTCTTATAGAAATTATTCTTGGGAAGCAGGGACAGACCGTAAACTGCTAGGATAAAATGCAGGGTGATGAAAACGAAAACATTGAGCACGATCAGCATCAGGAGTGCATTATTCTCACTCCAGATCGATAATCTCCTTTTCAATGAATAATCACGGTAGCCCATAAAACTCGTTTTCCACTCACTGTAAAAATAAAAAAATGGTGTGGCAGATAAGTCAAATTAATAAAACGTTTTACGGTTTCTTTTGTTCCATAACATTAATAATAAAATCCCGACCAGCGCGCCCCCCACATGTGCAAAATGCGCTATTCCTGTCGATTTACTCGAAAACCCACCGATCAGATCCAGCGCGATGAGTCCCATCATCGCGTATTTTGCCTTAATGGGGAATGGAATGGGGAGAATCAGCATTTGGCTGTTTGGGAAGGTGAACGCGAAAGCAGCGAAAATCCCCATTACAGCGCCTGAGGCCCCCATAGTTGGCACATTCAGGGTGCCATAGAAAACTTCCGGCCCGATGAGCCCTTGCTGGAACCTTGGCTCAAGCTGGCCAATATCATACCACAAAGCGACCATATGAACGAGGGCTGCCCCCACTCCGCAGATCAGATAAAAAATGATGAACCTTTTTGACCCCCAAAGATTTTCCAAAGTACTGCCAAACATCCACAGTGCGAACATATTAAAGAGTATATGAAAGAAACTGCCCGGATCGTGGAGGAACATGTAGGTGATAAACTGCCAGGGCTTGTAAAAGACCGACTTAAAATAATGAAGGGCGAAAATATCTTCCATAGGAACGATCCCTTTCCCTACTGTGATCTGCGCTAACCAGAACAATGCATTGATGATGACCAGGTTTTTGATTACGGGTGGAAGCACCTGAAATCCCCTGGGCCTGATTTCCGTTGAATTCATATTGTAAAGATAGTTTTTCTCTTGTGAGCTGTTAACAGTTACCGGAAAGCGATCCTTCCAGCTACCTGAGCTTAAGTTGCACCACATTCTCTATATGATGCGTGTGCGGGAACATGTCAACCGGCTGTATTCTCTCCACCCGGTAAGCCGAGTCCAGCAGCTGCAGGTCGCGTGCCTGCGTTGCCGGGTTGCAGCTCACGTAAACCACCACCGGTGCCGCTATATTCAGCAGCGTCCGTACCAGTTTCTCGTGCATCCCGGCCCTGGGCGGATCCGTAATGATCACATCAGGCCTGCCATGGGCTGTAAAAAAATCTTCGGTACAGATATCCGTGACGTCCCCATGGAAGAAATGGGCATGAGCGACCTGGTTGAGGTAGGCATTGATCTTTGCATCTTCCACAGCTTCCCCGATCACCTCAACCCCGATTACCTTAGACGCACCCTCGCTGCAAAAGATCCCTATACTCCCGGTACCACAATAAAGATCATACAACACCTCCTGACCCGTCAGCCCGGCATATTCCCTGGTCACCTGGTACAATAACTCACCCTGACGGGTATTGGTTTGAAAAAAAGATTTGGGACCGATCTTGAACTGATATTTCTCCAGGTGCTCTATAATAAAACCTTTACCATGGTAAAGAACCGGTTCAAGATCATGAATGCTATCGTTCACCTTGGTGTTAATGGTATACATCAGGCTGGTGATCTGCGGAAAGGCGTGGATAAGGCCATCCATCACGCCCCGTATCGCGCCCTGATCGTTGTACCCTACGCATAGATTCACCATCAGCTCACCGGTTGTGGCGTATCGGATGATGAGGTTTCGCAAAAAGCCCTGGTGATTGCGGATATCGTAGAAAGAGAGCCCCTGCCCGAAGGCAATCTGCCTTACAAAATCCCTGATCGCATTGGAAGGATCGGCCTGCAAATGGCATTCGGTAATGTCGATGACCTTATCAAACCACTTTGGAATATGGTATCCCAGCGCGGGCTCGGGAGCATCCCCGGGCTTCCGGTCCCTGAATTCCTCGGCCGTGAAATACTTCTTATTGGAAAAAGTGAACTCGAGTTTGTTTCGGTAAAAACGGGTTTCCCTACAGCCCAGAATGGGGTTCATAGGGGGCAATTCTACTTTTCCGATGCGGGTAAGATGATCTTCCACCTGCTGTTGCTTGAACGCCAACTGCTCTTCGTAAGGGATCATCTGCCAGGAACAACCACCGCATACGCCGAAATGTTTGCAAAAAGGGTCTATTCGCCGGGTCGAACGCTGGTGGAAATGAAGCACCTGGCCTTCGGCCCAGTCCTTCTTACTCTTTAGCAACTGAATATCAACCACATCGCCGGGTACGGCGCCTTTCACGAAAATCACCTTGCCATCCACTTTTGTAAGCGCCTTGCCTTCGGCCGCATAATCCGTGATCTCTGCCTGCCTGACGATCATTTGCTTCTTCTGCCGCATCCGGCAAAATTAACCCCCCTCATGCAAATGGTTTAACAAAAAGTCAAATCGTTTTTGAATACTTTTGTCATCATGCCTTTACCCATGAACCTGAAATTTATCCTTTGCTTTCTCGTCATGTTCGCTTCCGTTAGTACTAAGGCCCAAAATGCCTATGAGATCAAAGTGACCCTGAAACCTTTTACATCGGGCTACATTTTCCTTGCGCACCATTATGGCAGCAGGCAAATGCTGGTGGACTCTGCTGCCGTAGATCAGAACAGCCAGGTGGTCTTTAAAGGAGCGGAAAAACTTCCGGGCGGTATTTACATGCTGGTTTTCCCCAAGAAAGATGGCTGGGTTGAAGTGATCATCGATAAGGAACAAAAATTCTCCGTTTCGGCTGACAGTGCCAACGTGGTTGGATCATTGGCTTTCACTGGCTCCCGGGACAATGAGGTGTTCAAGGCCTACCTGAAGTTTTCCCAGAAGTATGGGACCGAAATGTCTGCCCTGCAAAAGACTTACGCCACCGCAACCAACCGGGCAGATTCGGCAAAGATCGAGGCCCAGCTGCAGGCTAAATCGCAAGACATCAAAAAATACCGGGACCAGTTCATTAAAGACAATCCCCAACACCTGCTCAGCTCTGTTTTCAAGGTCTTCAAAGAACCCGCCATCCCACCTGCCATTAAAGAACAACAGCTGGCCAATCAATATTACAGGCGTCATTACTGGGATTCGATGGATCTCGCCGATGACCGGCTGCTGAGAACCCCGGTTTTCCAGGTTAAACTGGACCGGTACTTCGACGATATCGTTCCACCCATCCCTGATACCCTCAAGATGGAGGCAGACGACGTGATCCTGAGAACCAGGGTGAACCCGGAGATGAAAAAATATGTACTGCTCCATCTGACCGATAAATACGTCAATCCGAAATACATGGGGCAGGATGCCGTATTTGTGCACCTTTTCACTAAATATTATATCCCCGGCGATGCCGACGGCTGGCTGAATGAAAAAAACAAGAAATTTATATACGACAGGGGATATAGCCTGATGATGAATGTGATCGGCGACAAAGCCGCCAACCTGAACCTGGTTGACACATTAGGCAAAATGAAGACATTATACGAAGTGGCCTCCCCATATACCATCGTCTGCTTCTGGGACCCCACCTGCGGACACTGCCAGACAGAAGTGCCACAGCTCGATTCAATCTATAACGCCAAATGGATCAATAAAGGCGTAAAAATCTTTGGAGTGATGACTGATGGCGGATTTGATAAATGGAAAGCTTTCATCAGTGAACACAATTTGAAGAACTGGACCCACGTTTACCAGACGAAGGAGTTGAAAGAGAATGAATTAAAATCAGGTCAACCGGGATTCCGACAGCTTTATGACGTTTACCAAACCCCTATGCTTTATCTATTGGATAAAGACAAAAAAATACTGGCTAAGAAACTCAATTATGAACAGCTTAATGAATTCCTCGACCGCAAATTCAGTGCTGCCGAAAGCCCTGCAGCCAACCCTGTTCCCAGGTAATAAGAGATTTTCCCTGCTTTTCATTGCAGGCTTGATGGCATTGCAAACACAAGCCCAACCCATTTTCACGTATGGCACCAGACAGGTATCAAAAAACGAATTCGTAAAAGCCTACTTGAAGAATAACGATACTTCGGTCAGTAACAAAGCATCTGATATCAAAAGCTACCTGGACTTTTACACAAGGTTCAAATTAAAGGTGCAGGCTGCTTACGATATGAAACTGGATACGCTCCTGAATCAACAGGAGGAAGTGATGAATTTCAGGCAACAGATAGAAGAGCCTTTTATGCATGACCAGGCCCTGATGAACAAACTTATTAGGGAGGCCGCCGAACGCGGTGAAAAAGATCTGCGGGTATCACATATTTTCGTTCCATTTAGAAAGGAGTTTGCTACCAATCCCGCTGTTCAACTTATCCCGTCTCCCACTGATTCTGCAGAAGCAAAAAAGAAGATCATGGAAGCCTATGAACTATTGAAGAAGGGCAATGATTTCGGGAAGATTGCAGAGAGCTATTCAGGCGATCCCCAGGTAAATACCAATAAAGGAGACCTTGGATTTATTACTGTTTTCAGTTTGCCATATTCCTTAGAAAATATAGTGTATCCACTCGCTGTCAACGGAATCTCAGATCCCTATCGCTCGGGGGCCGGATGGCATATTTTCAAAAAGACGGCAGAGCGAAAAGCAAAAGGTATTTTAAAAGCCCAGCAGATTCTGATCGGTGTTGATGAATTCAGCGGCGCTGCAGAGAAAAAGAAAGCTGCTTCGCTGGCCGACTCTTTATACAAAGCATTGAAGGCGGGAGCGGATTTCGATGTCCTCGCCCTTAACTTCAGTTATGATGCAGCATCAGCGCCCAACGGCGGCTTGATGCCGGATATACGCGTTGGTGAATATGATGCCGTATTCGAAAGCCAGGTATTTGGTTTGAATAACAACGGTGATATGACCACCCCATTTGAAACCACACTGGGCTATCATATTGTAAAACGAAAAGGACTGATCGCCCGCGGCGACGATAACACGGAGTACTCCTGGAAATACGCAGTTGAAACGGACAAGCGGATCGATCTTGTCAAAAGATCTTTCGAACAATCCTGCATTCAAAAAACAGGGATGAAGAAAATCATCCGCGATGAAAATGAATTATTTCGGTACACTGATTCGTTTATAGCCACTAAAAAGAAGATCTTCTCTTCAGTGGTAAAGGATAACGGCACCCTGTTCGAGTTCCCTAACCAAAAAATAATGGTACAGCAGTGGCTGGATTATGTTGCCGCCAGAAATCCGGAAAGGACCAAAGAAGTCTACAAAAAATTATACGATGACTTTGCCGGAGAATTGAGCGTGGATTATTACAGAAAAAACCTTGAGCAATATAGTCCCGAATTCAAAGCGCAGTATGCAGAACTCATGGAAGGGATTCTGTTATTCGAGGTAATGGAAAGAAAAATCTGGAATAAATCGGCCTCAGATACCAACGCTTTAAAGAGTCTCTATGAGAAGCAAAAGTTGAAATACCAGTGGGGGAAAAGCGCTGATGCGATCATGGTCAATGCCCCAGATTCTGCGTCGGCTGCACTTGCCAAGGCAGAACTGACGATCAACCGGGAGAACTGGAGGAACCTGAGGGAACTGGGAGATGGAAAAGTTATGGTAGACAGTGGAAGAGTGGAGTGGACACAGATCCCGGGGAATGCCGACTACCTCAAAATCGGCTATATTTCTCCCTATGCGGTGAATCAAGAAGAGCAGTCGGTTTCATTTTACTACGTAGTGAATTTATACCCGCACAGCTCGCAAAAAAACTTCGACGACGCCAAAGGACAACTGATCAACGACTACCAGACAGAACTCGAAACAAAATGGATCAGCGACCTGAAAAAGAAATATCCCGTTAAAATCAATAACTCAGTAGTGGAGCAGGCCATCCAGGAATTGACGGATTGACGGATTTTCGGATTAGCGGATTGGGAGGAGTTTAGACCAAAGAATTCGCCAATCCGTCAATTCGCCAATCCATCAATCTTTAGAGCACCTCCAACATCACGTTCCTGATTACTTGCGGCTTTCCAAGTGTATAATAATGCAGAACAGGCACGCCTTCTTTCCTTAATTCTTTTGATTGTTCAACAAGCCATTCCGTTCCCACCCTTTCAACATCGGCATCCGTTTTACATTTCATGATCTCCATACTTAGCTCGGTAGGAATGTCTACATGGAAGGTTCTGGGGATCACAGACAATTGCTTCTTATTGGTAATGGGCTTCAAACCCGGTATAATTGGTACGTTAATGCCCGCATCCCTGCATTCCTGCACAAATGCGAAGTATTTCCTGTTGTCGAAGAACATCTGCGTAACAATATAGTCTGCACCGGACTCCACTTTCGAACGCAGAAAGTTCATGTCGGTCTGCAAGTTTGGCGCTTCAAAATGTTTTTCCGGATAACCCGCCACACCAATACAGAAATCGGTTCTGAAACCGGCGCGGATGTCTTCTTCCAAATAAATCCCGCTATTCAGATCAACCACCTGCTTCAACAGGTCTATCGCATACCCGTGTCCGTGAGGCTCCGGCTCAAAGGTCGACTCATTTTTGTGCGCGTCGCCACGAAGCACCAGTACATTATCTATTCCCAGAAAATTCAAGTCGATCAGCGCGTCTTCAGTTTCACGTTTGGAAAAACCTCCGCAGATCAGGTGGGGAACGGCGTCTACTTTGTAGTGATTCATGATAGCCGCACAGATCCCAACCGTACCCGGTCTTTTCCTTACTTCTACTTTCTCGAAATTTCCATCAGCTTTTTTCTTGAAAACCTGCTCACTCCTGTGGTAGGTCACGTTGATGAATGAAGGCTTGAATTCCATCAATGGATCGAGGTGATCAAAAATGGAGTTGATCGTTTTACCCTTCAAAGGGGGTAAGATCTCAAAAGATACAACGGTATCCTTGGCCTGCTGAATATGTTCTATTACTTTCATTAATGAGGGTGATTTGTTACATCAGGCTGCAAAGTACGGTACAAAACAGCTTTATAGCAAATCTGTTAAAGAGTGCCCTTTTCGAACAACACACCGGTTAGTTCCGTATTTTTGGCCCTCCTGAAACGAAAAGATTGGAGCTGATCATACATACCAAGGATCTTATTAAGAGGTATCGCAACCGCACGGTAGTGAACCATGTATCTATCAACGTTAAACAAGGCGAGATCGTAGGCCTACTCGGACCAAACGGCGCTGGTAAAACAACTACGTTTTATATGGTTGTAGGGCTCATTCAGCCCGACGAAGGGGAAGTTTATCTGAACGACCAGCGGATCACCGGACTGCCCATGTATAAGCGGGCTCAAATGGGTATCGGCTACCTGCCGCAGGAAGCCTCCGTGTTCAGAAAGCTCTCCGTGGAAGATAATATCATGGCCGTGCTGGAAATGACCAGTCTGGGCAAAGCAGAGCGAAAAGAGAAAATGGAAAGCCTGCTCTCCGAATTCAGACTCACCCACGTAAGGAAAAACAATGGCGACTCCCTGTCGGGAGGCGAAAGAAGACGAACCGAGATCGCCAGGGCCCTGGCAGTAGACCCAAATTTCATTTTGCTCGACGAGCCATTCGCGGGTGTTGACCCCATAGCCGTCGAAGATATTCAAACGGTGGTGGCCAGGCTGAAATACAAGAATATTGGCATCCTGATCACGGATCATAACGTCAATGAAACCCTTTCGATCTGCGACAGGGCCTATCTGCTTATTGAAGGCAAGATCTTCAAACACGGAACAGCAGAAGAACTCGCGGAAGACGAAGACGTACGCCGCCTTTATCTCGGACGGAATTTCGAGCTCAAACGTAAGGACTACCTGCACGATGAGGCCCGCGCCCAAGCCGGCCAATAGACCCAAACCAAATAGTGGCATAAGGATTGAACCTTGGTTATCAATTCCAAACCTTTCGCTATTTTGTGACCGATGAAACTCCTGAGTCCTGCTATTTCCCGATTAGCCCGAATGCGTATGTGGCGCATTGAAGCCTGGATGCAACACCCCGTTGCAGCCCAGCGTGAGGTATTGCAAGACCTGGTCACTTCTGCCCAGTACACGGAATTCGGACGTAAATATGATTTCTCATCGCTGTATACTGTGCGCGACTTCAAAAAGGCCGTCCCTATTCATGAGTACGACGACCTGAAGCCATATATTACCCGGATCATGGAGGGCGAACAAAATCTCCTATGGAATACCCCCATCAATTGGTTCGCAAAAAGCAGCGGTACCACTTCGGATAAGTCGAAATTCATCCCCATCAGCAATGAAAGCCTGGAAGACAATCATTTTCGCGGCGCAAAAGACGTACTGACCCTGTATTATCAATTTAACCCATATTCCGACCTGCTCACTGGCAAAGGCCTGATCATAGGGGGAAGCCATACCGTACACCAGATCAACGACGAGACCCACTACGGGGACCTTAGCGCCGTTCTGCTCCAAAATTCACCATTCTGGGGAAAATGGGTAAGAACACCCGAACTCAGTATAGCCCTAATGGATGAATGGGAATCCAAAATTGAAAAACTCGCCCAGCATACGATCCACGAAAACGTAACGTCCATATCCGGCGTACCTACCTGGACCATGGTACTGTTCAGAAGAATACTCGAAATCACCGGCAAGCAAACCATTGCTGAAGTTTGGCCCGACCTTGAGCTATACCTACACGGAGGAGTTTCGTTTGTGCCATACCGGGAACATTTTGAGAAACTCATCGGTAAACCGATCAACTATCTTGAAATGTATAACGCCAGCGAAGGCGTTTTTGCCGCGCAGGACAGTCCTGATGCAGACGGCATGCTGCTTTTCACAGATCACGGCATCTTCATGGAATTCATGCCGCTCGAGGAATATGGTAAAGATGAACCCAAAACCATTGGGCTAAGAGATGTTGAACTGAGCAAGAACTACGCCCTCGTGATCAGTACCAACGGAGGTCTGTGGAGATACTGTATTGGCGATACCGTACAGTTCACCTCCCTTAATCCGTTTCGGATAAAAGTCAGCGGCAGGATCAAACACTATATCAATGCCTTCGGAGAAGAACTCATTGTTGATAATACGGACCGCGCAATAAAACTCGCTTGCGAACAAACGGGCGCCGTGGTCAATGATTACACAGCAGCACCTGTTTACTTCAGCGCTGAAGGGAATGGCGCACATGAATGGCTGATCGAGTTTGAAAAAGAACCCGCCAGCATAGACCACTTCAGCTACGAACTGGATATAGCATTGAAGCAGTGCAATAGTGACTACGAAGCAAAAAGAACAAAAGACATTGCCCTAAGACCACCCATATTACACAGCATCGAAAAAGGAAGTTTCTTCCGTTGGCTCAAACTAAAAGGCAAATTAGGTGGCCAGCATAAAGTACCACGACTGAGTAACGACAGGAAATACCTGGATGAGATCCTTGCCATGTTGCAGACGCCAGCTTCCTGAATCGGGGAAATGTTTTCCCACTTTTTACGGCTTCGCGCCAACTATTATCCGCTACAGCCATCCCCCACAATTTTCCCCGGCAACCTGCAGAAGGATAATCTGATAATCGTATTTTGCAGCACTTAACCAAGAATAAACTCAACAAATGAAACTGCTTGATGGGAAAGTTGCTATTATTACCGGTGCCGCAAGAGGTATCGGAGAAGCCATTGCCGAAAAATTTGCCGATCAGGGTGCACATATCGCATTTACTTATGTAAGCGACAGCAGCGCGGCAAAAGCAAAAGCCCTTGAAGAAAAACTTTTAGCAAAAGGCGTTAAAGCAAAAGCATACCAAAGCAATGCCGGCGACTATCCCCAGTGCGAGCAAATGGTGAACGACGTCATCGCCACCTTTGGAAACATTGATATCTGCGTAAATAATGCGGGCATCTCCAAGGATAATCTCCTGCTTCGCGTTACCCCTGAACAGTGGGATGAGGTGATGCAGACCAACCTGAAAAGCGTGTTTAACATGACCAGGCTGGTGATGAGGCCAATGATGAAAGCCAAAAAAGGCTCCATTATCAACATGAGCTCCATAGTAGGGGTTAGAGGAAACGCAGGGCAATCGAGCTATTCCGCCAGCAAGGCAGGAATCATAGGTTTTACAAAATCCATGGCCCATGAACTCGGCAGCCGCAACATCAGGTGCAACGCCATAGCACCCGGCTTTATTGAAACTGATATGACCCATTACCTTAAAGATGGAGAAGGGGCAAGCGCCTTTCTGGCAAACATACCGCTGGGAAGATTCGGAACAGGGGAAGAAGTGGCAAACACTACCCTTTTCCTCGCATCAGACCTAAGCTCATACATCACAGGTCAGGTGATCAGTACCTGCGGCGGCTTGAACATATAATCTTTAAAATTTTGTTAAATAGGGCGCTGCCTTAAAATCTCCCCGAATAACTGATCTTTCTTTAGGTTTGGAAATGAATAAAAGAAGGTTAATAGCGCCGTTACTGATACTGGTTTTTCTGGTGCCGGAACTACCGGTAATGCAAATGACGAATATTGTCTTTCCCAGCAAGCTGATGACATACGAACTCCGCCACCCAATTCGAGAATTTGATCATCAGGTTTGTTTTTCTAATTCGCTAAATGCCTTTCATGAAAAAATTCTTTCAGAATGCAGGTGCTGACCTACCGTCATCTATAGTTGTATTGCTGGTTGCTCTTCCACTCTGCCTGGGTATCGCATTGGGTTCACAGGCTCCACTTTTCTCCGGGATCATCGCCGGTATAGTTGGTGGAATCGTAATTGGCGCACTTAGCGGATCGCATTTAAGTGTAAGCGGACCTGCTGCCGGTCTTACTGTTATTGTAGCAACGGCGATTTTGAAATTGCCGGCCTATGAAGCATTCCTGCTCGCTGTAGTCATCGCAGGCTTTATCCAGGTGCTTCTGGGATTTTTGAAAGCGGGTATTTTGGGCGACTACGTTCCCAACTCTGTGATCAAGGGAATGCTTGCTGCCATCGGCATCATCCTTATCCTGAAACAATTTCCACACCTTGTGGGCTATGATAAAGACTTTGTAGGTGATGAAAACTTTTCCTCCGGAGATGAAAATACATTCACCAGTCTTTTTAATGCTTTTAGTTATTTC
>Ga0164292_10001121_pt1 | contig 21451 bp, 20 predicted proteins | sample GEODES117metaG_FD_111486 | JGI IMG/M metagenome (GOLD analysis project Ga0164292, IMG submission 111486) | Eutrophic lake water microbial communities from Lake Mendota, Wisconsin, USA - GEODES117 metaG | ecosystem: Environmental > Aquatic > Freshwater > Lake | place: USA: Lake Mendota...
TACAATGTATGTTAATTTTTAAACAATTCTACTTTCTGTGGTTTTTTTTCACCATGGGGTACTTCGATCAATGGTTGATTGCGGCCTTTATGCATTCAGTGATTTATATCACCGTTCAGGAACGCAATTCATTGCATTTTTACGTCTCACTCGTAAAGGCTATACAATGAACATATTCAAACAATTGTTTTCTTCCGCCCCGGCTACTGATTTCGCCGCCTTAGTTAAGAACGGGGCGCTGATCATTGACGTACGCACGCCGGGAGAGTTCGCAGACGGTCATATAAAAGGGTCGACTAATATCCCCTTAGATGTGATTGCGCAGAACGTATCTGAGTTAAAGAGAAAAAATAAAGTGTTGATCACCGTATGCAGAAGTGGAAACCGGAGTGGTTCTGCCAGGGCGATCCTTGAGAAGGAAGGGATAGAAGTGTATAATGGCGGCGCATGGCACAGCCTTAAACATAAAATATAATGAAAAGAGTATTGACTACTGATTGGCATGCTGCCAGGATCTTCCGGGTGGCTACCGGCATCGCTGCCATCGTTTATGCGATTGTTAAGCAAGACAGCCTGATGGGGCTTGCCGGAGGCATGTTGTTGATCATGGGTCTTTCCAATACGGGTTGCGGCCCCGGCGGATGCAAAGTCAAATAAATCCCTTAGAAAAGAAGACCTGCCAGTTTCTTAAGGATGTCGGCCAACTTGTATTCAAATGCCAGTAAAGGCAGAACAGGAAGTACCATGATGATAATGGTGGAGGCCATGATCTTGACGTCGAACGGGAACACACGCATCTTCATTACCGTATCGAAACTGGCGTTGATATCTGCCATGGATGATGCAGCCGGGTTCCCAACCAGGGGCTCTTCGTTTTCAACGTTCAGCAATTTTTGATCAAACTGCCGATGGTGTTTTTGAACCAGCGCACTGTATTCAAAAATGCCCTTTCTGCGAGCGGCAACCAGGGGACGCGAAAATACCAGTAGCGGCAATATATTCATCAGTACAGTGATTACGCCCAGAGTGCCCAGGATCACATAAAAATCAGCCAGGTGTTGGCCAAGGAAGATAATCCGCTCCGCGGCTACTGCTGAACATAGGGTCGCCAAAGCAAAATTAACGGCCATGAACGGGCTGGGGGGAAGCCCAAGGAATCCTAATCCACCGGCCAGATCCGGATGGGCAGGATTGAGCTTTAAAGGGAGCCTCGACAATTTGTAAAAGTAATATAGCCAGCAGATCCAGCGCCAGAACCAACGCACCAGGATGAACTGGAACAGGGGCAGGCTCACAAATACATTCCAGATCCCGGCCCAGGAGATTCTGTCGGTGACGGGATCTACGATCCAATAGCTCAGGTTAGCAGGTGCCAGTTTCCACCGTGTAGACATTAACACTACGATGGCCATCAGGATTATGATGTCGACCGAAACAGCGTGCGTCAACTTCGACGTCCTTTTTTTGATCTCTTCAAATTTGCTAAAGTCATGCCCCGTAAGGATGCCCGATTTGAAGAACTGCGCCGTCACTTCCCTGATCCTTGCATCTACTGAGGCTTCTGCAAAGATCAATAGTGGAATGATGACCAGGAACCTGGCATGCGTTGCGATATCTTTTATAAAATTGCCATCTACCAGATTCCCGAAAGCCAATCCCTGCATCATGGCAAGGATAAGCAAGGGCAACCAGGTGATGCCAATGATGAACAGACTCCTGACTAAATAGCCTCTGCTGGTTGATTTACCCAGTCCAACTTTTCGCAGCAATTTGTAAAAAAGGCCGCTGTTGGTCAGGGAGAGGTCTGCCAGGCTGGGTATTGATGAGTTGTTCATTTTTGATTTAATTGGGATATTGACATGCACGGGCCATCGCGGCACCTATTGTCCAGCTGCTTTTATTTTTGATGCATCCAGCAGGTACGTCAAACGCGGCACCTATTGTCCAGCTGCTTTTATTTTTGATGCATCCAACTCACCAATGAATGGGATGGAATCCTGAATACCAAGTCGTATGATGTTTTCGAGATAGTCTTCCAGCTGAAAGAATTTCACCGCGTTTTTCCCGCCGATGACTTTCGACAGCGCGTCAAAATATTTCCTCTGCATTTTGCTGTAGCTATCTCCCAGCTTCAGTTTCCTCGTCATCAGCTCCGCCGCTTTTTTGTCGTCCAGCGTCTCATAATTCTTCACATATTCATCGATGATGGCGATCTTTTCGCGTCCCAATCCCTTGCGTTCCTCTTCATACTGATCGTAAGTGCTCCAAAATGCTGCATCCAGTTCAGCGGGTATGGCCATGTACTTTTTGACCAGTTCTTCTTTTTCTTTTCCGAAGGCGGACTGGATAACGGATACGTCGTCTTTGGTAACCTGGGCTACAGCCATGCTGGTTAGTAAAGAGAACATGATGAAGGTGTAAAGCTTTTTCATAATTGTGTTTTTGAAGATGATTTTGATATGGCGTAAAAATTTATGGCGATCAACGGATACATCAGTAATTGAATATTTCCCGGATAAAGATAACCCCAATGTATTTGTGCGGCGGTATATAGGCCGAAAAAAATTCTTTGGTATTCTTGGATGTGAAACTTTTATCGAAGTGATCCCAGAGCTCGATCCAGTTCATGTTCTGGTTGGCCACGGCTTGGTTATTGATCTTGCTTAGGATCGGGTCATTGATCAGTTTTGAGCCTATGTTCCTGGTTGAAATGATGTGGGCATCGGGGTTTGCCTGGAACACTTTCACTACGTCATTATAGCCTCCGCATGATCCGAGGTAGACGAATTGGGCCGAGGTGGGTATACGCTTCAGGCTTTTCGGAAGATGATAGCTGTGGCCGCGATGGAGGAAGGAAGTGATTTCAGGGCCAGCTGCATCAATACTTGAAAGCATTTCATTCTGGGCTGTCATGTCTCCCCCTTCAGTGTTCAGCTTATTCAGGCAGACGATCATTGGATTGCCTGATTTCGAACGAAGTACTACATGATTACCCCTGTCTTCTTTGCTCCAATCTGCCTCGGGGAAAAAGCTCAGGTAATTGTTGAAAGATGAGAGGCCATCGATATCATCATAAAATAGTCCTGCCTGTACTATGGTATCCCTGATTTTCAGTCGTGCTACATCCAGCACCTCATACATGGATTCTATTTCTTTCAGAAGCCCCTGAATGCTATCCTGGAGAATATCTTTAAAGCCTGCGAACATACGCTGTATGAGCACGTCAGATTTTTGTTCATTAACGGCGTACTCATCGATCCGCTGGATGATGATCTCTCTCGCTCTTTTTCTTTCTCTGATGCCAAAAAGGATTGCCAATTTAGAGCCGAAAGACAAATTGTAAGGAGAATAATTAATAACACAATTACTTTTTTAAACTTCATATTAATTGTTTACAATACAAATGAAATAAAATTGACTAAAGAGTGAAGTATAACAGCACCCCAAAAACCGATGTTAACTCTTACCGCACCCAACGTTAATCCCAGTATGAATTGAGGAATTATATAGATAATGTATAATGGCAAAAAGAGCAAATTAATGTTGTTATTATTTGATATATGTACTATTCCAAACAGAAAAGCCGAACCCCAAAACAAAATTCTGAATGAATTCTCTTTAAATTTCAATAGAAGCCTATCATGGATCAATTTAAAAGAGATTATATAAATCAATATAGTTCCAAATAATCTTAAATAAGTTGCTAATTCAGTAAGTGAAACCTTAAAGAAGGAAGTACCGGAAAACCGATAAAAAAGAATACCAAAAGATACCGCAAATGCATTTTTCCTTAAAGTTAATGGAAGCCGAAAAATACTTTCTTCTACTATTGGAACAATTAAACATACTATGAGGAATGTAAAATTGCCATAAGCCTTAAATAAGTTGTTATCAGCCTTTCTAAAATCTGCAAGAATGGATTTTGTATCTACAACCCTTGAGATATAGGGGTCAATAAGCAATATTAACATTCCTGATACTGCTATTCCAAGAATAGTTAACAAATAGGCCTTAAAAATATACGAAAAATATTTTTTAAATTTAAACGGTTCTGGTTCTTTAAAATAAGGTGCTAACAAGTATTGTAAGATAGAAATCACACAACTAAAATTTTATGATAAAATGTAATAGCTAGGACTTTATCTGACAGATAGGGTCTTTTTTTAGTTTTATAGGGTCAGGATATTTAAGCTGCTGGAGAGGTTTGATTCAGCAGCTTTTGTTTTGCTAAAGGTAGGGATTCTAAAAAAGTCTGCATAGGTGTTTTGCCATAGCAATATCGTCCCGTGTGCGTTCTTTCCAGGTTGTAAAAGTCAACCCAGGTGTCCAGGTCTTGTTGAAGGGTATCCAGATTGTCGTAGACCTTTGTTCTGAACGCCACTGCGTAGAACTCATCTTGCATGGTGCGGTGAAGCCGTTCACAGATCCCATTGCTTTGCGGATGCCGTACCTGCGTCTTGCTGTGCTCTATGCCTTCCAGTTGCAGGTAGAGTTCATACTCGTGCTGTTCCGGCCTCTTTGGTGCCTTGCAGAACGTTGTTTACGCAACTGTGGAGCAGCAGTTTGGCTCCATTGCGGTTTAACGCGCGCGCAACCATGGGTGCAGAAGTTGCGTCCCTTTTGGGCCGATGTATGTGCACCTCGTGGAGGAGAACTGACCATTTATCCACCTTGAGCCAATACCTGCTACTTTGACTTACTTTTGTAATCAAACGGCAGAAAATTGCCTAAACATGGCAGATATAAATAAAATCGGCAGCCTGATCCGGGATCGGCGGGAGGCCTTGAAATATACTCAAAATGACCTGTCTGAGCTGAGCGGTGTGGCAGAAAGAACCATCCGCTCCATAGAAGGCGGGCGTAATACCAACCTGACGAATATGACCAAGATCCTGCAGGTACTGGGACTTGAATTGACCGTGCAAATTAAAACTACCCAGCATGGCGATTGAGATCAATGTTTGTCCGGGTACCCTCAAACCCGGCTACCACAGCTACTCGCCGCGTTGTTTGAAAGATGTTTTCAATGGCAGCCAGGTAGACCATGTTTTGCCTTTTGATATTCCTGAGACCGAAAAGCCTTTTTTGTCGGTTAAGCTGCATCGCCGCAAACTTTCCCTCGAAGAGGGCGGCCAGTATTTGCTGAAACCGATCCCCCAACATATCATCAACGCTGATCAGTATCCTGCCAATGCACAGCTGACCATGCAGATCGCAGCGCAGGTTTTCAATATTCCCACAGTGAAAACGGCACTGATTTTTTTGGCTGATGGCACACCGGCTTATATCACCAAGCGCTTTGATGTTGGGAAAGATGGGAAGGAAATTCCCGCTGAAGATTTTGCGTCGCTGGCTAATCTCAATAAAGAAAATGCCGGCGTGCATTATAAATATGGATTGTCTTACCTCAACATGGCAGAGATGATCGACAAATTGTTCCCTGCATCGATCCCTGCAAAAGAACTCCTGTTTAAAATCGTAGTATTCAATTACCTGTTCTGCAACGGCGACGCTAATCTCGAAAATTTTTCAAGCTTGGATCCAAAAGGCAATGGCGACTGGCAATTGGTGCCTGCGTACAACCTGGTGAATACGGGTTTGCATGGAGACGACAGTGACCTGGCGTTGCTCGACGGACTCTATCCAAAAGATTTTGAAAAGCTCAGCTATAGAACGCTGGGATTTTATGGGTACGATGATTTTTTTCAGTTTGGAATGAAGATGGGTCTCCTGAATTTCAGGGTGAAACGTTTCATGGACCAGTTGCTGGATTCGCAGGATGAGGTGCGCGACCTCGTGCAACGATCTTACCTGCGCGATGATATGAAAGGGGAGTACCTCAGGCTATATGGTGAGCGCCACAGGAAATTGTCCAGCTCTCTTTCGGGCCTTCGCCTGTCCTGAGCTTCCAGATTTTTAATGCACTAAATATGGATAGATGACAGGTGAAGGCCAGCCCGTATCGGCAGAACATCTTAGCAAACGTGCTACTCGTATTTCTATCGGCATCATCGGCCTGATGTTCTTCATCTTCGGATTTGTTTCCTGGGTGAATTCCATCCTCATCCCTTATTTTAAGATCGCCTGTGAACTCACCAATTTCCAATCCTATTTTGTCGCCTTCGCTTTTTACATCTCCTACTTCGTGATGTCGGTCCCCGCTTCTTTCCTGCTGAAATCCGTGGGCTTCAAGAAGGGGATGATGACGGGCTTTTTTATCATGTCGTTAGGCGCTTTCATTTTCATTCCTGCCGCCATGAGCAGAACCTACCCCGTGTTCCTGATGGGTCTGTTCACCCTCGGCGCAGGGCTTGCGATTTTACAGACTGCGGCTAATCCATATATCACGGTGCTTGGCCCTAAAGAAAGGGCAGCGCAGCGCATTAGTATCATGGGCATTTGCAATAAAGCCGCAGGTATCTTAGCCCCATTGATCTTTGCAGCCGTAGTGCTGAAAGCTACGGACAGCGAACTGTTCCAGCAACTGCCAGGGATGACTGATGTACAGCGCGCTGCTGCGCTCGATGAACTGGTATCCAGGGTCATCGTTCCGTATGCGATCGTTGGGGTAGTGCTTTTTGCATTGGGTTTGTTTCTCAGGTATTCACCACTTCCGGAGATCGATACCGATCATGAGACGGGTAACGTGGCCGAGACCAATGCGGGGAAGACCAGTATTTTCCAATTCCCACATCTGATCCTCGGGGCATTTGCCATCTTTGTTCATGTAGGTGCGCAAGTGATCGCCATCGATACGGTGATCGGATATGCAGGCTCGATGAATATCCAGTTGCTCGAAGCCAAAGTGTTTCCATCATACATACTCTTCCTGACCATCTGCGGATATGTTATGGGCATCATCGCCATTCCTACATTCATCAGCCAGGTCAATGCACTCAGAATCTGCACACTGCTCGGAACGGTGTTTACACTGATGATCATTTTTACAAAAGGGGAAGTGAATTTCTTGGGCCATCGATCGGATGTCTCGCTGTGGTTCGTGGTATTGCTCGGACTTGCTAATTCACTCATCTGGGCCGGCATCTGGCCCCTCGCGCTGGACGGTCTGGGCCGCTTCACCAAACTGGGCGCATCAGTCATGATCATGGGACTCTGCGGTAATGCCATCATGCCCTTGTTTTATGGATATTTTGCCGATCTTTTCAGTCTGAGGGAAGCATACTGGGTGATCATGCCCTGTTATCTTTTCTTAGTATTTTATGCTGTCTACGGGCATAAGATCCGACGCTGGGGCTTTAAGAAAAGCACCGGCATTATTCCGATAAATTAGGCCAATGCAAAAATTGAAGATCCATAATGGAAGGGTGATTACCCCCGCGCGCGTCATTCCGGTGGGCACTGTGGTAGTGGACGACGGCATTATCATGGCCATAGCAGAAGGCGATCTGGATGTGGAAGGCGCAGAGGTGATTGATGCAGCACGACAATACATCGCCCCGGGGTTTATCGACATCCACGTACATGGAGGTGGCGGCTATGATTTTATGGATGAAACGGAGGAAGCGTTTATTAAGATCGCCGAGACCCATGCTATGTTCGGGACCACATCGATGGTGCCCACCACCATGTCGGCTACCCGCGAAGCGATGGTGAAAGCCATGGAGGTTTTTGAACGGGTTCGTAGTTTACCTGTTATGGGTTCGCGTTTGTTAGGGGTGCATATTGAAGGTCCATATTTCTCCATGAATCAGCGCGGCGCCCAGGATCCCAAGCATATTCGAAATCCGGATCCAGGTGAATACCAGGAGATCATCGATCATTATAAAGGTTTGGTCAGATGGTCGGTCGCCCCCGAACTGCCGGGCGCCCTGGAGATGGGAAGGGCACTTAGAAAGAAAGGCGTGCTTGCCGCTATCGCGCATACCGATGCGTTGTACGATGATGTGGTGAAGGCGGTGGAATGCGGCTTTAGTTTAGCCACGCATTTGTATTCCTGCATGAGCGGTGTCACCAGGAAAAATGCATTTCGATATGCCGGTGTGATCGAGAGCGCTTTGCTGATGGATGAGATGGATGTGGAATTGATCTGCGATGGCATTCATCTTCCAGCTCCCTTGTTGAAACTCGTTTACAAGATCAAAGGCCCCTCACGCATTGCCCTGATCACGGATGCCATGCGCGGTGCGGCGATGCCCGAAGGAGAATCTGTGTTGGGAAATTTGAAAGATGGACTGAAGGTGATCATCGAAGACGGGGTGGCTAAACTGCCCGACAGGTCTGCCTTTGCTGGCAGTGTGGCCACGGCGGACCGATTGGTGAGAACCATGCATCAGCTCGCGGAAGTGCCCATGCACGAAGCCGTCTATATGGCCAGTACCACGCCCGCGCGTATCATGGGCGTTGATCATTACACCGGATCGTTGGAAGAAGGAAAAGATGCGGACATCGTTATCTTCGACAATGATGTGAATGTATCTCACACGATCGTAAAAGGAGTTTCTGTCTTTAAAAGATAAAAGATGATCAAAACGTTTTATGCCGACAAGCTGCAGGTCAGCATTTACAAAACCCGGGGCGACATGGGCAGGGCAGCGGCGGAAGCAGCTGCTGCAGAGATCCGGCAACTCATGGAGAAGAAACATGAAGTGAATATCATATTCGCAGCTGCGCCCTCCCAGCAGGAGATGCTCGAAAGCTTCAGGGAGCAGCAGGTCGACTGGACAAAGATCAACGCCTTTCACATGGATGAATATGTGGGCCTGCCCGATGAGGCGCCGCAACGGTTCGGGAATTTTTTGAAAGACATCATCTTCCGTCATCTCCCCTTTAAATCTGTACACTATATCAATGGTAACGCAGATGATGTAGCAGGCGAGTGCCAGCGGTACAGTTCGCTGTTGACGCAGTATCCTGCGGATATCGTTTTGCTCGGCATCGGGGAGAATGGACACCTTGCTTTTAATGACCCTCCCGTTGCTGATTTCCAGGATCCATTGAGTGTGAAAATGGTAGCGCTCGATCGCACGTGCAGAAATCAACAGGTGAACGACGGTTGCTTTCAGTCATTTGAAGATGTACCCACGCATGCGATCACGCTGACCATTCCTGCCTTGCTTCGCGGAAACTCCCTGTATGCCAGTGTACCCGGAAAAACCAAAATCAAAGCGGTGTATAATACCATGAACCAGGCCATCGAATCAAGATATCCTTCTACCATATTGAGAACACACGATCATGCCATGCTTTATCTAGACGAAGTGAGCTCGTCTACACTAACCAACTGATCTTTTTCTTATTATTGTTTCTCCTCTGTTGAAGGACTATGGAGGAGAACAGCATCGATCCTTTCGCAAACATAACATCGAATTACATGAGCAGCAGTCGCAGAGCATTCATCAGGGACACCACATTGGCAGGTATTGCATTGGGTCTTCCCGGCAGTATGTTGGCGCAAACGGGGCAAGATAAAAGAAGAGTGGGGATCATCGGGCTGGACACCTCGCACAGCGTGGCTTTTACCAGGTTCCTCAACGGTCCGGGTGCCGGTGCTGCTTATTTCGGCTACAAGGTGGTGGCTGCATACCCCTGGGGCAGTAAGACCATCAAAACCAGTTATGATCGTATTCCTGAGTATACCGAACAGGTGAAATCTTTTGGCGTGGAGATCGTTGACTCTATCGCTGCGTTATTGAGCAAGGTAGATGTGGTATTACTTGAGACCAACGACGGCCAGCCACACCTGGAACAGGCGATGCAGGTGTTTAAAGCAGGAAAGCCCGTGTTCATTGATAAGCCGATAGCCGCTTCCATGAAAGATGTTGTGGCCATCTATGCCGCTGCCGAGAAATATAAGGTGCCCGTTTTTTCATCGTCTTCCTTGCGATATACCACTGGTGTGGTCAACATGTTAGAGCAGGATACCGCCGGAAAAGTGTTTGGTGCCGATTGTTTTAGTCCGATGGATACCGAGCCTTCGCATCCCGATCTGTTCTGGTATGGCATCCATGGTGTGGAATATTTATACACCGTGATGGGCCCCGGATGTAAGCATGTCACCAGGATGGCCATGGAGGGCAATGATGTTACCGTTGGCATTTGGAACGATGGCCGGGTGGGAACGTTCAGGGGAATCAAATCGGGCAAGCAGGACTATGGTGGTACGGTGTTTGGCGAGAAAGGTGTGGTGCAGTTGGGAACCTATACCGGGTATGAACTCTTATTGAAAAAGATCTGCGAATTCTTCCAATCCGGAAAGGCGCCGGTATCGCCGAAAGAAACGCTGGAGATCTATGCATTTATGGAAGCCGCCCAGCGAAGCAAGAACCGGGGTGGTGTGTCCGTATCACTTGCCGAGGTGATGAAGTAGAGTTAAACGTGCCCCTTCGTCTCTAATCACATTTGCCGGGATTTAGTTTTGATAGACGGTTGATCGCCTGGTTATATCATGAAGCGCGATTTCATGGTGCGATCATCATCCCAACCTGCCCGGACTTAAAAATCCGATGGGTAATGCTGTTTTTCCATACATGGCCAGATCGGCCATGATTTCACCCACCACAGGAACGAATTTGAATCCATGGCCGCTGAAGCCCCAGGCCACGCATACGCGATCTTCAAATCCCGGCATATTTCCTATCACAAAATGTTCATCGGGCGAGTTGGAATAAAGACAAACCTTTGAGGTGTCTGTTTTCCCTGCTCCCGCGGGAAGATAGGTTTCCATGAATTGGTGTAAATGCCCGGTGTCGGCATCGGTTACCGTTCTGTTCACCTGATCTGCGTCAGTAGAATCAGCTGGAAAATGATAGGCCAGTTTCAGCGCGCCAGGATGTTCCGGAAGAATGGGAAATCCATAGTACGACCCCCCGCTGTCATCTGTCGCGATCATCCAGCAGGGAAATTTATCATGAGAAAAAAGCGATGGATCTGAGGGCTTTAACCAGGTGATCACCTGCCTGGTGACATTAAGGTGTTGGGCGATGCCCGGGATCAATTTGGCCGACCATGCCCCGGCTGTGATCACTATTTTCTTGCAGAGATATTCGCTGGAACTGGTGCTAACGATAACGCCCCGCTCTGCTACTTTCCAGTTTTTCACCGTTTCTCCTTCATGAATGGCGGCGCCCAGGGCTTTAGCTTCTTTAACGAAAGCACGTATGGTGTGTTCAGGTTCCACATATCCCGCATCCGGTTCGAAAAGCGTTTCATAATCTGCCGGCAGATCAAACGGTGAAGTAACATCCTGGTGAAGGGGAACTTGGTACAACGATGCCGCGTGTTTGATGTTCTTCAGCAATGAATGGCCCTTAGGGGCAGCGTAGAACAGCCCCGTACGATGGTAAAGAGTCCGGCCACTCCGTTCGCTGATCTCGGCCCAGTTCTCATAGGCCCTCATCAGCAGCGGGATATAGTTGGGGTGCTCAAAATAGGCCTTGCGGATGATCCGGCTTTCTCCGGCATGAGAACCGTACTCGTGTGGTGTAGAGAACTGTTCCAGCCCGAGTACCGACTTTCCCCTTTTGGCAAGCTGGTAACAGGTGGCAGAACCCATCGATCCCACGCCGATCACGATATAGTCATATGTTTGGATCATCGTTCCATGAAAGTAAGGAATTGGTACATGCGTCTGATTGATTATTATTGGCACTCAATTTCGTGTATGAGATTTTTTTTCATCAACCAATTTGGTATGCTCAGATATTTAAGCCTGATTATTTTTTTGTTGTCCACTTCGCTGTCCAATGCCCAGCAAAAAGCGACTCCCTGGCCTGCGGGTATGAAAACTTTTGGGAAAGATTGGCTCGTGCATCCGGTCGACATCAAGGCCGATGTATATATCAGTAAGGATGGGAAAGACATCATCCTGTACAATGGACTCGTGAAAAGGGTATTCAGGATAAAACCCAATGTGGCCTGTACGGAATACACCAACCTCACCAATGGGCAGCAATTGCTCCGTGCTGTAAAGCCCGAGGCCGTGATCCGCATTAATGGGCAAGACCGTAACGTCGGCGGATTATACGGGCAGAAGGAGAAGGCATATCTACTGAACGAGTGGGTAGATAAGATGACTTCGCGCGAAACTGATATGCAGTTTATTGGATATGAGATCGGTGCTATCCAGGATCACATTACATGGAAGCCCGCGGGTTGGACGGCGAACAAGAAATCATCCACCGGTAAGTTGCTGACTTTCCGCTATGCAGATCCCCGAACCAAAGACTTGTTTGTAGCCGTGCATTATGAAATACACGATGGGCTGCCCTTGATCGTAAAATATGTGAGCATGGAGTACAAAGGGAGCGGGGCAGTTAAAATAGACCGGGTGAAGAACGAGATCCTTGACCTGGTGGAAGAAGAAAGCGCGGTAGTAGGCAGTCCGACCCAGATGAAAACGCAACAGGGTATTTATGTGGAGACCAATTATGCATTTAACAACGCGATGCGTTATCAGATCAGTGACCAGACCACACATTGGAAGATAGACAGCAGTTACACGTCACAAGTCAACTATAATTATGAGACCCCCTGCGTACTGGAGGTGTATCCGGATAAAGCGCCGGGGATTGAACTCAAGCCCGGCGAAACGTTTCAGTCGGTCCGCACCTATGAACTGTTGATGGACAGTTACGACCGTGAGCGCCGCGGTTTGTTTGTCAGGAAGATGTATAACAAGGTTGCGCCCTGGACCAGTTCCAATCCCATCTTCATGCACCTGGTGAGCAGGAACGATGAAGAGGTGATCAAGGCCATCAACCAGTGCGATTCAACGGGGTACGAAGCAGTGATCCTTAGTTTCGGATCGCATCTGGACATGGAGAATCTCTCTGATGCGAATTTGCAGCGCTGGAAGAAGCTGGCGGATTACGCGCATAGCAAGGGCCTGATGATCGGGGGGTATTCATTGTTCAGTTCTCGCAGGATCAGCGAGGAAGATGATGTGATCAACCCGGCTACAGGCAAAACGGGCGGCGCATTTTTTGGCAATGCGCCCTGCTTTGGTAGTCAATGGGGATTGGCTTACCGCGATAAGATAAAAAGCTTCTTTACCTATACGGGCTTCAATATCTGGGAGAATGATGGTCCCTACCCCGGCGATCTTTGCGCGTCTACTGTGCATCCGGGGCATAAAGGGCTGGATGATTCACAATGGCGGCAGATGGAGTTGCAGAAAGATCTGTATCGATGGTTAAATGAAAAGGGGGTGTACATCAATGCGCCGGATTGGTATTTTTTAGATGGTACACACAAAATCGGCATTGGCTATCGCGAAGTCAATTTTTCATTGCCCCGAGAAAATCAAATGATCCTGAACCGACAGAACATATTCGACGGCACCTGGGAGAAAACGCCTTCTATGGGCTGGGGTTTTGTGCCGTTGGTGAAGTACCAGGGTGGCGGGCCGGAAGCGGTGCTCGAGCCCTTGTCGGAGCATCTGAAAGATTACGAGCAATTGATGATCCAGTACTATGGAGCGGGTGTACAAGCTTGTTACCGCGGGCCCAGGTTGTATGATACGGAGCAAACCCGACAAACTGTAGTGACAGTGATCAACTGGTATAAAAAGTACCGGGAGATCCTGAATGCGGATCTTATTCATTTGAGAAGGGCCGATGGCAGAGATTGGGATGGCTGGCTGCACGCTTCGCCAGGACTGAAGCAAAAAGGTTTGATGATGTTGTTCAATCCAACCGGGCAGGAGATTCGGAAGGAGATCGCTGTTCCTCTGTACTATACGGGCAAGACCACCACGGTAAAGATCAGAGAGAAAGAAGGGGTGGCAGCGGATTATACACTGGATCGAAACTACACAGTAATGGTGCCTGTCGTGTTGAAGCCGTATTCATATTCATGGTGGGTGATGGAGTAGGGTTCCCTTATGGCCCTTCCCCTGGTTCAGGAACTTCAAAAGGTGGCGGGGTTTCAAACGGATCCTCGTCAGGAACAATATCCGGTATTTCCTCGGGACTAATAGGGATCGGCAATTCTTCCTCTGGTCTCACCATGGGATCTGTTGGTCTGGGAATTTCTGGTTCGGGTGTTGGTCTTTTTTTGGGAGTCATAGTCAAGGTTTTTTATACCCTAAATGGGTAGGTCTCTGGTATTTCTGTGCGATTCGGCTGACTGTGCAGCGGGAACAAAGCATGGGATTCATAGAGGTGTATAAAGGCATCATAGCGCAACGGCAAAATGGGCAAGTACATCATACGCTGTAGTGTTGACCGACGCATAACCTTTGATGAAGCGGTTGAGCCGATATGCATCGGGCCAATCACCTTCCACCGCGATACAGCTGAACCCTTTCTCTTCTATGCGTTTCTGCGAGATGTAAGCCCGCCAGATGCAGTATTCGTGTGTTGCGTGATTACGCTAACGATACTCTTTTCTTGCGCCTCCGTGTTCTTTAATAAGTACTGCCGCATAGATAGGTTTTGAAGGGGTAAAACACGAATTTCCTATAATCTGATGCCCAAAAGAATGATAACGGTCATATCTACTGTTAAGCTTTACACAAAGTAGATGCAGAGATTCCATGGACACAAGGGCATTCCACAAACCGGTTATGCCGTTTAGTGTTTGTAAAAACTTGTTTATCTTACCCATAACAGACCGATTAGCCGAGCCTGTTTTTAACCTTAGAACCAATCACCATATGCAACATGAATATGCGATTGAAACGCATAACCTGAGTTATTCGTTTTCGAAAACCGACAAGGTGATCGATAGCCTTAGCCTCCGGGTCCCCACCGGATCCATATACGGATTCCTCGGTCCGAATGGAGCCGGTAAAACAACCTCCATGAAATTGCTGTGCGGAATGTTGCCGGGTAAGCACAGCAATATCTCTCTGCTCGGCAAGCCACTGGACCAGTGCATGCCGGAAGTGTTCGCAGAAGTGGGAACACTGATCGAAATGCCTTCTTTATATCTCAATCTTACGGCTTACGACAACCTCAGGCATCTATGCATATTGAATGGGTACGACAGCTCGGTGATCGACCCAATTTTGGAAACCGTGGGCCTGGCACATACGGGGAAAAAATTGGCTAAAGCTTTTTCCCTGGGCATGAAGCAACGATTAGGCATTGCCACTGCCATCATCCATAAGCCCAAATTGCTCATGCTGGATGAGCCGGTGAACGGCCTTGATCCCGCTGGCATTGTCGAGATCCGAAACTTGCTCATCAGGCTGAAGGAGGAACACGGCATTACCGTTTTTATTTCAAGCCACATGCTGTCTGAAATTGAGAAAACCTGCGATCACATTGGTATTATCCATCGTGGTAAACTTCGCTATCAGGGAACTATGGAGGGTCTGACTAACCGCCCGGGATTGTCGAAAGAAGTGCAGTTCATCGTGGAAGATGCGCCTGCTGCTGCAGAGAAACTGCTTCCTGTTTTCCCAGGCATCAGGGTATTGAACAACCGCGCCATTCAAATCAATATTGATGAAGATGTTCAGGTGTCCGATATCAACAGAAAATTGGTTGAACTGTCGATCCCCGTGGAAGGCATCGAAGTAAAGAAAGGACTGGAAGAATGGTTCATGAATATGACTAACGAGAAATAACGGCTATGGAGATCATCACAAACAGCATAAGAGCTTTTAAGGCCGAATGGATCAAACTCAAGGGGACCGGTATCTGGTGGATCATCATTATCGGGTCGGCGCTCATACCAGTGATTTCAGCGGGCTATGAACTGACGTATGGAACTGAGAAGCCTGCAAGCGGTGTAGTTCCCTGGGAAAACGACATTCAATCGAATGTTAATGGTTTTATTTTTCTTTTTTTATTGATATGCATTCTGATCATCGTAAGACTTTGCCAAACAGAACATCGGAGCCAGGGCTGGAAACTGATAGAAACACAGCCTATCCATCGCGCTCATCTTTACATCGGAAAGTTCAAAATGGCCATGGCATTATCACTTGCGTGCCTGCTGTTCTATGTTTTTTTGAACATCGCCTTGATCTACCTGGTGGCCGTTGTTCGGCAGGATGAAAATTATCTGACCCATTCAATTCCCATCGGCCCTATCCTGCTGTATGTATTGAGGGTTTGGATAGCGGCATGGGGCCTGATGGCCATCCAATATTTTGTTTCGATCTGGCTGACCAATTTCGTTGGTCCGTTTATGATAGGCTTTGTGCTGGTTATTGCTGCAGGCATAACAGGTGCATTGCAGATGGGCGAATGGAATCCCTATGGATCACCCGGCATGTCGAGCGAACATTTTAAGGCAGGGGTAAGTGGAGGATGGATGCTTCATAACGAAAAGCTCAGTATAGCCTGGATGCTGTTATTCCTGTGGTTAGGGTATCAGTACTATTTCTACAGGAGCTGGAAATACGCTGTGCAAGGCGGCAAGCAGCTCATGAAGATAGGTGTTGCCGCTGCTGTTTTTGCCGTTGCATTTTATTTTATTGAAACGCCGGTTACTCTTGGCCGCCATGCCAGAACTGTAATTTCCGGTGCAATGGCGGAACCTGACAGTTTGATCACTAACGTGGTTCTGCTCAGGAGTGGAACAATGGACACGCTGCTGAATATTCCCTTTGTGAACGGCTCTTTTCATGGGGTTTACGAGGGGGAACCACTTAAAGCAGGTGACTATGTGATAGTGGCCGGAAACAATGGGACCGAGGTTTATATGGGGGATAAAGACAGTATCCATATCCGTTGGGGAGCCAGAATAATGACGAACAGGGGTAGGCCAATAATCACTGGAACGCGGCAAGCTGAAAACGCTTTGAATCAGCGGGATGATGGGTACGGATTCAACGTGGACAATATGCAAAATTTTAAACCCACCGAGTTTGCGGATCTGGTATTGGAAAGCTGGCAGAGGGAGATGAAAACCATCGACCGTTTCAAAACTACGGATAATATCAGGCCCTCGGAAGATTTCATCAATATGAAAAAGAAGCGCGCAACACTGTCATACCTCGAGCATGTGAAAGTGGAGTATCCGAAGATGTATGCCATGTATTACCCGGGCAAGAAGCTGGAGTATCCAAAAACGCTGGACTCCCTGTTACATGCCGTTGGGGATGAAGAGATCAGTTTGTTGGGATATGCTGATTACCTCGACTATTTAGATAAGGACCTTAGATACCAGGCAAAGATCAGGGATCTGACTTTCGACAGCAGTTATTTTGATCAGATCGTGAATAGCAACAAGCCGGCCGAAGTGCGTAACGCTATGTTGTATCATGGCATGAAAGGCATGATTGGCAACTATGGGGACAGCCTGAAAAGAAACCAGCTGTACAACAAATACATTGGCTTTCAGAAGGACCAGTATTTCGCTAGAAAACTGCATGAACGCCTTGCGCTTGAGAATTCGATCACTAAGGGGATGCCCGCCCCGCTGTTTGAGTCGGAGTCGTTGGTCGGGAATAAAATGAACTGGACAGATTTCAAGGGGAAGTATGTGGTGGTTGATGTGTGGGCCACCTGGTGCGGTCCTTGTAAGCAGGAAGATCCTTTCTTCCAACGTTATGCAGACATGTACGCCAGTGACAGGATGGCCTTTGTAGCGGTCTCGATTGATGATGGCGACAATCTGTACAAATGGCAATATGAGGCGGGGGCTAAGTCGAAAACAGTGGTTCAGTTGCGAGCCAAAGATAAAATGGTCTTCATGGGTCAATACGGAATAGAAACCATTCCCCGCTATATGCTCATCGATCCGGAAGGGCGTTTTGTAGCTACGAGTTTGCCTCGGCCGTCGGACCGACTATTTGAAGATTACCTGCTGAGGGTGAGTGAGGGCAATTAATATTTTCACGACGAATAGTTTTATATTTAGATTCATCTAGATGTAAAGCTATGACCACACGCCGCTCATTCATTCAGAAGTTCACCGCACCATTATTGGCCGTTCCATTTATATCTGGAAGCCCATTTTCCCTGCCTCTGGAGAATCAGGGACCCGTTCTGCGCGTGGCTATCATGGGGCTGGGTGGTTATGGTACGAGAGTGGCGGAGGCCATGAGGACGTGCACGAGGGCCAAACTGGTGGGCGTCATCAGCGGAACACCTTCCAAGATCAAAGACTGGCAAACGAAATTCGGGATACCCGAAAAGAATTGCTACAACTACCAGAATTTCGATGAAATCAGGAATAACCCGGACATTGACGCGGTCTATGTGATCACGCCCAATGCCCTGCATAAAGACCAGACGATCCGTGTGGCCAAGGCCGGCAAACACGTGATCTGCGAGAAGCCGATGGCCGTCAACGCAAAAGACGCACAGGCTATGGTGGATGCCTGCGCGAGTGCGAACGTGAAACTGCTCATCGGCTACCGCATGCACTTCGAACCCAAAACCCTCGAGATCATCCGCATGCGAAATGCTGGCGAACTGGGTAAGATCATGTTCTTCCAGGGACTTACCGGTTTCAGCATAGGAGATCCCACGCAATGGCGCTTGAACAAGCAGCTGGCAGGTGGTGGGTCCATGATGGACATAGGTATATATTCGGTTAATGGTGCCCGTTATATGGTGGGGGAAGAACCGATTTGGGTGACCGCGCAGGAAGTGAAGACAGATTTCGAGAAGTTCAAAGAAGGGGTAGACGAGACCATCACCTATCAGATGGGATTTCCATCAGGCGCAGTAGCTTCCTGCCTTTCGACCTATAGCATGAATAACCTCGACAAGTTCTTCCTGAATGGCACCAAAGGCTTCGGGGAAATGCAACCCTCCACTGGCTATGGCCCGATAAAAGGCCGTACCCATCTCGGTGAATTAACCCATCCGCACGTCACTCACCAAACCGTACAATTGGATGAAATGGCCGCCATTATCCTCGATGGGAAGAAACCCATCGTGCCTGTTGACGGGGCGGAAGGCGTGAAAGACATGAAGATCATCGACGCGATCTTCCAGGCGGTAAAAACGGGTAACAAAGTGATGCTGAAAATTTGACATCACGGGCAGGGCGGCTCACCGCTTTTCAAATAAATCAATACCTATCACACAAATGAAAAAATATTTTTTGTTGCTTTTTATGTTGCCTGCTATGGCCCAGGGCCAAACAATAGCAACGTCCGATGAACTCATCAAACAAGTAGAAAATTCCCTAACGCCTTCTGTGATCTATGGAGATTCGCTGGCGAATGGAAACATTCTCCAGCGCATGCATGAGTTTAATGTAAAAGGTGTTAGCATTGCCGTGATCAAGGACTATAAGATCGACTGGGCAAAGGCTTATGGCTGGGCAGATTCGATCGAGGGCAGGGAAGCCAATACCAACACAAGGTTTCAAGCGGCGTCTATCAGTAAGTCGCTGAACAGTCTGGGCTTGATGCGGCTGGTGCAGGATAAAAAAATAGATCCCGAAGCAGACATCAATAATTACCTGCGTACCTGGAAGTTTCCGTACGACACAGTGGCGCGCGACAAAAAGATCAATGTCTATCAGTTGCTGAGCCATACTGCCGGACTTGATATACATGGATTCCCGGGTTACGAGAGGTCCGCACCCATTCCCAATGTGTACCAGGTTTTGAAAGGTGAAAAACCTGCAAACACAAAAAAGGTGATATCGCTTTTTGAACCGGGTCTTAAGTTCAAATACTCTGGCGGAGGTACAACCGTCACCCAACTGCTGATCAGCGACGTTGCCCTGATGCGGTATCCTGATTATATGCAACTCGAAGTGTTATCGCCCCTGGGGATGACAAACAGCTCTTACGCCCAGCCGCCGGGAGATACCACAGTACTCGCTTCCGGGCACTACCAAGATGGCAGCAGGATAGCTGGGAAGTTCCATGTTTATCCCGAGCAGGCTGCGGCGGGATTATGGACCACGCCTACTGACCTCGCAAAGTATATTATCGATTGTCAGAAAGCGTTGGAGGGAAGATCAAGAAAAGTGCTGACGAAAGAGTTCATGACCCGGCGAATGACACCTTATGTTGATTCGAATGCTGCACTGGGCGTTTTCATTCAGAAAAAAGGGGATCGTACCTATTTCAATCATAATGGCAGCAATGAAGGATTCATGTGTGCCTCTTATGGCAGCATGGAGGGTGGAGATGGCCTGGTGATCATGACGAACGGCGAGAATTTTTCGATCATCGAGGAACTCTCCAACAGTGTAGCCAGGGTTTATGGCTGGAAAGATTTTTTCAAGCCTGAGTTCAAGAAGGTAATCAAGCTGTCAACAGAGGAAATGGACCGGTTCGTAGGAAGTTTCAAATTGCAGACTGACACCCTGATCATCGCCCGATGCGGTGATGGTCTTTGTATTCGTCAAGCTGCCCAGGGAGAGCCAGGGTTTATCATGCTGTTTACAAGTGCCGATGAATTCAGTATTACTGAAGTGCCGTCAGCTGTGTTTAAAGCCGTGCGCAATGAACAGGGTTTGGTAGAAACCCTGGAATTTCGTCAGAACGGGCTTACCATACCATGTCCCAGAATTAAGGTGCAAAAATCAAATCATGACCGATGAGAGCTAACTTATTTCTGATCGCATTGATATTTTTCGCAGCAATCGTCACGGCCCAGACGGTTAAAAGCCAAAGACCCAACATTGTCATTTTCCTGGTGGACGATATGGGTTGGCAGGATACTTCAGTTCCTTTCTGGTCGCAAACCACACCGCTGAATAAACGCTACCGCACGCCAAACATGGAGCGGTTGGCAGCATCAGGGGTCAAGATGACCAATGCTTATGCAACGCCGGTTTGCACGCCCACGAGGGTAAGTATGCTGACGGGGATGAATGCCGCGCATCATCATGTAACCAACTGGACATCCCCATTCAGAAATAACAATACGGATGCCCAGGACGACCAGATGACACCCGCTACCTGGAACATCAATGGCCTAAGCCACATCGCGGGTATCCCAAGTACGGTGCATGCAACCACATTCCCGGCACTTTTGAAAGATGCTGGTTATTTTACCATACATGTTGGGAAAGCCCACTGGGGCTCCAGCGGTACCCCGGGCTCCAATCCCTATAATCTCGGATTTATGGTGAACGTGGCCGGGCATTCGGCTGGGCATCCGCAGTCGTTTCTCAGCGAAGACAATTATGGCAATGTGCCGTTAAAGCCCACCATTCAGGCCGTTCCTGACTTGCAGGAATACCACGGTACCGGAACTTTTCTTACAGAAGCTCTGACGCTCGAAGCCCTGAAGGCACTCGACGCGCCCATCAAAAACAAACAACCCTTCTTTTTACATCTTTCTCACTACGCCGTCCATGTACCCATCATGGGGGACCCCCGTTTTCTGCAAAAATATTTGGATTCAGGCCTGGATACCATCGAAGCAAAATATGCCACACTGGTAGAGGGAATGGATAAAAGCCTGGGTGACCTGATGAACTACCTTGAGCAAAAGAAAGTGGATCAAAACACCGTGATCATCTTCCTCAGTGATAATGGCGGTCTAAGTACAAAGCCATCGAGAGGTGGCATCGCTCACACCCAGAATCTCCCGTTGAAAGCGGGTAAGGGCTCCATGTA
>Ga0164292_10001123_pt1 | contig 21434 bp, 20 predicted proteins | sample GEODES117metaG_FD_111486 | JGI IMG/M metagenome (GOLD analysis project Ga0164292, IMG submission 111486) | Eutrophic lake water microbial communities from Lake Mendota, Wisconsin, USA - GEODES117 metaG | ecosystem: Environmental > Aquatic > Freshwater > Lake | place: USA: Lake Mendota...
ACCGCGTTTTCGGGGAAGAAGCTCTTGAATTCGCCGTATAGTTGCGCGGCGAGGATCTTGTTGGGCGCGAGGATCAGGGCGGGGCGCTGGAGCGTTTCGATCACCTTGGCCATGGTGAAGGTCTTGCCGCTGCCGGTGACGCCGAGCAGCACCTGCGTCTTCTCGCCCGCCAGAGCGCTCGAGGTGAGTTCGGCAATAGCGGCCGGCTGATCGCCCGCCGGCTCGTATTCCGAGACCAGCTTGAACGGGATGCCGCCCATCGACTTGTCGGGCCGCTGCGGGCGGTGCGGGGTGAAATCGGCGCCCGTTTCGGGCTCGTCCAGTCCGCGTCGGATCACGAGTTCGGCCATGGTCGTTCTATGGGGAACAAAGCGGGCACGCGCAACCCGGCTTGCGAAGGGCTGCGCAGCTGCGCGATTATGCGCTATGGTCGCCCAAACGGGGCAGGCCCGCAGCAGGAGCGACGGATATGAGGCGGATCATCATGGCAGCAGCGGGCGCAGCCTTGCTGGCGGGCTGTTCGGGCGGCGGGAATGCAGATGCCGATGGAAACGGCGAAGTCAGCATGAAGGAAGCGGCCAAGAAGGCCGAGGCCGAGGGGCTGAAGCCGCAAGCCGGCCAGTACAAGGCCGTCATCACGATGACCGGGATCAACATCCCCGGGATGCCGCCAGAGATGACCGGCCACGGCGGCGGCATGACCACCACCACCGAGTATTGCCTCACCCAGGCCGAGGTCGACAAGGGCTACCAGGAGATGATGAAGCGCGGCCAGAACGGCGAATGCACCTACGAAAGCTTCAACCTTGCGGGCGGCGAGCTGGACGCGGTGATGCTGTGCAAGGCCGGCGAGGGCGATGCCCGCATGACGATGAGCGGCACCGTCACGCCCACCACCTCCGATTTCACCGCGACGATGGCGATGAAGTTTGCCGATGCGCCGGAAGGCACCATGACATTCACCGCCAAGCACGAAAGGCTCGGCGACTGTCCCGCCAAGTAATCCGATCAAGAGAGCGGGACCAATAAAATGTGTCGGATTTATTACACACGTTACACTTAATTGAACATTCATCTGAAATGTGGCTTGGGTTCGGTCATGAACCAACCGCGTTTCGCTTTCGAATCTCCCCGTCTGCCCGCCCCGCTGATCGCGGCGGCGAGCGCGGCTGGCGCGCAGGCGCAGCAGGCCTATCAGGCCACCGCGTTTGCGCGGCGCGTCGCCTTGGCGCGCGAGGCCTGCCCCGAGGAAAACGAGGCGGGCAAGCCGCGGCTGGTGCGGATGCTGGCCGAAACGCAGGTGCTGCTCGAACCGTGGCGCCGCCCGCGCCGCAAGCTCGATATCGCCGCGACCAGCAATCCGCAGATGGTGATGATCCTGCCCGGCTTTGCCACCCATCCGGTGCGCATGCGCTATCTCGCGCACCAGCTGGAAGCCGCCGGGCATCGCACCAAGCGCTGGGGGTTGGGCTTCAACTGGGGCCCTGACGAGGAACGCTTCGAAATGCTCGAGGCGCGGCTGGCAGAGCTCCATGCGCGCCATGGCCAGCCGGTGGTGCTGCTCGGCTGGAGCCTTGGCGGCTTGTTCGCGCGCGAGCTGGCCAAGCGGCAGCCGCACGCGGTCGCCAAGGTCATCACCATGGGGTCGCCCTTCTCCGGTAGCCCGCGCGCCAATAATGCCTGGCGCGCCTATCAGTTCATTACCGGCACCAGTGTCGATGCCCCGCCGATCGATGCGGACCTCGCCGCCAAGCCGCCGGTCGAGACTGTTGCGCTGTGGAGCGCCAATGACGGGGTGATCGCGCCGCGCTGCGCGGCCGGACGCGGCGACGAGCGCGACCGGGCAATAGCGCAGCGCTGCACGCACATGGGATTCACGTATGATCCGCAGGTGATCCACACCCTGCTCGGCGAGCTCGAAACCACCCGCTGAAACCTTCGCGTCAAACCCGCTTTCCTTTTGTGAAAGCGGCGTTACCCTGTGGACTGCACCTAAGGGCAGATGCGGGGGTCAATGAGCGCGGGCGGCAGCAATTTTGACGAGATGTTCGAACGGGATGGTCTGACCCGGCCGGCCTATGGCGAATATTCCCGCTGGTATAACGAACAGCCCGGCGAGTTCCTCAAGCGCAAGAACCGCGAGGCGGACGATACTTTTCGCCGCACCGGTATTACCTTCAACGTCTATGGCGACAACGAGGCCGAAGAACGGCTGATCCCGTTCGACATGGTGCCGCGCATTATCACCGCTTCGGAATGGCGCCGGCTCTCGCGCGGGATCGAGCAGCGCGTGCGGGCGCTCAATTCCTTCCTCTATGATCTCTATCACCGGCAGGAGATCGTGCGCGCTGGACGCCTGCCCGAACGGCTGCTCCGCAAGAATGATGCGTGGCTCGCCAACATGGTCGGCTTCACCCCGCCGGGCGGGATCTACACCCATATCGTCGGGATCGATCTGGTCCGCACCGGGCCGGACGAATTCTTCGTCCTCGAAGATAATGCGCGCACGCCCTCGGGGGTCTCCTACATGCTGGAGAACCGCGAGACGATGATGGCGATGTTCCCCGATCTGTTCAGCCGGATCGCGGTGGAAAGCGTGTCGAACTATCCGCGCAGGCTTGCGCGCAGTCTCGCCGCCTGCGTCCCGCCCGCCTTTACCGGCGGCAAGCCGACCGTGGCGGTGCTGACGCCGGGGATCTACAATTCGGCCTATTACGAACACGCCTTCCTCGCCGACCAGATGGGCGCGGAACTGGTCGAGGGCAGCGATCTGCGCGTCGTCGGCGGGCGGGTGCAGATGCGCACCACGCTGGGCTACAAGCCGATCGACGTGCTCTATCGCCGGGTTGATGATGATTACCTCGATCCGCTGACCTTCAATCCCGATTCCGCGCTGGGCGTGCCGGGGATCATGGATGTCTACCGCGCGGGCGGGATCACCATCGCCAATGCGCCCGGCACCGGGGTGGCGGACGACAAGGCGATCTACAGCTTCATGCCCGAGATCGTCGAGTTCTACACCGGCGAGAAACCGCTGCTGCCCAACGTCCAGACCTGGCGCTGCGCCGACAAGGACAGCCTTGCCTATGTGCTCGACAACCTTGCTGAACTGGTGGTCAAGGAAGTCCACGGCTCGGGCGGTTACGGGATGCTGATCGGGCCGACGTCGTCCAAGCGCGAGATCGCCGCCTTCCGCGAAAAGCTGGTCGCGCGGCCCTCCAATTACATCGCGCAGCCCACGCTCGCGCTGTCGACCTGCCCGATCTACACCCGCGCCGGGCTCGCCCCGCGCCATGTCGACCTGCGCCCCTTCGTGCTGGTCTCGCCCGACGGGATCGACATTACCCCGGGCGGGCTGACGCGGGTGGCGCTCAAGAAGGGCTCGCTGGTGGTCAACTCCTCGCAAGGGGGCGGCACCAAGGACACCTGGGTGCTCAAGGATTAGCATGGAGGACAAACGCTCATGCTAGGCCGCACCGCCAATGGCCTCTTCTGGATGTTCCGCTATCTCGAGCGGGCCGAGAACACCGCGCGCCTGCTCGAAGCAGCGCTGCGCATGGCGCTGACCCGCGATGTTGTGACCGCCGAGGCCGAATGGCGTTCGGTAATCGCCACCTTGGGGCTGAGACGCGCCTTCGAGGCGGTGCACGATACCTATGACGGGCTGTCGGTATGGAACTTCGTGCTGCGCGGGCCGTCCAATCCGGGCAACGTCCGGGCCATGTTCGGCGGCGTGCGATCGAACGCGCGGCTAGCCCGCATCAATATCTCGTCCGACGTATGGGAAGCAGTCAACGAGAACTGGATGAACCTCGACAGGCTGCTCGCGCGCCCGGTCGGCCCGACGGTGGTGGGCGAGGTGCTGGTCGCGATCCGGCGCGCCGGCACGCAGGTTCACGGCGCCTTCGACGGCTCGATGCTGCGCGACGAGGGCTACCATTTCAACCGCGCGGGCACCTTCATCGAGCGCGCCGACAGCACCGCGCGCATTCTCGACATGAAGTATTTCCTGCTGCTGCCTTCGCTCTCCTATGTCGGATCGAGCCTTGATAGCGGGCAGTGGGAGCAGGTGCTGCGCTCGGTCGCGGGGGCGCGGGTCTATAGCTGGCTCAATGCCGGGCAGATCGAGGCGCGCGGGATTGTCGAATTCCTCGTGCTCGACGAACGCTTCCCGCGCAGCCTCGCCTTCTGCCGCAACGCGCTGCGCGAAAATCTCGCCGCGATGGCGCGGATGCACGGGGTGGAGGGGCGTTGCAACGCGCTGATGCGCGAGGCCGACACGCGTATCAGTCAGCTCAATGTCGACCAGATCTTCGAGGCGGGCCTGCACGAATTCCTGGTCGATTTCCTCGCCCGCAACGCCGCCATCGCGCAGGCGATTGCGCAGGACTACAGGTTCCACGCATGAGCACACTGACCCTCGCGATCCGGCACACAACGCATTACGCCTTTTCCGAGCCGGTGATGCACGCGCTCCAGCGGCTGCGGCTGACCCCCAAGGAAACCCAGGGCCAGCGCATCATCGAATGGAAGATGCACTTCGAGCACGCGCAGGCGGAGCTTGCCTATGACGACCAGCACTTCAACCACGTCACGCTGATCGGGGTGCAGCCGGGCGCGCGCGAGGTGACGGTGATCTGCGAGGGCATCGTCGAGACCGAAGACAATGCCGGGGTGATCGGACGCCATTCGGGCCATCTGCCCCTGTGGAGCTTCCTGCGCCAGACCCCGCTGACCCGTCCGGGCAGCAAGCTGCGCGCGCTGCTGCGCGAGGCCGGCGGGCAGGGGGGCGGAGCAGAGGGACGCGCACCGCTCGATTTCCTCCATGCGCTGTCGGGCCTAATCCGCGAGCGGATCGCCTATGAGACCGGGCGCACGCACTCGGCCACCACCGCCGAGGAAGCGGTGCAGCATGGTTACGGCGTGTGCCAGGATCACGCGCATATCTTCATCGGTGCCGCGCGCGCGCACGGCATCCCGGCACGCTATGTCAGCGGCTATCTGCTGATGGACGACCGGATCGAACAGGAAGCCACCCACGCCTGGGCCGAAGCCCATGTCGAGGGGCTCGGCTGGGTCGGCTTCGACGTCTCGAACGGGATCAGCCCCGATCCGCGCTATGTCCGGGTGGCGACGGGCAGCGATTACCGCGATGCCGCGCCGGTCACCGGGATCAGCTATGGCATGGCGGAAGAAGTGCTGCGCGTCGGGGTCGCAGTCTCGCCGCACAAGCCCGCCAGCCAGCAGCAGAGCCAAACCAGCCAGCAGCAGGACCAGACCAACCAGTAGCCGAAGCTTTGGCGCAAGGCGCGGCGCTTTGCCTCGGCTGCGCTTTGGGATAGGGCGGCTTTCCCGCGCGAAAACCGGGCCAGGCGGAAGAGGAACCGACATGACCTATTGCGTTGGCATGGTGCTCGATCACGGGCTGGTGCTGATGAGCGACACCCGCACCAATTCGGGCGTCGACAACATCTCGACCTTCCGCAAGCTGTTCCACTGGAGTGTGCCGGGCGAGCGCATAATCGCGGTGATGACGGCGGGCAATCTTGCCACCACGCAGGCGGTCATCAGCCAGCTCGAGGAACGCACCAAGGCTCCGGGCGAGCGCGATAACACGCTGCTCAAGGGGGCGACGATGTTCCAGGTCGCCACCGAGATCGGCCGACTGCTGCGCACCACGATCGAGGAAGCGCAGGTCGTCAATGGCGAAAGCGGCAAGGGCCGCTTTACCGCGACCATGATCGTGGCCGGCCAGATCAAGGGCATGCAGCCGCGCCTGTTCATGATCTATCCCGAAGGCAATTTCATCGAGGCCAGCTGGGACACCCCGTTCTTCCAGATCGGCGAGACCAAGTATGGCCGCCCGATCCTGATCCGCGGCTATGATCGCTCCATGAGCTTCGAGGATGCGGTGAAGCTGATGATGGTGAGCTTCGACTCGACTCTGAAGGCGAATCTCTCGGTCGGGTTGCCGCTCGATCTGCTGGTGATCGAGAAGGATGCGTTTGCCGCCAGCCATGAACATCGGGTGACCGCGGAGGATCCGTATTTCGCGACGATATCATCGGGTTGGGGGGACGCGCTGCGCTCCGCATTCCACTCATTGCCGCCTTATTTTTTTAGCAGCAAGGATTGACGCTGCGCGAAATCAAGGTTCGTTTCGGAGTGAATTTATCTTTTTAATTCAGTATTTTGATTAGCAACAGATATCGTAAATCCTCCGGATCGGCGGCGACCTTGCGTGAATTACGTAATGGGTTGGCGCAGTTATCATCGCATGACACGCAAAGTTTCTCTCCACTTCATCGACTCCTGCAGCCGCCAGCGTGCCGAACTGGCGCGTGTGGGTTTTGCCCTAGGCCACCATTGTGAGGTCTACGGCGATCTGTCGGAGCTTTCGGTCCACCCGCCGCGCGAAGGCATCATCATCGTGCGCGACACCGCGGAGGAAGGCGGGGTCGGCATGATCCTGGACCGGCTGAGCCGGCTCGGCATCTGGCTTCCGCTGATCGCGGTGGATGTGCAGCCGCGTCCGGGCCGCATTGTCGAGGCGATCAAGGCAGGGTCGCTCGATTACCTCGCCCTGCCGCTCGATCCGGAGCGTTTCACCCGCTGTCTCACCCGCATCGGCAAAGAAGCCGAGCAGTTCGGCGCCGCCCGCCGCCGCATGATCGAAGCGCGCGACCGTATCTCCACCCTCTCAACCCGCGAGCGCGAAGTGCTCGACTGGCTGGCCGAAGGCAGCAGCAACAAGGCGATCGCACGCGAACTCGATATCAGCCCGCGCACGGTGGAAATCCACCGCGCCAACATGATGAACAAGCTGGGCGCACGCCACGCAGCCGAGGCCGTGCGGCTGCGGCTCGAGGCCAAGCTCGAACCCAAATTGCGGGCCTGACGCAGGGCTGGCGGAACGGCTCTCTGCCGATAGCTGGCACGGGGTTGACCGCTGAACGCACACGAGACGTCTGCCATGTGCGGCCATCGCCTCCGGCCGCACTGGCAGGCTACAGGACCGGAACGGACCGGTTCCCCCCGGGCGGCCCTGGCACTGCAGTTGCAGCATGCCGGGGCCGCCAAACCCGTTACGGGCGAATGTTGCCGGGTTCCGGTGCCAGTCTGGCGAAATCGCACGGCTTCAGCCTTCGCGCGCCCGCGTCCATCGCTCAGCGACAGAACGTCGCACCGCCGCTGCCTTCGAGATGGAAGTGATCCTCGTGCGCGGCGTTGTATTCCGGGCCAAGCACGGTGCCAAAACGTTTGCAGGCGCTCTGATGCACCACCCGTAGGAATTCGCGCGTGGCTGCATCGCCGCTGTCCCAGTCGCGCTTGAGTACGATCCGGCGCCCGTCAGCCAGCACGAAGCCCGATACGTCGATCGCCTCGGCGCGGGCATGGGCCGAACGGCGCTCGCTCCCCGCGACATTGCGGCAGGCATATGAGCCCATCGTCTCGATCCGCGCTATCGGGCTGCCGAGGATCTGGCGCGCGGCGCGGTCAACCCCGAAGCGCGCCCAGTCGCTGAACGCCTTGGCGGTGCCGCAGCGCACGGGGCCGAGATTGCTCACCCCGAGCGGCGAGCGATCACCCCCAAGCGTCGACAATTGCACCGTGCCAAGCTTGTTACAGCCGGGCGCTGCATAGGTATCGGGCAACCGCTCGAACCGCGCCCCGCTCGCGCCGAGATCGGCAAGGCAGCCCAATTCATCATCCGAGGCGGAATAGCTTTGCGGGGCGGAGGTGACGCGGGTGGCGGGGCGGGCCCCTGAACTCCCTGACCCACTGGCTGATTCGCTCGCTGCTCCCGGCGCCGCGCCGCTGCTGCCGCCCGGCACCAGCGATCCGCACCCCACCAGCGCCATCGCGCCCGCGATCAGGGTCAATCCGCGAAGATGGTCCTTGGCCGTCATGGTTGAGGATTATCGCGCAGAAATGGTTAACGGGCCGGAAACATCTGCGCCAATGCGAAGCTTGCGAAAGGCTCAGGGGTTTGCCCTCAGGGCAATTCGTCGGCAACCTGTTCCCACAATTCGATCTTCACCCCGTCGGGATCGAGCAGCCAGGCAAACTTGCCATAGCCTTCGGCCGCCTCGCCAAGAATGGTAACGCCCTTGGCGCGCAACATCGCGACAAAGCCGTCGCAATCATCGACGCGCAGGTTGATCATGAAGCCGCCGGTGCCGGGCTTGATATATTCGTCATCGGCAAAGTGGCTGATCAGCGAATAGGGATGCGCGCGGGGCTCGGCTTCCCATGCCAGTTGCGGGCCAAAAGGCCCGTCGATCCCGAGCGTGTCGCGATACCAGTCGCGGGTCGCAGCTGGATCTTTGACCACATAGAACACGCCGCCAAGCCCCGTGACGCGCGGTTGTGCTGCATTATCCATGTCTATGCCCCCCTTACAGACGGCTTATGCGCCGGTTTGCAGGGCGGGAAAAGCTCAGTTTGCGGCGGCGTGCGGCCGGGTAAGGCTGCTCACCACCACAATCGCCAGCATGGAGGCGAAGAAACCGGGCACGATCTCGTAAAGTCCCGGGCCGCCCAGAAACGCCTTGTTCCAACCCAGCGCGATCCAGCCTGCGACGACCCCCGCGCCGGTCACCAACCCGGCGACCGCGCCCGCGCCGGTCATCCCGCGCCACAGCAGCGCGAGCAGGATCAGCGGGCCGAAGGCGGCACCAAATCCAGCCCAGGCATTGGCGACAAGGCCGAGCACCTGGCTGTTGGGATCAGCCGCGATCACCAGGGCGGCGGCCGCCACCAGCGCGACCGAGAGCCGCCCGATATTCACCGCCTCGCGCTCGCTGGCATTGCGGCGCAGGAACAGACGATAGAAATCCTCGGTCAGCGAGGAGGACGAGACCAGCAGCTGCGAGGAGATCGTGCTCATGATCGCGGCCAGCAGCGCGGCGTAGAGAAAGCCGGTCACCGCCGGGTGGAACAAGAGGTTGGCGAGCAGGATAAAGATCGTCTCGGGATCCTCGACCACCATTCCGGTGCTTTCGGCATAGGCGCGCCCCGCAAGGCCCACCGCCAGCGCACCCGCCAGCGAGATCACCATCCAGATCATGCAGATCCATCCGGCGAGCGGCACGTTCTCGACCTTGTCGATCGCCATGAAGCGCACAATGATATGCGGCTGGCCGAAATAGCCGAGGCCCCATGTGACGGCGCTGATGACGCTGACGAGCGTGGCCCCCTGGGTCAAGCTCAGGAACCCCTCCTGCGGCACCGCGGCGATGTCGATGCCGGCGCTGGCGGCGGTCCCGAACAGGATCACCAGCGGCATCACCACCAGCGCAACCATCATGATCATGCCCTGCACGAAATCGGTGAGGCTGACGGCGAGAAACCCGCCGATCATGGTGTAGACCAGCACGATCCCGGCAGTGATCAGGATCCCGAGCATGTAGTCGTTGAGGCCGGTTGCAGGCAGCGCGCCGGCAAAGGCGGTCTCGAACAGCTTGCCCCCGCCGACCATACCGCTCGCGGTGTAGACCGTGAAGAAGCCGACGATGATCACCGCCGAGACGATCCGCAGCATCGTGCCGCTTTCGGGGAAGCGGTTGGCGAGGAATTGCGGGATGGTCAGCGCATTGCCGATCCGCTCGGTCTGTTCACGCAGCCGCGGGGCGACGATGATCCAGTTGAGGCCTGCACCCACCGTCAGCCCGATCGCGATCCACGCCTCGACCAGCCCGCTCGCGAAGAGCGCGCCGGGAAGCCCGAGCAGCAGCCAGCCCGACATGTCCGACGCCCCCGCGCTCAGCGCGGTGACCGCCGGGCCCAGCCCGCGTCCGGCGAGCAGATAGCCTTCGGAATCCGCCCGGGTCTTGAACCAGGCATAAATGCCGATGCCGAGCATCAGGAGGAAATAGGCGGCGAGGCTGGCGAGCGTGTAAGTGTTCATGGGCGCGGGGGGTAACAACCCCGCTGCGCCTTGACCACCACCTGCCGCGAGTTTTCCCGAAGGCGGCCTATTTCGGCCTCAGGATCAGCTTTCCTTCTTGCGGCGCATCTTCTTGCGCTCGTTCGGGTCAAGCTCGGCCTTGCGCAAGCGGATCGACAGCGGGGTCACTTCGACCATTTCATCGTCGTCGATATAGGCGATCGACTGCTCCAGCGTCATCCGGCGCGGCGGTGTCAGGCGGATCGCATCATCCTTGCCCGACGAGCGGACGTTGCTGAGCTGCTTGGCCTTCATCGGGTTGACTTCGAGATCGTCCGGCTTGGCATTCTCGCCGATGATCATGCCCTGATAGACCTTCATCTGCGGGCCAACGAACAATTCGCCGCGCTCTTCCAGCATGTTGAGCGCATAGGCATTGGCTTCGCCATCGCCGTTGGAGATCAGCACGCCGTTGATGCGGCCCTCGATCGGGCCCTTGTAGACGTCGTACTTCTCGAACAATCGGTTCATGATCCCCGTACCGCGCGTGTCGGACAGGAATTCGCCGTGGTAGCCGATCAGGCCGCGCGACGGGGCGGAGAAGGTGATGCGGGTCTTGCCGAGGCCCGAGGGGCGCATTTCGGTGAGATCGGCCTTGCGGCGCTGCATCTTCTCGACAACCGTGCCCGAGTGTTCGTCATCGACGTCGATCACGACCGTCTCGTACGGCTCCATCCGCTTGCCGCCTTCCTCGCGGAACAGCACGCGCGGGCGGCTGATGCCGAGCTCGAAGCCTTCGCGGCGCATCGTTTCGATCAGCACGCCGAGCTGCAATTCGCCGCGCCCTGCGACTTCGTAGGCATCCTTGTCTTCGCTTTCGGTGACGCGGATCGCGACGTTGGTCTCGGCCTCGCGCAGCAGGCGATCACGGATGATCCGGGTGGTGACCTTGCTGCCTTCGCGGCCCGCGAGCGGCGAGTCGTTCACCGAAAAGCGCATCGCCAAGGTCGGCGGATCGATCGGCTGGGCGGCAATCGGCTCGCTCACCGAGGGATCGCAGATGGTGTTGGCGACGGTCGCCTTTTCGAGACCGGCGAGCGCGATGATGTCACCGGCGCGCGCGACTTCGACAGGCACGCGTTCGAGACCGTCAAAGCTCATCAGCTTGGTCGCACGGCCGGTCTCGATGATCTTGCCGTCCATGTCGATCGCGTGGATCGGATCATTGACCCTGATCGTGCCCGACTGGACGCGGCCGGTGATCACGCGGCCCATGAAATTGTCGCGATCCAGCAGCGTGGCAAGGAAGCTGAACTTGGCGTCCGGATCGAGCCCGGGCGCGGACACGTGCTCGATCACCTTGTTGAACAGCGGTGCGAGGCTACCTTCGCGTGCGGTCTCGTCTTCGCTGGCATAGCCGTCGCGGCCCGAGGCATAGAGCACGGGGAATTCGAGCTGCTCGTCATTGGCATCGAGGCTGACAAACAGATCGAACACTTCGTCGAGCACTTCCTGCGGGCGGCTGTCCGAACGGTCGATCTTGTTGACCACCACGATCGGCTTCAGGCCCAGCGCGAGCGCCTTGCCGGTGACGAACTTGGTCTGCGGCATCGCGCCTTCCGCGCTGTCGACCAGCAGGATCACGCCGTCGACCATCGAGAGGATGCGCTCCACCTCGGCGCCGAAGTCGGCGTGGCCGGGGGTGTCGACGATATTGATGCGGGTGGTCTCGCCGTCATATTCCCATTCGACGCTGGTGCACTTGGCCAGAATGGTGATCCCGCGTTCCTTTTCGAGATCGCCCGAGTCCATCGCGCGTTCTTCGATGCGCTGATTTTCCCGGAAGGTGCCCGACTGGCGGAACAACTGGTCGACCAGCGTGGTCTTGCCATGGTCGACGTGGGCGATGATCGCGATATTTCTCAGCGAGGAGGACATTTTTTCGAGTTTTCCAGTCAGAACCCGGACGCAGCCGAACCGGGCGGGTCAAAAGCATGGCGCACGGCCAAGCGCGCGGGGTTAGGCCGGGTTTGTGGCGGGTTGGCGACAGGCCGCGACGCTACGGCACGGTGCCGGGGGCGCGCTGCTTGTTGCATTGCAACATCGACGCGCCGCCTAGCGCAAGAGTGTCCGCGGGGCAAGCGTCGGGGCGCTGGCACGGCTTTGCAACGGCTTAGCCATTGTTGCGCAAGCGCCACACAAGCTCGGTTTGCCCCGGAAAAGAGGGGGCTTTGCGCTTGTCGCGAGTCCGTCACTGGCTTATCACACTTGGACGCGACCGCGGGAGAGCGCGCATCGGAAGATGCGTGCCGGAAAACCGGCGCCGGGGTCGAGGGAATTTAGGAGAGGAGCTTCCATGCGATCGACCCAAACCGGCTCAGCCGGCTCATACCGCTTCATCCTGCTGGCAGGTGCTGGCGCCTTCGCCGTCGCGATGCCGGGCGTTGCCCTTGCGCAAGACGCCGAGCCCGAGGCCCAGCAGGGCAGCAACCAGATCATCGTCACCGCCTCCAAGCGCGAGCAGACGCTGCAGGAAGTGCCGATCTCCGTGTCGGTGACCAGCGGCGAGACGATTGAACGTGCGCAGATCCGTGACGTTCTCGATCTTCAGACGGTGGTGCCCTCGCTGCGTGTGAGCCAGCTGCAGAGCGCCTCGTCGACCACCTTCATCATCCGCGGTTTCGGCAACGGCGACAACAACTTCGGCATCGAGCCTTCGGTCGGCGTGTTCATCGACGGCGTGTTCCGTTCGCGTTCGGCTGCTGCCCTGTCCGACCTCAACATGGTCCAGCGCATCGAAGTGCTGAACGGGCCGCAATCGACCCTGTTCGGCAAGAACGCCTCGGCCGGTGTGATCTCGGTCGTGACCAAGGAGCCGCAATATGAATTCGGCGGCCTCGTCGAAGCCAGCTACGGCAACTTCAACGCCATGGTCCTGCGCGGCGAGTTGACCGGCCCGATCAGCGAGAATATCGCCTGGTCGATCGACGGCAGCTATAACAAGCGTGACGGCTATGCGACGATCGTCAATCTCGACGAGGAAATCTCCGAGCGTAACCGCTGGTCGGCCCGCGGCCAGCTGCTGATCGAGCCGAGCCCAGATTTCAAGATCCGTGCGATCGCCGATTACTCGAAGATCGACGAAGCCTGCTGTCAGGTCTCGACCCTCGTCGCCGGCCCGACCGCGGCTGCGGTGTTCGCCGTGGGCGGTGCGCTCGACACCGATTTCTTCAGCTACAACACCTTCCTCAACCAGGTTCCTGAAAACGTCGTCGACAACTACGGCGGCTCGCTCCAGGCCGACTGGAACATCGGCAACCTGACGGTCACCTCGATCACCGCCTATCGCGAGCTCGAGAACTTCCAGAACCAGGATGTCGACTTCACCAGCGCCGAAATCGTCAGCGAAATCCGCAACCAGAAGGTCGATACCTTCACCCAGGAACTGCGGATCGCATCGGACTTCGATGGCCCGATCAACTTCCTGCTCGGCGGGTTCTACTTCGACGAATCGATCACGCAGGACAGCAGCCTGACCACCGGTCCGGATGCGCGCACCTTCTTCGCGCTGCTCGCCGGCAACCCTCTGGTGTTCAACGGCGTAGAACAGGGCCTCGGCCTGCCGCAGGGTTCGATCTTCTCGGCCGGCCCGCTGACCGCCGAGCAGTTCTCGATGGACAACACCGCCTGGTCGGTGTTCGGCACCGTGGACTTCGAACCGATCGATGGCCTCGTGTTCACCGCCGGCTTCAACTACACCGACGACAAGAAGGACTTTGAGCTCACCCAGCAGGCGTTCGACGAGCTGGCGAACATCAACCTGGTCGATGCCTTCATAACCGGGGCGACCAGCGGCACGGTGCGCACGCGTCAGCAGTTCCAGGCTCTGCCGCCTGCTAACCAGCAGGCGCTGCTTGCTGCGGCGACCAACCCAGCGGTCAACCCGCTGATCGGTCTCTCGCCGTTCCAGTTCCAGCCGCCGTTCCTCAACCTGCCGAACTCGGTCGAACCGGGCCGCACGAAGGATGACGAATTCACCTACCTTCTGCGCGCTGCCTACCAGATTTCGAACGAAATCAACATCTACGCCAGCTACGCCACCGGCTTCAAGGCAAGCTCGGTCAACCTCTCGCGTGACAGCCGCCCGGCATTCGGCGATTACATTCCGGGTCCGGGCCGTTCGTTCTTCGGCGCGCCGGCCTCGCCGGTCACGAACGCCGGTCTGGCTGTGCCGAACCTCGGCACTGGATCGCGCTTTGCCGGACCGGAAGAAGCGGAAGTCTACGAAATCGGCATGAAGGCGCAGTGGGACGGCTTCGGCGTCAACCTCGCGCTGTTCGACCAGACCATCCAGGGATTCCAAAGCTTCCTGTTCACCGGCACCGGCTTCCAGCTGAACAATGCGGGTGAGCAGTCGGTGAAGGGCTTCGAGCTCGACAGCACGGTCAGCCCGACCGATGGTCTGGTGTTCACCTTTGCGGCGACCTATCTCGATGCGAAATTCGACAGCTTCACCGCCAGCCCGGTGGGTGATCTGACCGGCTTCCGTCCGGGCGGTATACCGGAGTGGAACCTGCGCACCTCGGCGACCTACACCTACGAGTTCGGCTCGAGCGGCACCAAGCTCATCAGCCGCCTCGACTACAGCCACGAGAGCAACGTCGACATCAACAACGGCCTGCCGACCTTCAACGGTCCGGTCAACGCCCGCCGCGACCCGCGGATCTTCAGCCGCGAAGTCAATCTGGTGAACGGGTCGATCATGCTCCAGCTCGACAACGGCCTCGAAGTCGGCGTGTGGGGCCGCAACCTGCTCGACGACCAATACATCATCACGGTGTTCGACGGCGTTGCGCAGGCTGGCACGGTCTCGGGTTACCCGAGCCAGCCGCGCACTTATGGCGGGATCGCGCGCTTCCGCTTCTGATCCCAAGCAGCTCCGGCCACATGAAAGGGCCCCGCACTGGTGAAGCGCGGGGCCTTTTTCATTGCGCAGGCCGGGTGAATGTGATGATTTGGCCGCGCTGCAACAGCACAAAGGGGATCAGATAATGGAATGGATGATCATGCCGCTCAAGCGGTACGCCGAGTTTTCGGGGCGTTCGCGGCGCAAGGAATACTGGATGTTTGTGCTGCTCCAGATGCTGATACTCATACCGGTCGCGTCTCTCGCGATCCTCGTGGGTGGGCCGGTTGAAGATCCCGCGAACCCGTTCGGCAGCACCGCCATGCTGATCGTGCTGGGGGTCTATTTCCTCGTGTTCTTCATCCCCGGTCTCGCGGTGCAGGTCCGGCGGTTCCATGATCAGGACAAGTCGGGCTGGTTCATCCTTCTGGGCTTCATCCCCTATGTCGGCAGCCTGATCCTGCTGGTGTTCATGTGCCTCGAGGGCACGCGCGGCCCCAACCGCTTCGGGCCGGATCCCAAAGATCCCTACGCCGAAGACGTCTTCGCCTGAGCTGATATCGGGACGGGCGCTGTGCGGGCCCTAAAGTTCGCGCAGCGCCTGTGCCGGCTTGGCCCTGAGCAAGGGCAGCGATCCGGCCAGCGCAAAGGCCAGCACAATCGCGACGCCGAGCCCGAGCACGCCGAGCACCTCGCCCCAGTCGGGCAGCCAGTCGAATTCGAACAGCTGGGTGATCACCACCCAGGCAAGTCCGCCGCCAAGCCCGAGCGCGACCAGCGCCAGCACGCCGGCGAGCAGGCCATATTCGGCCAGTTGCAGCAGCAGGATTTGCCGCCGGCTCGCGCCCAGCACCCGCAGCATCACCGTGTCATAAGTGCGCGCCGCCCGCGCGGCGGCAATCGCGCCCATCAGCACCGCGAGCCCCGCCAGCACTGTCACCGCCGCCGCAGCCAGCGTCGCAAGGCTCACCTGCTGGAGCAGATTGCGCGCCTCGACCAGAATGCCGCCGACCTCGATCACCGAGCTTGAGGGCATTTCCTTGACCATGGCGCGCAGCAAACGCCCGCGCGCTTCGCTGTCCGCGCCCTCGGGCAGGTCGATCGTGGCTGAAAGGTTGTGCGGCGCATCGCTGATCGCATTGCGGCTGAAGACGAGAATGAAATTGAACCCCATGCTCTCCCAGTCGATCTCGCGCAGGGAAGCGATGCGCGCGGTGCGCTCGACCCCGAGGATGCCGATGGTGAGATAATCGCCGACCTCGAGATCGAGCGCGCGGGCAAGTTCGGCGTCTATCGAGACCAGCGGCTCGCCCTTGTGGAACGGGCTCCACCACTCGCCCGCGACCACGCGGTTGCCCTCGGGGATGGTGTCAGCATAGGTCAGCGCCCGCTCGCCGCGCAGCGCCCAGGCGCCCTCGGGAATTTCCTCGAGATCGGCGACGCGGATCATCTTGTCCTTGGAGCCATAGGCCAGCACCGCGCCGCGCATGGTCGGCACGGTGCGCAGCGCGGCCTTGGGGAAGTCTTGCTGCACCAGTTCGAAGAAGCGCGGCTCCTTGTCGCGCGGCACGTCGAGCACGAAGTAATCGGGCGCCTCCTTGGGCACGCGGCTCTGGATATTGCCGTCAATCGCGCTCTGCACCGCGGCGAGCAACACGAAGGCGGCAAGGCCAAAGCCCAATGCGGTGACCAGCGCGCCGGTCGGTGCGCCGGGGCGGTGGATATTGGCGAGCGCGCTTCGGAGCAGCGGATTGGACGGGCGCGGCAGGCGGCGGGCGAGGGTCTGGATCGCCCAGCCAAGCCCCGCGAGCAGCAGCAAGGCGCCGCCTGCACCAAGCAGGAACCCGCCGGACAGCATCGGCTGCGCGGTGGTCAGCAGCGCCAGCGCGCAAATCGCGGCGAGCCCCAAGCCGGTGGCGAGCAAGGCCCGCTTGTCACGCGCCAGCGGCATGATCCCCGACCGCATCAGCGCCATCGCCGGGAAAGTGCGCGCACGCAGCAGGGGCGCAGCAGCAAAGGCGAAGGCGACCAGCAACCCGTAAGCCCCCGCCAGCAGCAGCGCGGGGGCTGAGATGATGAACCCGCTCTCGACCGGCAGCAGGCCTTGCAGCGCAGCCGCCAGCAGCGGAGTGACGAGCACGCCGGCGGCCAGCCCTGCGAGGCTACCCACCAGCGCCGCGACGCCGATCTGTAGCGCATAGATGCGCACGATATCCCCCGAGGTCGCGCCCAGCACCTTCAGCGTGGCAATGCTGGTGCGGCGCTGGTCGAGATAGGAAGAGACGCCGCCTGCAATCCCGATCCCGGCGATGACCAGCGCGGCCAAGCCCACCAGCGTCAGGAAATCGCTCATCTGCCGCACGAAGCGGTCCGCCCCGGGCGAGGCGCGGTCGCGGGTGCGGATGTCGAAGCCGGCATCGGGGAAGGCCTTGGTGATCGCCTCCTCGACGCTTTCAGGATCGCGCGCGGCATCGGCAAAGGCGATGCGGTGCTTGGACTGGTAGAGCGCGCCGGGTTGCAACAGACCGGCGGCAGCTGGCACCATTTCTGCCACGATCACCGTCGGGCCGAGCTGGAAACCTTCGGACAGGCGATCAGGTTCGTCCTTGATCACGCCCGCGGCGGTCAGTCTGGTGGTGCCGACGGTGAAGCTGTCGCCGACCCTGATCCCCAGCCGTTCGAGCGCGGTTTCTGCAATCCATGCGTCTGTGCCGGTCGGCGCGCCCACTTTGCGGCCATCGGCGAGCACCAGCTTGCCGAACATCGGCCACTTGGCATCGACCGCCTTCAATTCGATCGGCGCAGCAGCCTCGGGCGTGCTCGCCATCGCCTGCAGGCGGAAGCCGCCCGACACCTCGCCATATTTCTCGAGCGCGGCCATCTCTTTGGGGTTGAGATCGCGCTGCCACACTTCGATTTCGAGATCGCCGCCGAGCAGTTCCTGCCCCGAAGAGGAGAGTTCACGCTCGATCGCTGCGGTCAGCGTGCCGATTGCGGCAAGCGCGGCGGTGCCGAGGAAGATGCACACCAGCAGCAGTCTGAGGCCGCGGAAACGGGCGTTGAGATCGCGCCGCGCGATCCGCCATGCGGTGCCGAGCGGCAGGCTCATTGCCCGCCTGATAAGCTTGGCGCCTCGTCCGAGACAATCACCCCGTCGGCCATGGTCAGCACCCGCTCGCAGCGCGCGGCAAGGCTGGCGTCGTGGGTGATGATCAGCAGCGTCGCGCCGGTCTCGGCGCGGCGGGCGAGCAGCAGGTTGATGATCTCCTCGCCGGTGGCGGCATCAAGATTGCCGGTCGGCTCGTCGGCGAAGATCAGTTCGGGACGCGGCGCGGTGGCGCGCGCGATGGCGACGCGCTGCTGCTCGCCGCCCGATAGCTGGGTGGGGTAGTGCCCGGTGCGGTGGCCGAGGCCGACAGCTTCGAGCTCCGCCAGCGCGCGCGGCGCGGCATCGCTAGCACCGGCGAGTTCCATCGGGGTGGCGACATTCTCGGCCGCGGTCATCGTGGGGAGCAGGTGAAAGGCCTGGAGCACAATCCCGATCCGTCCGCGGCGTGCGGCGGCAAGGCCGTCCTCGTCCAGCCCGGTGAAATCCGCGCCCGCCACTGTCAGGCTCCCGCCGCTGGCGCGCTCAAGGCCCGACAGCACCGCCATCAGCGAGCTCTTGCCCGATCCCGAGGGGCCAAGCAGCGCGACCACCTGACCTTGCGGGATATCGAGATCGATCCCGCGCAGGATCGTGACCGGCGCAGCATTGCTACCGAGCGTCAGGGTGAGGTTGCGGGCGGAGATTGCAAGAGAGGGACTTGTCACGAGGTTCCGATGGCATACGTGAGGGGGCACAACAAGCTACAGCTAAGGAAGGCTCGCGGATGCACAAGCGCGGTTGGTCGATTAATGTCACAATTGGCGCGGCGGCCCTCGCGCTGGCCCTCGCTCTGGGGGCGTGCAGCGGCGAGGCGGACGAGGCTACGCGCTCCCCCGAGATGGCCAAGGCGGCCGAGACCGATTTGCCAGCGATCCCGGTGATGGGGCCCGAGCGCCGCATCCTCGCCTTCGGGGACAGCCTGTTTGCAGGCTATGGTCTGAAGGACGGAGAGAGCTATCCCGCCCGGCTTGAAGCGGCGCTGCGCACCAAGGGCGTGAACGCGGCGATCACCAAAGCCGGGGTTTCGGGCGATACCAGCGCGGCCGGACTGCAACGGCTGGGCTTCACGCTCGATGCACAGAAAACCAAGCCCGATCTCTTCATCCTCGAACTGGGCGGCAATGATCTGCTGCGCGGCATTGCGCCCGATCAGACCAAGGCCAATATCGGCGCAATGCTGAAGGAACTGAAGGCCCGCGAGATTCCGGTCCTGCTGATGGGAATGCGCGCACCGCCGAATTACGGGCCGGAATATCAGGCCGAGTTCGATGCGCTCTACCGCGATCTTGCCAAGCAGCACAGCGCGGCGCTGATCCCGTTCTGGCTGGAGGATATCTACCGCGAGCCCGAGCTGTTCCAGAATGACAAGATCCACCCGACCGCCGAGGGGATCGAGCGACTGGTGGCCTCGACGCTGGACGAGGTTAAGGGGGCTTTGCCGCCGCCTGCCGAGAGCTAGAGCCGCCCCACACTTCCGCCGCTGACCCGCCAGATCGCCGCCTCGCCGCGGATCGCCTCGAAAGGGGCGAGCTCGGTGCCGGTCATCCACACCTGCGCAGCGCCTTGCCGCAACCGGCGGAACAGCTCGGTGCGCCGGACAGGATCGAGGTGGGCTGCGACTTCATCGAGCAGCAGCAGGCTCGGGCGGCCCGCAGCGGCGAGGATGCCGTGGGCGAGCGTGATCGCGATCAGCATCGCCTTCTGCTCGCCGGTCGAGCAGGCAGCGGCGGGCTGGCGGGTGCTGGCCATGATGACGTCAAGCTCGTCGCGCTGCGGGCCGGTGAGCGCGCGTCCCGCCGCCCGGTCACGCGGACGATTGCGGGCGAGTTCGGCGCGCAAGGAGCCCTCGTCGGCCGGGCCGCCGGGGCGATAGGTGAGGGCGGGGCGGGCGAAAGGCTCGGGCGGGAGCGCGGAAAGCTCGTCCGCGAGCCGCGCGACCAGTTCGGCGCGGGTGGCGGTGACTGCTGCGCCGTGGTCTGCGACCTGCGCCTCCACCGCATCCATCCAGCGCGGATCGCCGCCGTTTTCCAGCAGCCGGCCGCGTTCGCGCAAGCTCGTCTCGAGCGCATTCACCCGCCGCGCATGATCGGGCGCGATTGCGAGCGCCATGCGATCGATGAAGCGCCGCCGCGCGCCCGGGCTATCGGTGAACAGCCCGTCCATCGCCGGAGTGAGCCACGAGAGCGCCAGCCACTCGGCGAGGCTCGCTGCGCTGGCTGATGCGCCGTTCACGCGCACCAGCCGCCGCGCGGGGCTTCCCGCTTCGGTATAGGTGCCCAGCCGCGCAGAGACCGTGCCCTGCTCGTTCAGGCTCGCGCCGATGGCGAAGGGCGGGGGAGTGTCGCCGGCGCTGGGCCTGCGCGCCAGATCGGCAAGGTTCGCGCGCCTGAGCCCGCGTCCCGGCCCGAGCAGCGAGAGCGCTTCGAGAAGGTTGGTCTTGCCCGCCCCGTTCTCGCCCACCAGCAGGTTGAAATGCGCAGGTTCGCTTAAGGTCGTGGCCGCGTGGTTGCGGAAGTTTTCGAGGCTGATCCTGGTGAGGCCCATGGCGTCTGCGGGGGTAGCGGGAGGGGGGCGATTTGGCCAGTGCGAAGCGCGCTGCAAGTAACGATGCCAATCATTGGGAAATTTTCCCAAGCTTTCGCCAAGGTGAATGACCTGTCGTCCGGGTGAAAGCAAAGGAATGGCGGAGTTCCCCCATTTTTCGAGTTTGGCACGGCTCCTGCAGTACCTTCTACGTCCCCGGGATGATCCCGAAGGACAGTGAGAAACACCAAGGAGACCCACATCATGTATGCCCTCGAAGCCTCGAACCGCCTGTTCGCCGCCGCTTTCTCGCTCGTCATTTCGGCCGCGTTCTTCGCCTATGCGATCGTGCCTGCCAGCCCCAGCCTTGTGGCCTGAGCCTGACCTTCCAGCCCCCGCTTTTCAAAAGGACTAACTGACCATGTTCAGCCCCGAAACCGCCGCCCGCTTCGCTTCGGCGACCTTCGCTGTGATCCTGACGATCGCCAGCTTCGCCTATGCCATCGTCCCCGCCACCCCCGGCATGACCGCCTGATCGGCCACTGCCAACCTTTGGAGTTCGATTGAAATGAACAACGTCACCCGCCATTCCGAGGGCAAGCCGCCCCGCGCTGGCTTCCGCCTCGACAAGACCAACGCCAAGGTCTTCGGCGTCTGCGCCGGGATTGCCGACTATTTCGGGATTGATCCCATGCTGGTGCGGATCGGCTTTGTCGCCGGCACGCTGCTGGGCTTCGGCACCTTCCTGCTGATCTATCTGGCGATCGCGCTGATCGCGGATTGAGTGCAGCGACTGGAAAAAGCGGTTCCCGGTTTTTTGGGCCGCTGTACAAGGATCTGAACAACCGGGAAGGGGCCTTTTAGAGTCCCACTTTGGGGAGGAACCCCTCCGACTTCAGTCGGATACTGGCTTCAGCCATAGACTCGGCCTGTAGCCTGTACCCTCGGAGAAAACGGAAGCCGCCGAA
>Ga0164292_10001124_pt1 | contig 21434 bp, 24 predicted proteins | sample GEODES117metaG_FD_111486 | JGI IMG/M metagenome (GOLD analysis project Ga0164292, IMG submission 111486) | Eutrophic lake water microbial communities from Lake Mendota, Wisconsin, USA - GEODES117 metaG | ecosystem: Environmental > Aquatic > Freshwater > Lake | place: USA: Lake Mendota...
GTAGTCGGTCAGTAGACATTTACCGTCCCATATCCAATTACATTTTTTAGATTCCAAAAATAGTTTTATTAACATATGATTTTTATACCAATTTATAAAATCCGAGTTCTCATTTTGTAGTATATCCATACTACTTTGAATTATTTTACCTTCTTCTGTCTCCAATAATCTACCCCAAACATTGGTTGGGATGTAAGGCTCGATCTCATTACCCTCCGTATATATTTCCCTTCTATGTGGGAACGTGTACATAATTAAGACTAAATCTGGCTTAATTAAATCGTAATAACTCATTAAACACCTACATATAAAATCATTACTTCTTCCTCCCGTTCCAAAATTAAAATTTACACTATTTTCAATTTTTTTACAGAATTGAGCTGGCCAAGTTTCGTCATCATTTACACCAACCCCTTCTGTAATTGAACATCCTAATGACATCACTTTGAATCCTTCTTTTTTTATACTATCTCCCCTAAATCCTAATTCATTGTATGTGTAAGTACATAAATTGGTATTATCACTACCAGATGTTGTATATGTCCGATTTATCCTTTCTTTTAATGGGTATCTATAAGATGAAATTTCAAACTCTTCGGGATTCCAATATTTTAATGGCCTCATATTAACCTATTTATTCCTATTTTTACGTGTTCATTTTGTAAAAACCATAATAAGGAATATCGTTCACCTTCTAAAATTGGTGTTATTTCGTGGTCTATTCTTACATCGAATAAATACGTATTCCCAATAACTTTATCTAATATAATCTCACCTGGGTTGTATAATTTAAAATCCCCACCCTCAAAATCGTCACTTAATAAAACTCCCACAGCATATATCCTACCATCTCTAACATCATTATGTTTTCCGAACCAATCACCTTTTATGAATTTATGAAAATGAATAACTTCTTTATTTTTTTTTATTTGTATGTTTAATTCTTCTTCAAAAAATGTTTGAAGTTTATCGAATAGCCATTTAGTTTCCAATGAATATGTTATTGGTTGTGAACGATACTCTCTATCACTCATTTTCCAATTAGTAATACGTGTATCATTATATGAAATTATAGATTCACACTCTTCTTTACTAAATAATATTTTCTGCTTTATAATCACATCAATTTATTTATCTTCAAATCTTTTTTATTTCCCTTTCTTAATCTTTTAGTTGAATTGGTGTCAAACAAATCTTCATAATATTGAATACTAATTGATGTTATTTTTGATAAACTATTAATCATATCATTGCATTCTAATATGTAATTTTTACAATAAGTGATATTTGGGGTTTCTTCCCAATAATACTCTGATGCGGATGAAAATCCATATTTTTCATTGTGTGTAAAATATGATAAACTTTCCCAACAAGCTTTTAAATCTTTTCTAGAAAGTAATATTAATTCATCAAATTGTAATGAAAAATTATAATACCAATCCACCGCATTACCAATATTATACGGGTGTTGTTTTATTATGGATTTGACTACGATGTCATTAGGAAAGATTTTAATTTCTTTTTTTCTTCCATCAAATGGTTCTGATATTATTTTAAGATTTTTTTCTTTTGAAATTTTATTCATTAAAGACGTGGAACCAGTTCTGGGCAACGATACTATTAGAATTTTCACCTATATTAGGGTTTTATTTGTGTTATCTATAAACTCATATAGGTTATGAAATAAGTTTTGATTTTTCCATATTTTATTTAACTCTTTTTTAAATAAATGATGTTCGGGGTGTTCACTATCCCACACTTGTTTCAATTTAAACTCCATATCGGAAAATGTTCCCCAATTTGTTATTTTACCAAAGAACACGTTTACTTTTTTACCAAAAATAGAATACATTAGGTTATAAAATTCTTCCATTTCCATATAATTGGAGTCTTGCACCACGAATGATGCTTTAACAGATATTGGTAGAGTACTTATGAATTTCAAATTATCTATTAAATTATCCCATTTACCACCTAATCTTGTTTTATTTTCATAAGTATCCTTTGTACCCGCATCAATACTAATTTCACAAGTGTGGACATATTTGTGTATGTTAGGCATACTATCCCACATTTCTTTATTCCACATTGATGCGTTGGTATGTAAATGAATAGATTTTAAGTTTGGATATTTTTTAGGGTTAAAATTTTTTAAATAATTCCTAAATCCTACCGATACGAAAGGGTCTCCTGAACCTGTTATGTATAATGATTTCACATTTGCAGAATAATAAGTATCAATATCTTCAATTGTTTTTTCAACTCGTGTTATACCTTTACTATTTTCAACAATTAAATCTACTCTACAAGATGGGCATTTATAATTGCAAGTTCTATCAAAATTCATCATTAATATATCAGGAGTGTTATTTTCTATAATAGGACTATTAATATGTGAATTTGATTTTAAACTAATTGGGCCCGTTGCTACCCCATAATTTACCAATTTACTTAAAAATGGACAAAGTTCTTTATTACAATATTTAAACGATCCATCTAAAATAGAATTTCGTATATCTATTATTGGTTCACTATTATAAACATCTTTTAATGGAATTTCACTAAGTTCAACTTTATTTGGTAACCAGGACGGGCAACAAACAAAACAAACATTATTATGTATTTCTAATGAATCAAATGGTACATTACAAGTATAATTTTTTAAATCGATTTTTGATTTCATTTAAAAATCTATTATTCATTACTAAATTCATATAATTTTTAACATTATATTAATTTATTTTCTTTTTCGTACCTCTTTTCAAAATTATCCCAAATCCATTGTTTAAACTTCTCATCAATTATCATTTTATTTGGCCCAAGTGTCGATTTATTTTGGTGATGAATCACCAATTTTTCTCCAAATTTATTTTCAATTAGTTCAACAAATTTGTCTAATTCAGATATATCGAATTCATATGTACATTTTTGATTACTTGTATAATATTTATTGGAAATAAATGTTGACATCATTCCTTGCATTTCTGCGGCCTCTAAATCCGATGTTGTGGGAGAACTGTTATTATTTTTCAATAGCTTTCTAAACGAATCTCCTTGCATTATAGAGGTGTTTAGATAATTAATAAAATCAGTATCAAATGTTTTATAAATAAAATCATTATCGACATCTTCCCATTTAATTATGGGGTCATAATTTTTAAATTTTACATCGATCATTTGCCAAACAAAACCCAAAGCACTTATCCACTTTGAAACCCAATTTCTATTAATAAAAACTGTTTCTTTTTTCCCAAATCTTTCAAGAGATTCGTTCACTGTAACGTGTATGTGTTGTTCTCTTCTTATAAATGACGGGGGAAGAAATGGTTCTATTTTTAATTTGGATTTTTTAAGTGCATTTTCTATGGAAAAACTTGCACACTTTGGTGTAATTATCCATATTAATTCATCGTTTATTAGATATGACATATTACAATATTGTCCTGTTTGCTTTTATAGTATTTAAATGTTCATCTTCGACATCTTTCCACTTATTAAGTGGACAAGAACCTTTTTTATCTTTATATGTGTAATTAGTATAAACCTTAGCCTTTAATGGACACCCACATTCACCACATTTTAATGACCATTCTTTACCTTTTAATATTTCTTGTTTAGAGGGGCATTCTAAACAAATATTAAATCTATTATCCGCAAGTTTTTTTTGTTGTGGCGAATGTGATAAAACATTAAACCAAGAGTTTGCTATTTCTTTAAAATCTAACTTCATGTTATAAAAGTGTTTTTTTATAATTATTATTTTCTTTTAATCCAATCCAATTAACCAAAGTATATCTTTTACCCTTTGTGATATTGGTAACCCTATGTTCTATATCAGATACAAATATAATTAAATCACCTACCCCCTTCTCAATTGTGATTGGTGGTGCTTCATCTATTAATTTTAAATCTAAATTACCACCATCATATTCATTATTTAATTGAATAACCATAGAGCAATATCTATCTTGTCTAGTAATAATGTCTCCTGAAACATCTATGTGCCAATTGAAATAATCTCCAATCTTATATTCCGTAAACTGAAACTCACTATTTAAATAATCTAAATGAAACCCCTTAACATTAATTTCATTTGTTAAAACTTTATTTAGTTTTTCGTATAAAAATGGAAATGTCTTATAGTAGGGATAAAATGCAACATTTGATTTTCTGGAAGTATCATTTAAGTAGGTAGAAACAGTTTCTGCAGGGTTAAGTTTTAAACTTTCTAATGAAAAATTTAATATTAATTCGCATTCTTCATTAGATAAAAAATTTGGTACTATCTTGTGTGTAAATGCCATATCTTTAAATTATAGTTTTTTGAATTTTTAATTTATAGGTGGTTGGCACCCAATGTAAAAAAAATTGTACAACCCTTTGGTTTTCATCACAATTTAACTCTTCTCTCCAATGTGTTATTTTATCCGCATCAAACAATAATATTGCATCTCCCACGTTGGTGTGAAATGAATGTTCTTTACCATTTATTTCTGCAAATAGAGGCCAACTTTTATTAATTGTTGATTCCAAACATATCGACATTGTAGTACTAATATCCAACCTATCTACATGTTTTTCTAAAAATGATTCGTTTTTATATTCCCTAACGTATGTGTTTACGTTTAATAATTCAGTTATAGTTGGATCAAAATCCATTATATTTGATTTAAATTTATCAAGATATAAATTGAAAACATTATTATTTGGTATGAATCCGTAGGAATTTTTAGTACCAGATATATTAATTGATGTATCTGTTGATGCTGTTATTTTTTTTTCCTCATCAAAAATACTTAACATAGTTTTACATTCACTATCTGATAGTAAATTGGGAAGAAAATAAATCATAACTAATTATTTTATGATTAACTATTTGCCGATAAAATTAAACTCCCAATGGTATTCATTGTTGTGTTTAATGTAATAATTTCCGATTCTGTTATTAATTGATCCATAGTTTTATTTTTTTAATTTTTTAACAAGCCACATTAGTGCAAACACCACCGCCAAAACTTGTACAATAGGGTTGAGATTTCGGACAAGATCCACATTGATATATGCATGGACAAGCTAAATATGGACAAGACTGACTGTTATGTTCGACTGAAACGAATGATTGGTTATTGGTTGTTGAAGTTTTTGTAAGAAATAATTCTGCGGTTTCAACACTTATTAACCAACCAGAAAATACTGCCCTACTTTCTACAACCGATACTATTGTTTTTCTAACGAATTGAACTTCTTCATTGTCAGTATTTAATAATAATACAACATCACCCTCTTTTAAACCTATTATTCTTTTAAATTGTATTGTCCCATCTATATCAACTAAGTAAGAAGAGTCAATTGTATCTTCCCAATCCGTATCATCCGTAAATGTTAACTTAACTATTACCGCTAATCTATTCACCTTTCTTTTAAAAGTTACTGGATTAGTTGAGTATGTGGTATTAGTTGATAATGACTCATATGTTAAACCTGAATAAGTATATTCATTATTTGAATTTTGAGTAATGCTTTCAATAGGAATATTTATTGTTTTTAAAATATCACCTACTTGTAAATCAAGTGCAGTTTTAAATGTACCATCAGACATTTCAACCGTATCTGTATCTAATAATTTTGGAACCCATCTAGTGGTTAAATTAGTAAGATATGATTCCCTAAAAATTGAATCCAATTCAAAAGTTTCCGAATTATAGGTTACACTTTCTTGTAATAAATTATGATTTATTTTGGTGTACTGGCCTAATTGAATTGATTGTAATGTTGGGGGGTATAATAGATTTAAACTTCTAATTACCTTTAGGTGCCCATTCCAAACTTTTTCTTCATTTACATAGTTTTCCATTAAAAAATATTCGGATGTTACATTTTGAGATATAACTTCATCTAATTCATCTTGAGATGTTACTTTAAAAAACTTGGGGAACACTTCGGAATCGTATCCGGGTAAACGAGATTTTAAAATAAAGTTGGGGTGTGGTCCATTGTTGGTAATTGTTGTAATATTCGATACCAATGTGTTATCATCATCTTTATAAGCAAATTGTGAACCAAATGGTTGAGATTGGATAAGTTTCATAAATTCAACTTTATCCCTACAATATGTATCATCCACCAATGCAGTGGTATCATATGCACTTCTAATAATAAGTGTTGTTTCGTTATCTTCAACTAATGGGATGGTAATTGCGTTTTTATCTACGGCGTGAAATTCGTATGTAATGGAACTTCCTGAATAATGTAATTGTAATGTCTTATGAAAATACGAAATGTCCCCGATGTAGTGTATCGATTGAAAATTATTATTACTAACAAATTCATATAAACCCGTTAAGTCCAAACAATCTACATCTTCCTCTAATTTCTCAATTCCGTCCCAACCAACGGCAGTGTTTATTTCGATGGGTTTTAAATTACCATCCTTATCATACATAAAATCTGACCCTATTAATACTGTCCTCATGTTTTTATAATTATTTGTAGGTTTTTATTTTTTTAATCCATATTTTATCCACCTGTACCACACCCTTTCGTGTACATAATATTGGATCGGTTTATATATCAATTCGGCAACCCCGAACGCAGCACCAACCTTTATGGATCCACTTACTCCCCACATAATGACAAACCCGATTAGTGTACTTACAATACGGTAGGATATGGTTTTAGCTATGTGTCTTTTTCTCTCTACTATCATTATGCTTTATTTTGATCGTATGTCATTGTACCGTCTGGGGTCATATGACCTGTTCTAATAGCAGTTCCGCTTATGGCTGCAACCTCATCCGGGGGTTCGTGATAAATTACGTCATATCCGACTCCCCTTCCATAATTTACCGATTCGATATCAGGTATAATGGAAATGAATAATTTTCCGCTTCGTATTAAATCTAATAGCTCAATCTTTAATTCTTCAAATACCTGAGCTGCAGTTTTTGGATTATTCTCGTCCTGCGGAACGTCTCTGATTGCCAGCCATACGTTTTTTCCCTTATTCAACTGTTGGTCTATTAACCATCTGTGTCCTTTGTGCCAATTTTGCCATCTTCCTATATACAGTGCATATTTTTTCATACTCTTTCTTATATTTTAATTAGCGATTTAAGCTCTGAAAAACATTCTTCAGCATTGTCTCCATTTTCAAATGTTAAAAAATTGTGCTCTGGAAATTCGAAATCCCTGACATGAAATTTCTCTTTGCCAGAGTAGTGTGGCCTTTTGAAAAGAATTTCTACCACCTCGTTATTCGCTTTTAAATCCTCTCTAATGGCACGATAAGGACAAACCATACTTATCACTACATCACATCCCTTTTGGCTCATAAAACGAGCTATAGTGAAGGATCTCTCAATGTTTCTTATCCTTCCTGAATAGGAATAGTCAGTATTGGGAAAGATCTCCCTTAGATCATCCCCATCTATCCATACAGTTTTTTCTCCTAGGTTTTCTACCAATTTCTTTGCCATTGCAGTCTTACCTGTTCCTGGCTGGCCTATAAGTAAGTAAATCATGATAATTTATATCTAGCTGGCTGGTAAAAGTTTCTTAGTGGTTGTAGATAAAGGGATCCCTTTTTTTAAGCTCTTCTATTTTCTTTTTGAATTTTTTCTTTCTCCTGTAATCTTGGATTTTTTTACTTATCCACTGTAGCAATTTCTTCATGGAACTAAATTTATATTACGAAAATGGCTTAAAATTTAAGCTTTATGTATATATGTCGGACATTCTATCAAATAATTCTGAAATATTACCGGGATTTTAATCTATAAAAATAAATTTCTGAATAATATAAAATCAACATTATGTTTAAACATTTATCAAATCTTGAAATACAGCAGCTAACCTTTGATTGGAGGTACAGAGGATTCAGTGTTTTAGAGTTACTGACTGAAGAGGAATGTGACAAAATAAACGAAGAATTAGAAAGATTGAGAATCGAAAGAAGCAGTACTTTAACTCCGGAGGGTAAAGAATGGGGTGAGTGGGATCCTTTTTCATATCCACACAAGATTTCACCTTTAATTGAAAAAATGTTTGCACACCCAAAAATTATCGAGGCGTGCGAATTCCTAATGGAAGGAAAAATTGTTGGAATGCAGACCTGGTCATATTTCAAACCGCCCGGACAACTAGGTAGGGATCAGCATCAAAATGCTTTTTATACTGGATGTAAGCATAACGAAATCATCAATAGTGCAATTGCTTTAGACAATCACGACCCGGAAAACGGAGCAGTTTGGAATTACGAGGGATCACACAGATTACACACCTTACCGATAGAGGTGGACGAGGAAAGAGCAAAGACGAATCCCAATTTTTGGAGAAACGAAAGGGGTAAACCCTGCTTAATGCCAGAAGGACATGATTTTAAAAAGGTTGAAGGGCATATAAAAAAGGGTCAGGTTGTTCTTCTTCATTCCCATTGTGTGCACGGATCAGAACCTAATAACTCGGATAGATTCAGAAGAAATTTATTAGGCGGATACCTAAAGGAGGGTGCATATTTTAATACAGGGAGTCACATGAAAAGAGAGCCAATCGATATTCATAGTCTTAGATTAAAACATTGGGGAATATGACAGGTATAAGTCAATTTGGTGATGTGAAGAAAAAGCTAGATACTGTTGGTTGTGGGTTTTGCCTTGCAAAATGGACTCAGGTAACCATACATCTGCATAACGGAATGACCCACTCATGCCATCATCCCATGCCCCATAAAATACCATTATCAGAGATTGCAGAAAACCCCTCGGCTTTACATAATACTAGATATAAAAAAGAAAAAAGAAGGGAGATGCTAGGCAACAAAAGACCTAGTGAATGCGATTATTGTTGGAACGTCGAGGACAATTCCGAATCATTTTCTGATAGGGTATTTAAATCGGAGGAGCCTTGGTCCCTGCCACACTTAGAAGAAATATCATCTCTAGATTGGAAAGAGAACTACAATCCAAAGTACGTGGAGGTTTCCTTTTCTAATGCCTGTAATTTTAAGTGTTCTTATTGTGGACCTCTTTTTTCCAGTAAATGGGTCGAAGAATCTGAAAAAATGGGGCCGTATCCAACTTCTACCTATTTTAATGGTATGGATTATCTACGAAATAATAATCTTACTCCATATAAGCACTCGGAGGAGAATCCGTATCTGGATGCTTTTTGGAAATGGTGGCCTGAACTATACAGGGACCTTCATACATTTAGAATAACTGGGGGAGAGCCTCTTTTGAGTAAAGATACGTGGAAGGTTTTAGACTATATTATAGAAGAAGAAAATCCAAACAAAAACCTACATTTAGCCATAAACACCAACCTGGGATCTCCAAAAAAATTAGTTGATTCATTTATAGAAAAAATTAATAAGATAGAGGAAGGACAGAAAGTTAAGGACTTTATCATTTTCACCTCTGTAGATGGCTGGGAAAAACAGGCAGAATACGGAAGGAACGGAATGGACTTTAATTTGTTTTGGGAGAATTTAGAAAACATACTTATTAACTGTCCAACAGTTACAATAGGAATCATGTGTACTTATAATGCTTTTTCCGTAACTACTTTTGATTTACTGATAAAAAATGTTTACGAGTTAAAAAGGAAATATTCTTCATTAAAAAGAGCATGGACTACAGCAGTTACACTAGATGCTTCGTATCTGAGGTATCCAGAGCATCAGACAGTACAGATTTTACCAGAATATCTACATCATTATGTTAAGAATAGCTATGAAACTATTAAAAGATATGAGGAGATTTATCATACAGTTCATAACGAAAATAGTGTAACGTATGGATTTTCCGAAGTTGAAATAACAAAGGTCAAAAGGATTTATGATTGGATGATCTCAGACAAGAGCCAGATTAATCTAGAAAGAAACAGAAAGGATTTCGTAAAATTTGTTGATGAGCATGATAAAAGAAGAGGTACGGATTTTCTTTCTGCGTTTCCTGAGTTTTCTGATTTTTATCAAAAATATAAAAAAGAATAAATGGGAGTATTTTCTAAAAAACCAGAGGAAACATATTTAGAATATCGAGATCGAGCAATAAATCCAATTTCTCCTTCCTTTTGTGGCGCAAAATGGTACAATGCAACAATATGGCTAGGTAATGGAACTACAGCTAGCTGCCATCACCCTCCTGCTCATAAGATACCGCTTGAAGAAGTTGCAATGAGCTATAAGGCTATTCATAACACTCAGTATAAAAAATTAGTAAGAAAGCAAATGCTTGAGGGTCAAAGGCCCAAAGAATGCGAATATTGCTGGAAAATAGAGGATCTTGGCAAGGATAAAATATCAGACAGGGTACACAAATCCGTTATTTACTCAGAGGAAGAGCTTAGCCAATGTAAATCTTTATATGGATGGGAAAAAGATGTTGATTTAAGAACACTCGAGATAGCATTCGATCCCAATTGCAACTTTGCCTGTTCTTATTGTAATGCCTCCTTTTCAACTACCTGGCAGAATGATATAAAAAAGAACGGTCCATATCAGAATTTAGTTTCTGACGGAGGAGGGGCTTTTCAACATGATGGGGCACACTCACTTCCTTATGGAAGAAAAAATGAGGAAAACCCATATATTGATGCCTTTTGGAAATGGTGGGAGGGTGAGCTTCAGTACACACTAAGGGAACTAAGAGTTACCGGAGGTGAGCCTACAATGTCCAGAGATTTTTGGAAACTTATGAAATGGTGGGAACAAAATCCAGATTGTAATGTTGAATTTGCAGTAAATTCAAATCTAGGGCAAAAAGACGAATTATTCGAGGAGCTTTTAAGAGCATCCCATAATATCAAAAGCTTTCATTTATATACCAGTTGTGAAGCGACAGAAAAGCAAGCAGAGTATATTCGAGATGGACTTAATTGGGAAAAGTGGATAAGAAATATAGATCGTATGATGGGGGAAGGAAATGTCCAATCAGTTAACTGTATGATGACGATAAATTCCCTCTGTTTATTCAGTATTACTGAATTCATGGACGAGATGCTGAAGTTAAAGATCAAATATAAATCACAATCTCCCGTTTGTTCTTTCAACATCCTTAGATTTCCGTCTTTTCAATCTATAGTAACCCTCCCTATACATATTAGACAAGAAAGGGCAAAAGCTATAGAGGATTGGATTGAAAAGAATTGGGACGATGAGAAAAACGGATTTATCCAATGGGAAAAAGATAGTATGACCAGACTTGTTACATACATTAGGCAGGTAGAATCCGGTCATGCTTTTACATCGTCTTTGGAATCGAGAGAAAGAGATTTTAAATCGTTTTACATGCAATATGACATAAGGAGAAATAAAAATTTCATAGAAGCATTTCCGATGTTAAAAAGCTGGTGGGATTCTATACCCGAAACTAATACGCAGCCAATCAAAGATCTAGCAGACGGAGACGACGCTAAGTCTAATAGATATGTTGAAGAGGTTATGGAAACCGCCAAAAAAGAAGGTTGGGTGATGAATCCTCAGGACGCTAACCCGGGTTCGCAAGAGTACATTGAACCAAACATTCAAGATGATATGTTAGATTACATTAAAAATAATTAATATGAATGTTAATAATTTAGATAGCACAATACAGATTTGTTTTGAGGACATTGAATTACATATTCTAAAAGATTTTTTTACTAAAAAAACTTATAAAAAAATTAATCAAGTATTAGAATTGTTGATTTTGGATGAAAGTAATTGGGAACCAATTAATAATATTATTCCACAAAATAGAAAACGTTTAAAAATGGAAAAATCTAATTTTTTTACTGACTTAAATGGTAAAATTAGAGAAGAAGGTATATTATTAAGTTCCATAAATAAAAAATTAAACGAAAATTATAAAAATTGTGGTTTTACTATATGGTGGGATGAAGAAGGTTATCAAATACCTCACCATGTGGATAATGAGGCAATTGTCACATCCATACAAATTTATTTAGGAAATTACTATAATGTAAACTTATCATTAGGTACATCATTTTCATATATACATTTAGATAATGATATTGAACCTAAAAACATTTTTACTAATCCGCAAACAATTTTTACACTACCATATTACCCAAATAGTGGGTATATTTATAAAAATTCAAATAAACTTTTACATGGTTTAACTACTAAAGTTCCAAAAGGATTTAATAGATTTTCCATGTATTTTTACATTAATTAACATGAAAATATTAGTAACAGGTGGCGATGGAAAATTCGCACAAAAATTGAAAAAAGGAAATCCCGATTTGTATCTTACACCGGGAAAAAATGAATTAAATCTATCAGACCCTATGAGCATTAAAAAATATAGGTCCATCATATCGGAGGTTGATGGAATTATTTTAAACGCTAACTTGCCAGGTCCCGAACCACAAGATTATTCAGATTTAAGTCAAGTAAAACCATTTAAAGATATGTTTAATTTCTATGTTTTAGCAACAACTCAGTTAATTGAACAATACTCACCAAATTTAAAATTTGTTATTGGATTATCAACAGGATTGGTTGCCAGAAAAGATAGAGTTGGTCACACATATGCTTATGTTTTTGGTAAAGACCTATTAACTAACCACATATTCAGATTATCGTGTCTTGACAAATACAAACACATTAAGATGTTTAATATTAATCCAGGTCCAATGATGGATGATGAGGGTTATGAGCACCACGCAAAATTAATGTATGATATTGTTCACGATTATGAAAAATATGAAGATGGTGAAATGTATAGTATTAGAGGTGGAGATAAAGCTTAAAAATGAAAATAAAACCATCGGAAGGTAATAAAACATTTTGTATGGCTCCGTTTAGTCACACATATCTTTCACCGCAAAGTGAGAGACGAATGTGTTGTGCTAGTCGGGAGAAAGCAACTTGGGCAACACAATACATTGACGCACAAAAATCTGAAGATGATTCTACGTATCGACCAACCACGTTAGAAGAATATTGGAACAGTCCTTATATGATGGATATAAGGAAACGAATTATGGCGGGTGAGGAAATACCTCAGTGTACGGTTTGTAACGATAAGATTTTAAATATACACACATATAGAGACTATTTTAATAAGTCTCTATTTCCACATAAAATAGATGAAGCGTTTGATAAAACAAACGATGATGGTTATACCGAGTTAAAACCTATTTCATACGATTACAGGGTTAATAATTTATGTAATTTTAAATGTAGAATGTGTGGTGACCAGTTATCATCTTCATGGGAAGCTGAAAATAGAATTATGGGACACTATGATGGTGGTTCAGAACCATGGGCATCTAAAGAGTTTAAACCGGTAATTGAAAAATTTCAAAAAGAAGTTGCAGAAAAAGAATTATGGGATGCAGTATACGAAAACAGAATTGAGGAAATATATTGGGTTGGCGGCGAACCATTAATGTGGGATATTCATTGGGATATTATGAAGTATTTGGTAGATTCTGGATTGTCTAAAAATGTTGTTATTAGATACAATACAAACCTAAGCAATATAAGATACAAAGATCATTATCTGTATGACTATTTGCCTCATTTTAAAAATGTAAATATTTGTGCAAGTATAGATGGAACTGGAAAAGTTGTAGAATATGTTAGGCATGGAATTAAGTGGGACAGATGGCTTGAAAATTTCAAAGAGGGACTTTTTTTAAATAAAATCTATAATCGGTTTGGTATCGCTTTCGATCTTACTGTTACATTACCTGGTCTTTTTTCCATTAAAGATCTAATAGATTTAAGCTTAGAGCTTGATGTGGAAACTTTCATCAAAACAACTTTTGCTTTCGACAGTACAATTGTAATGTCTCCCTTATTTGCTCCCAGAGAAATACTAGAACCTATTTTAGATGATATCATAACTTATGCTGAAGAAAAATCTAAAATAAATGATAAAGCTAAAAAGTATGTTGAGTGTTTTACCGAGATAAGAAGTAAAAAAACCTTCCAGGAGGAATATGAAAACTGGGAAATAGGACAGATAAAGGGGAAGTCCAGAATTATGAAAATAGATATTTATAGAAATAACATCGGAAAGATCGAAGAAATATTCTCTAATTATCCCCCTTTATTAGAATGGTGGTCTAAAATACCTGTTAATCATAATATATGAAAGAAAATAATAATTCCTTTTGTGTTCTTCCTTGGATACATTTAGCTACACATCCGGTTGGTATTGTAACACCATGCTGCATAACCGATATGAAGGACGGGGTTAGTACTGCAAAGAAGGAAAATGAGGAATTACTTTTGAATCGAAATTCGTTCGAAGAAATAACAAATTCTGAATTGTTCAATTCATTAAGATTGAAAATGATGAATGGTGAATTTCCCAATATATGCAAATCCTGTTATCTCTATGATCAAAATAACATAGTTAGTAGAAGAGTAGAAAGTAACAAAAACTATTCACGCCTGATAGATCAATGCTTTAAGAATACAAATCAAGACGGATCTCTTAATAAAATAGACTATCGTTACATTGAACTTAGACTTGGAACTGTTTGCAACCTAAAGTGTGTTACGTGTAATTCTTTTAGTAGTAATAGATGGAACGAAGACGTATCGGCTTTTAAGAACACTGAATTTGAAAATAACTATTTAAAAAACGAGATAAAAAATGAATGGTACAGGGATCCCTCCTTCTACGACGATCTATTATTAAGATGTGAAAATCTTGAAGAGGTATGGATCAACGGGGGGGAGCCAACATTAATTAAGGAGCATAGTTATTTCTTAGAAAAGTTGATAGAGAGTGGAAAATCCAAGGAGGTAAAACTCCATTACAGTATCAACATGACCAGAATACCTGATAGTTTTATTAATTTATGGCTTAAATTTAAAAGCACAAAGCTTCAACTGTCTATAGATGATATTGGGACCAGAAACGATTACATAAGATACGGATCGGATTGGGAGACAATAAGGAAAAATCTGGACAAGATTTCTTCGTATAAGAAAGATTTCGAAATAGAAATCTGCCAGACTGTGAGTGCTCTCAATGTTAGGAACATCAATGAATTTAAAAAATTTTCTAATAGATATGGGTTAGTAATTGCTCATAATTTTGTTCACAATCCAGAATTTATGCATGTCTCTATTCTTCCCTTAGAGATGAAAAATGAAATCATTAACGAATCTAAAGATCTAACCGATTATGAGATGCTTAGACTACGTACAGAGCTTTTTTCGGAAACTGATGAGAATAATTATTCCAGGTTTAAAGAATTTATGAGAATTTTGGACATAAAAAGAAATCTGAATATTTCAGATTATCTACCGGAATGGGAAAAATATTTTACAAATTAAGAATTGAAAAAGAGCGATCTGATAAGATTTATAGATTTTGAGATATCATCCATATGTAATGCAGGATGTTCAGTTTGTCCAAGAAGGAGATTTGGGCATTTTACAGAATTTCCACACACATACTGGTCGATAGAAGATACCATGAAAACTATAGATCCTGAAATAGCAAGGAATCTGATAGGATTACAGTTTTGCGGAAACTTTGGGGATCCTATGGGAAATCCAGACATTTCTAAAATTACCAAATACTTTAGGGAGAATAATGAAAAGGTTGCCATTTATGTAAAAACAAACGGAGGAATAGGTGATAAAGAATCATACAGAGAAATGGCAAATTTAGGTTCTATTATGACCTTTGGTATTGATGGCTATGGAGAAAAAAACGAATTATATAGGGTAAATGTTAAATGGGAAAAGCTGATGGAGAATCTCCTGGAATTTTCCAATAACTGTAATCAGGATCAATTAGAAATTCAATTCATAATGTGGAATGAAACAACAGATCAGATACTTCCAATTATAGATTTAATAAGGGAAATAGGTATTGGAACCCTATATCTAAGAAAGCCATTCACTACAGGAATCAAAACTGAGGTATTTAATATGAAGGGACAGTCAACACATTTTTTAACGGAAATAGTTGATTCCAGATTATTTAAATATTTTAATACTGTATGGAAATATGAAGATTTAAATAAATTAAAAAACGAGATTATTGATTTAAAGTTAGAGAATCCTATATTAGAGAAAAGCGATCTAAAAGTTTATCCAAGAGAAGAGAGGGAAAGAAGAACATATCAGTATTCTGAAATTGAATCGATAGAAGAATCAGATACCGGGTCTTGCCAAACTTGCTTTTCTAAGAATTTTAAAAATCCTTATAATTTAATGGGTGAGGTTTACAATATTTATATAACACATAATAAATTTTTAATGCCATGCTGTTATCTTCCCCCCGGGATTTCTAATGAAATGTTTTTTTCTAGTGGAAACGAATCACCCGAACAGAAGCAAATACTTAACAAAATGTCAGATCTTGGATTCCAAAATTTCTCATTGGAAGAAAAAACACTAAGAGATGTTTTTGATAATGGAATTCTTCACAACTTTGTTTATGATGATCTTATAAATAATAAGGGATTTAAAAGCTGTAAAAATTTCTGCAGTAAACCTAAGAATAAAATAATATAATATATAATATAATATGAAGCACTTGATAACAGGGGGTTGCTCTTTTACCTCGCACGAAAGAGTAAACATACATCGTTCAGAAACTGAATTTATGAAAGATCATCATCAGTTTTGGTACTATCCCCACTGGATACAAAAACTTAGGCCAGAAATCAAAGTATACAATATGGGAAGCCCCGGATCTGGAAATCTATCGATTGCAAGATCAGTTATCTATAAAATTAATCAATTACTAGATTCAGGAATTCCCGGAAGCGAAATATCAATAATAATCGAGTGGTCTAATTATCACAGAAAAAGTTATTTTGTTTCTAAGAATCTACTTTCTGCGCATCCATTTGAGCCAAACACAAATTATGCAACTGACTGGATAAGCGAGAAGGAATATCCCTCAGAAAAAGGATATTGGCTAACCTGTCAGGTACCTGACATGTCAAGGTCTTCATTAGAACATGTAAACAATAGAGCATTTAAATTTAATCAACATTATTTAGAGACCCTTTATAATGACGAGGAAAGATTTATAGAATGGTTAGAATATTTTCACTATCTCATTCTTTTTTGTGAAAATAATGGAATAAAACTGAAGTGTTTTTTTATGCATAACCCATTTTCATCTAAATACCACTACGGAATGCTTCCATGGAATATAAAACCTGGAAAAGAAACGATTAAAGCACTTTTTGTCGATAAAAAATTAGAAAATACATGCGACGAAACCCTTGATGATTTAATCAAGAGATTTCCATATTCTGAAAGCAATTTTAGAATGATAGACTGGGAAAAATATTGCTGGTTTTTTAATGAGGATGGTATCCATAAAAACGGTGGAGTTCTAGAATGGACTATCCGAAACCAGATAGAAAGCACGGAAGAAAATTTTGTTCCTCTGTACCAGGAATATTATCAATACGGAAGCCAGAAAAAAACGGAAGAAGCTCTTATGGAAGGGGGTACAGCCAGCTCCTGGGGTCATACCAGCAGTGAAAATTATAAAAAATTTACTGAGGAAGTAATTTTAAATTGGGAAATGTTTTATGATAAATAATGTTTTAATTACCTTTGGGTGTTCTTTTACATATGGTGAAGGCATAGCATATGAATTACTGAAAGAAAAGTACGCAGATACTTTCAATGATATGATGGAATTGGGGGTAGGTAATTTAGGTAGAAGAGCATTTGATTTGTCTGCAATGTGTAAAGAACTTGATGATTATAGAATAAAAAATACATATTCTAGAATACTGCAGGCAAAGTTAGATATTGAGTTAATTACAAATAGTGTGAACGGAGGTAGAAATGTGGAAAGATTAATGGATTTGGATTTTATTATAGATTTCATAGAAAAAGATAGTTCAATTAGACCAAGATATCTTATTTTTCAACTAACGCATATTGGTAGAGACATTGAAGATATGTTATTACAAAACACATTTACGATCGACTATTTATACAAGATATATGGGGATGCTTTCATCTGTAAAGTGATTAGTGCTGCGGAAGGTAAAAAGACTGCATGGAAATTAGATGATTTATTCGACGAGACAACAAAAATATTTATAGAAAAATTAGAAAATAGATTCAAAAACCTTGAACAAAAATACAATACAAGATGTATATTTTTCTTTGGCCTAGGCGACGTACCCCTTATAGAAAAGCATTATCAATATTATAAATCTAGTCCATATTTTATGGAGATAATTTACAATGATGTTTTATATTATACGTGGCTAGAGATGAATCAAAAGTTACACTTAATGATTTCTGATCAAACAGGTATTCCGGACGATCACCCATCATCAGCATCTAATAAAATAATTTCTGAAATACTATATAAACGTTTAAAACCATGATAAAAAAAATATACGTAAACGGATGTAGCTGGACTGACGGAGATACCATGGTGGTGAACGGATTGTTTGATAAATTAGAAATAAAGGAAAGGGGAAAAGCATACTCATATCCAAAATTATTAGCAAATCACTATAATTTAATACTTAATGATGATTCAAGATATGGCGGATCTTTGAATAGGATCACTAGAAAAACATGGAGATATCTTCAATTACAAAAAAATATTTCAGAAATAATTTTCCTCATAGAAATCCCTAATGGTACTCGGGACGAAATTTTTTGTGTTGATAATAATGATTACTTGAACATTACGCCATCAGATTTAGATATTACTGATGATAGAGAAAAAGAAAATGTTTACTGGAACAGGAATAAGAAAAAAATTATCGAGTATTACGAAAATTTTTGGGATTATGACGAGTTTAATTTGAAACAGTGGATAGATTTTATGTGCTTAATTCTTTTTATAAAACAGCACACTGATAATATATTTCTGATTAACTATTCCCACTTTATTAATGGGAAACCCAGGTCTCCAATAGATTTTGAAAAAATATCTCTTTCCTCTAAAAATTTTATAGATATAATCCATCCAGAGACTGGAAAGAAATATGATTTAATAGAACATATGTGCGATGAAGAAAAAATATCCATTGGTGATATTTTAGGATTTATTGATACACATCCTAATATAGAAGGGCATCAGGTTTTGTTCAAAATTATATCTGACCATTTTTCTCGCTGGATAAATAAGGGACAATTTCAGAAACTATTATAAAAAATGAGGGGAATTATATACGATAAAGACGGAGAAAGTATAGAAATAGTAGAGAATAGTGAAACATATTGCTTGCCTCCGGAAATTTTAAATAAAAACGATACCCTCATTGTATTGCTTTTAGGTTCTTTCGGATTTAACTTTCGGAAATTCTTCCAGAAAGAAAAATTAATTTCTAAAATTTTTGAATACGAAAAGAAATATGGGAAAGTAAATAAGATACTTTTTATTTTTAACGAGGTAATTGTAGATCCGGATCCTATCTATAAATTGGAAAATGAAATATTTAAAAAATGCTATTATTCATCATTTGATATCGAAGAAGGAAAAGATGGTAAAAAAATTTTTATGCCTTTATCTCTTCTATCTCAATTAAATTATGCACTAGACTCTGGATATCTGAATGCAAAGGGGTTTTTATTGACTATGACGCATAATTATTACAATTTAATAAAACCACACAAGGCAGTTTTTTTGTCTAATCATATCAGTCCAATCCGTATTGAAATATTTAATATTCTAAAAAACACTGATAATTTAAAAAATTGCGCTTGGTCCTTTCAGGATAGATTAGTTTACTATAGTGGAGAAGATCATGATTTAGATAAATTTTTTAAAGAAAATAGTGACATTATTCCTTATTCATATGATGGATTTAACGATAAATCAGTTTCTTTAAAATCAACGTACTTTTACCAATTTGAATCTTATTTTGAAATATGCACGGAGTCATACTTTTTTAAAGATATTAAGGGGATAGAAGGATGCTGTCCTCTCACCGAAAAGATAGTGAAGCCTATTTTATCTTTTATACCCTTCATATTTTTTGGATCGCCAAGAACCAAATTCAATCTAGAAAGAATTGGTTTAGAATTTAAGTGTCCTCTTTATGGATTCTATGATAACACAAACAAAAATAGTATAATGGAGGGCTTGGAACATTTGAGATCTATCATAACGCTGGACATAAAAGAAATACATCAAATTTATTTCGATCATTTCGGAGAATTTAATAGAAATAATGATGCATTTTTAAACCACTTCATTACCTTAAAAAAATCATACAATATCTTCAATTCTAAAATCATATGAAACACATAATTTTTGCAGGATGCTCTTTTTCTGATGATGGGAGATTTTGTGACGACTTTGATCATTCTGAATATCATAAAGAAATGTCTCTAAAAGATTTAAGATTCCCATCAACTATAAAGATGCACCAACTTTTAGCTTTCGATATAGAAACACAAAAAATAGGAGGAATAAAAATTCATACTATAGCTAGGGGCTCTTTTGGTAACCATGTGATCTTTGATAAGCTGAAAGAAAAAATTTCAGAAATAAAAAAATCTGAGCATAATAGTGAAATATATGCAATAGTTCAGTTAAGTGCATTTGCAAGGAAGGGGTTTCAAAATACCTGCCATTGGTTGGACACTAGTAAATATGAGTATGATTATCCGGATCTTGACCTTAATTTTGGAAGCTATGAAGATTTAAAGATATTTTACAATAGACACCTGGATAATATTATAGACATTTCCAAATATTTGTCGGAAAATAATATTAAGCCGTTTATTTTTTTCGGATGGGCTAATATTTTTACTGACGATATTTTAAATTTTGAATTGGACGAGAAAATAAAAGAGGTCAAAAATGTAGTAAATTTTTACAATTACAATGAATCATTAGATGAGCTTAGTAATTATTGTGCAGGGAAAAAATTCTATAAAGAGGAGATACTTAAGGATGGAGAATTTAAAAAAGCTTATAGAATAGAACAGGATCTTTATGGGGGACTTATTGAATATGGAAGAGACAATCTTAAAATGGGAGAAAGATATCATCTAATATTTGACCCGCATCCATCCTCGAAAACATACTTTACTTATTATAAAAATATATTAAAAAAATGGTTGGTTGATTCTAACATTTTGCACGAAAATATCAATTTTCATGAAAATTATATTAAATTAATAAATGATGCTTTCGATTTTGAAAACACGAGATTTCTTTCAACGCTATCGTTAACAAATCAAGATTATGTTAAAATTGATATGCTATCATTTAGAATAATAAGTAACGGCTTACATATATACAGGGATTACTTACAACGCGAATTTAACAGATTAAAATTTAACGGATTAATATGAGGATATTTGTTTTAGGAGATTCATATTCAGATAACCTGTTTGTAAAATCCTTACAAAACGGGGCAAGCCCAGAGATAAAAAAATTTGTTTTATCCATTAATAACGAGACTAGCGAACCAGCAAGATGGTGGACAGACTGGTTAGATCTATGGGGATA
>Ga0164292_10001127_pt1 | contig 21426 bp, 16 predicted proteins | sample GEODES117metaG_FD_111486 | JGI IMG/M metagenome (GOLD analysis project Ga0164292, IMG submission 111486) | Eutrophic lake water microbial communities from Lake Mendota, Wisconsin, USA - GEODES117 metaG | ecosystem: Environmental > Aquatic > Freshwater > Lake | place: USA: Lake Mendota...
ATTAATAACACAGCCGCAAAACGAATCCTCAACTCCGTAGGAGTGGCATAGAAAAGTTACACCGCTTCACGAAGTCTACCAACTTCGGACACAGGGATTACATCTCCATCAGGTTGTAGCTATGGCCTTTTACAGGGATAATAGCGCGGCTGAAATCTACATCGGCAGCCAGTTGCTCCATCTGACGGGCATCTCCGTGCACCAGGAATATTCCTCGGGTATTCTTGCCCGCACTGGCTTTCAAGTATTTCAACAAACCCGCATGATCAGGGTGGGCGCTGAATGCATCCGTTCTTCTGATATCCGCCCGCACAGGCCTTTGCTTGAAATTAATCTCCACAAAATTCTGCCCCTGCAACAAGCGGTGTCCCAGCGTTCCCTCGGCACAGAAACCGGCAATCAGTATGGTGTTGCGTGCATCGCCCACATTGTTTCTCACATGCATCTGAATCCTGCCTCCCTCTACCATACCCGCTGCGGAGATAATCACGCAGGGCTCCGGCAATACGCTCAGTAAATCGCTTTCTCTTTCGTGTTCCACCACATGCAACAGCGGAAAATCAAACAATGAGCCATATTGCTTCTGAAATGCGGCCGCTTCCTCATTCAGGTGGTCTACATTATGCTGATATACCGAGGTGCTGCGTATGGCCAGCGGACTATCGGTAAAAACCTTGATATGCGGCAGTCTGCCACTGCGGAACAGCTGATTCAGTGTGAAAATAATGGCCTGTGTGCGTCCCACACTAAACGCGGGAATCACCAGCTTACCGCCCTTTTCCACGCAGGTTTCCTGCACATGCTTTAGCAGTTCTTCTTCTGCACGCATGGGCGAAACCACGTGATTACGGCCCCCGTAAGTGCTTTCGGAAATGATATAATCCGGCTGGGGCATGGGCTGCGGGTCGGGCACCAGTTTGCTTTGGTAATTGCCCAGATCGCCCGTAAAACCAATGGTTTTAACGCCTTCGGGTGTTTTCACGTGCAGCACCGCACTGCCTGCACCCAATATATGTCCGGCCTGCAGAAACTCCACGCTGAGTTCTTCGTTGAATTCGTATTTGTGTCCGTATTCCATCAGCAGGGCCATATCCAGCATGTCCGCTATGTGCTTGCGGGCATAAAGCGGCTGAGGCTCGCTGCCACCATAGTGTTTTCCTTTTTTATTGTGTTTACGCTTCAGCGCCTTCATCTTGGCGGCAATTTCCATGCGCTGTATATTCAGACTATCCTGCAGCAGGTAATCGCTGAGTTCCAGTGTAGGCGGGGTACACAATATTTTACCGCTAAAACCCTGACGTATTAGGTTGGGAACATTGCCGCTATGGTCAATGTGGGCATGCGTCAATATCAGCAAATCAATGCTCTTGGGATCAAAAGGAAAACGGCTGTTGCGCTCCTCAAACTCACTGCGTTTTTCATAGTCCAGGCCGCAATCCACCAGCACCCGCGTGCCACCGGGCAATTCCAATAAATGCTTGCTGCCGGTAACCTGCTGTGCTGCACCCCAAACCGTGAGTTTCATGGGGCGAAAATACACCCATGAAATGCATTTAGATAAAGGGTTTTATTAAAAAACCAATTAATTTTTAACGAAGTGCCGACATCCCCCCATCAACCCCCATCACCTGGCCGGTAATCCAGCCGCTTTTATCACCCAGCAGAAAAACGGCCAGCGAGGCAATGTCTTCAGGCCTGCCCACACGTGCCAGCGGGTGGCGTTTGGCTGATGCTTCTGCCTTTTCCGGACTGGATAGCAATTTGGCCGAAAGTGGCGTTTCCACCAGACTCGGCGCAATGGCGTTCACACGAATAGAAGGGGCCCATTCCGCCGCTAAACTGCGGGTTAACCCCTCAATGGCGCCTTTGGCGGCCGCAATGCTGCTGTGGAAGGCCATGCCCTGCTGCACGGCTACCGTGCTGAAAAGCACTACCGACGAACCCGGAACGGCTTTCAGTCCTAATTGCAGTTTCTGCAACAACCGAACCGCTCCCATCACATTTAGGTCGAAATCCTGCTGAAATTCCTCGGGCTTTAAGCTCCGGAACATTTTTAAATTGATGCTGCCTGGACAATACGCCACGCCATCAATGGGGCCCTCTATCGCGGGCAATTCTGATGATTGAGAAAAATCGTGGGTAATATGGCTCAGCGCTTCATGTGCAATGCCAGGCGCCGTGCGACTGATGCAGGTTACTTTGTTTCCTTGATTCAGCAATTGCTGAACAATTTCAAGCCCAATACCATGGCTTCCGCCGGCAATAACAAAATGTTTCACCCCAAACAAACAAGGGGCAAGCCCTTATTGTTTAGTACCGTTTTTTAAACTTTTTCTTGTCGCCGCCCTGATCTTTGCCTTTGCTGTAATATCCGCGCTTTTCAAAATCTCCGGGTTTGCCTTTATCACCGGGCTTTTTGCGTTTGGTAAATCCGTCTTCAGACATGCCCTGCAGTTCCACGCGCACCTTACGATCGTTAACCTTCTCATTGTTAAGGGTGTCCATGATGCGTTGTGTGCTATCCTGATCGGCTTCCACAAAGGTGTGGGTGCGGTGAATTCTGATTTTGCCAAAATCTACATTGCCCAAACCACAATCATTCAGCCAGCGGAGCATGGTTTTCTTGTCGAAACCATCCAGTTCTCCAACCGATAAAAAGAATTTTTGAAATTGACCGTTTCCGCCTTCATTGCCGCGCTCTCTGCGCCCTGAAGACATATCATTTATATCGGAAGCGCCTTCATAGTACTCTATGAATTTGCGCAACTCAAGACTGGCCAGTTTTTCAATGAGCTCCTCACGGGTGATTTTCTTCATCTTCTCATAGAAAATGCTGAGATAAGCGTGAATGCTCTGCTGATCGGGCTCTTCCGCTGCGAGTTCATCAACAAAGTGCGAAAATTTAGCCCTTACCACGTCATCTCCTGCAGGAACCTGCATCTGGGTGAAACGCGCCTTGGTCATCTTTTCCAGGCGATGCACTTTCTGCAGATCGCGCTGCCCTATGATGCTGATGGAAATGCCTTTTTTGCCGGCACGGGCTGTACGGCCGCTTCGGTGGGTATATACTTCCAGTTCATTGGGCAAACTGTAGTTGATAACATGGGTAATATCGCTCACATCAATGCCGCGTGCAGCCACGTCGGTAGCCACCAGCACATTGAGGTTTTTATTACGAAAACGTCCCATCACCTTGTCGCGCTGCGCCTGGCTTAAATCACCGTGCAGCGAATCGGCATTGTAGCCGTCGTGTATCAGCTTTTCAGCCAGTTCCTGACACAAACTGCGGGTTTGGGCAAACAGGATGCCATACACATCCGGAACAACGTCCAGAATGCGTTTAACAGCTTCGTAACGATTCTTTTCCCTTACCACGTAATAGTGGTGTTCAATGTTCGCATTGGAAGTATTGGCCGCCAGACTAATTTCCCGGGGATTGTGCATGTATCGCTTGGATATATTGCGCACCTCGGGAGGCATGGTGGCACTGAACAGGCAGGTCTGACGCTCTTTGGGAGCATGCGACAGAATATGGTCAATATCTTCCTGAAAGCCCATGTTCAGCATTTCATCGGCTTCGTCCAGCACAATCACCCTAATCTGATCCAGGTGAACGGCTTTTCTTTCCAATAGGTCAATCAGTCGGCCGGGGGTGGCTACCACCACATTGGCTCCGCGTTTCAGCAGAGAAATTTGATCGCGTATGCTGGCACCGCCATACACAGGCACAATGCTCACACCCGGCTTGAAAGCCGCAAAGGTTTCCAGATCGCGTGAGATTTGCATGCAAAGCTCGCGGGTGGGAGCGAGTACCAAACCTTCGGTAAATCCGGAAAATTCCAGTTTTTGCAACAAAGGCAGGCCAAAAGCAGCAGTTTTTCCGGTTCCTGTCTGCGCCAGGGCCACCAGATCGGTGTTTTCTTCTAATAGTGCAGGTATAGCTTGGGCCTGCACCGGCGTGGGCGTTTCAAAGCCCAGTTTTTCAAGGGCAAGCAGAATTTCAGGGTCTAAGCCCAGTTCTTTAAATTTAGTCATTAATACGGTTTGAATGCGGGGTGTGACAGATATCGTTGTGTAAAAGATTCAGGGAAACTTAACCCCATTTGTTCCACAAAGATACGTCAATTATGTGAATATATTAGAATTCCATTGAAAAACCCGAAATTTGCAGTTCAATTTTACGGCAAGTGCACATTGTTCCTACCCTCAGACTCAGCGGCCTTGAGCCCTTTACCCTTACCGCCGAGACCAATTTTGTGAATATTGGCGAAAGAACCAATGTTACCGGCAGCCGCAAATTTGCCAAACTCATTCTGGCCGGAGATTACAACGCTGCGCTGGATGTTGCCCGACAGCAGGTGGAAAACGGCGCTCAGGTGATTGATGTGAACATGGACGAAGGCATGCTCGACGGACCTGCTGCCATGGTTACTTTCCTGAATTTACTTGCTTCTGAACCCGATATCAGCCGTGTGCCGGTAATGATTGATTCCTCCAAATGGGAGGTCATTGAAGCGGGTCTGAAATGCTTGCAGGGCAAGGGCATTGTAAATTCCATAAGTTTGAAGGACGGAGAAGAGGAATTCATTAAAAGGGTCAAAAAGGTTCGCAAATACGGAGCTGCAGTGGTGGTAATGGCATTTGATGAAACTGGACAGGCCGATTCATTTGCACGCAAGATTGAAGTGTGCGAACGCAGCTACAAAATTCTTACAGAAAAAGCCGGTTTTCCCGCCTATGACATCATTTTCGACCCCAATATCCTGACTGTTGCTACCGGCATAGATGAACATAATAATTACGCCGTCGACTTTATTGAAGCCACTCGCTGGATAAAGCAGAATCTGCCGGGAGCGCGCGTAAGCGGCGGTATTTCAAACATTTCCTTCAGTTTCCGAGGCAACGATGTTGTGCGCGAAGCCATGCACAGTGCATTCCTGTACCATGCCATCAAAGCCGGACTGGATATGGGTATTGTGAATGCCGGTATGATTGAGGTGTATGACGAGATTCCCAAGGAATTGCTGGAGCGGGTGGAGGATGTGCTGCTGAACCGAAGGGAAGACGCCACCGAGCGGCTGGTAACCTTTGCCGAAACCGTAAAAGCCAAAAAAGAAGAAACCGTTGAAGAAGCTGAATGGCGCAAAGGAACCGTGGAAGAACGTCTCACCCACAGCTTGATTAAAGGGATAACCGAATTTATTGAGGAAGATGCCGAAGAGGCCCACCAGAAACTGGGTGAACCCCTTAAAGTAATTGAGGGCCCGCTGATGGACGGCATGAATGTGGTGGGGGATTTGTTTGGCGAAGGAAAAATGTTCCTTCCGCAGGTGGTAAAAAGCGCCCGTGTGATGAAAAAAGCCGTTGCCTACCTGCAACCCTATCTCGAAGCCCAGAAAGCGGCCAATCCCGGTGCGAGGGCACAGGGGAAAATATTGCTGGCTACCGTAAAAGGCGATGTGCACGACATCGGAAAGAACATTGTAGGCGTGGTAATGGCCTGCAATAACTACGAGATAAAAGACATTGGGGTGATGGTGCCCACGGATAAAATCCTGGCAGAAGCCCGCGAATGGGGCGCCGATATCATCGGCCTTAGCGGCCTGATTACACCCAGCCTGGATGAAATGGTGCATGTGGCCTCGGAAATGGAGCGTTTGGGCATGAATACGCCCTTGCTGATTGGTGGGGCTACAACCAGCAAGGTGCATACTGCGGTTAAAATCGCACCCAAATACAAACATCCTGTAGTGCATGTGCTGGACGCCAGCCGCAGTGTGCCTGTGGCAGGAAATCTCTTAAATCCCGAAACCAAACCCGGTTTCGAACAGCAATTGCGCGAGGAATATGAGCGCATGGCGGCTGATCACGCCCGCAGACAAAGCGATAAACAACTGCTAACCCTGAATGAAGCCCGGGCCAACCGTTTTCAAACATCAGCCACTGACTATATCCCCGAAAAACCTGCATTCACCGGGGTGAAAACCGTGAGTGCGGATTTGAATACACTCCGCGAATTCATAGACTGGACGCCTTTCTTCCAGACATGGGAACTGGCAGGACGTTATCCTGAGATACTGCATGACAGCATAGTGGGCGAAGAAGCACGACGGTTGTTTGCCGACGCCAACGAAATGCTGGAAGAAATCATTCAGCACAGCCGCCTGCAGGCCAAAGGGGTTATTTTCATTTATCCTGCCGGCAGCACAGATGAAGATGTAACAGTGTATGCGGATGAGGTCAGAACACAGGCGCTGGACACTTTCCACTTCCTGCGTCAGCAGCGCAAAATGGCCGGTGGCATTCCCAATATTTCTTTGGCAGATTACATCGCAACAAAAGAGAGCGGTGTAACTGATTACCTGGGTGGCTTTGCTGTTACGGCAGGTATTGGTACAGACGAACTGGTGGCGCAGTACGACTGGGAAAACGACGACTATAAGAGCATCATGGCCAAAGCCCTGGCCGACCGGCTGGCAGAGGCATTCGCCGAATACCTGCACCGCGAGGTCCGCACGCAGTGGTGGGGTTATGCGCATTCTGAAACCCTCAGCAACGAAGACCTGATTCGTGAGAATTACCGGGGCATTCGTCCTGCACCGGGTTATCCCGCCTGCCCCGAGCACACCGAAAAAACAACGTTATTCAAATTGCTCAGTGCCACCGAAAACGCGGGAATATCCCTCACCGAAAGTATGGCCATGTTGCCTGCTGCAGCGGTTAGCGGATTTTATTTTGCACACCCTGAAAGTCAGTATTTTGGTTTGGGAAAAATAGGAAAAGACCAGGTTCAGGATTACGCAAACCGCAAGGGTTGGACTTTACAGGAAGCAGAACGATGGCTGGGGCCCGTACTGAGTTACTAAACCTTATTTAAACGGATTCTTGTACGCCGGGTTGTTGGTGAATACCGTATCGGTCATGGTGAGGAGAAACGCCTTGAGTGCGGCTTTTTCCTGGGTTGTCAGCAGACGCTGTTTAGGGCCATGCACCTTAATCTGGGGATTCAGGTTTGGGGAACTGAATTTTATTTGGTCGCTGTAGTGGTCAATTACCTCATCCAGTGTGGCAAAGCGTCCGTCGTGCATATAGGGTGCGGTGAGGCCAACGTTTAGCAGTGAAGGTGTTTTAAATGTTCCGATATCGGTGCTTTTTCCGGTAATGCCCCCAAATCCTTTATCAGTAATTACTGCATCCAGTCCATTGTTTGCAATGCCTCCAAAATTGGGATTATTGGCCTGGGCAAATACGCTGCCATGGCAGTGAAAACAGTCTGCACCACCGCGCAGTGCGCCTGTTACCGGGTCTTCATCGACTAGAACGTTGAAAAGTTGCAACCCTGTTTTTTCCTCCTGAGTAAGGATGTTGAAATTGCCCGGCCACATTTGGGTAAAGCGTGAATCTTTACTCACAATGGTAAGCAGAAACTGCTCAAGGGCCAGCGTCATGTTAAATACATCGGGCTCACTTCCAAATGCCTTATTAAACGCATCACGGTACCGGGGAATAGATGCAAGTCGCTTGCGAAGATAGGGCAGCGTCATGGCCATTTCATTGTGGGCCTGAATGGGCTCTAATGCCAGTTCGCGCAGCGTTTTCTGACGGCCATCCCAAAAGAAAACCCGGCTGTATGCCAAATTAAACAGTGGCTGAGCATTGCGGTTGGTTGTTAACCCAAAAACCCCGGTAGAATAGGGCTTTGGATCGGAAAATGCGTTTTGTTGAGCATGACAACCGGCACATGAAACGGTACTATCAATCGACAGAACCGGATCATAAAACAACATTCTTCCTAGATAAACCCCTTCTTCCGTGAGGTGGCTATCGGCAGGTAAGGCCGGCATGCCGTACTTTTCCGGGAAGATGCTTCTGGGGTTTATGTAGGTGACAGAATAGGGAGTCTTCTCTTCGGGCAGAGACGGGTCTTTGCGGCAGGAATTAAACAATACCGCAACGACAATTATTATAAAGAGCCCCGAAAAGCCTTTTTTCATTTTAGTTAACGCTTTTTACAGAAAACGCATCTGAGGCATTGCCAATCAGCTTACTCATGAGCGTTTTTTCGTCATTACCTGTGCTATGAGAAACAGATTTGTCCTTCAAATGCAGTTCGATAGGGTTTTTGAAAAATTCATCTGCCTTAAACTCCAGCACAGCGGTTTTGGGTGTACCCGCTAGCTCAAAATTAAACGGCATAAAAAACAGCTGGTTGAACACATTGCCGGCGGTGTGAAAAGAGAATCCCTTCGTAACAGTAGCAGAGGCACTATCCTTAAATTCACCATCAAATGCCTGAAACACATAGCCACCGGCCCAGCCCCAGTGCAATCCTGTAAGATTCCCATTCAGCGGATGGTTGGCAGGCCATAGGGTAGGATCCCCATGGTTTGCAGCAGAATCGGGACCCAGCTGAAACTGAATGCCTTTGTACGTGCCAACAGGAACGTCGGGGTAGTTAAAAGAGAGTCGGCCACTGGCCACATCCACCCATTGATAGCCATCACCAAGCATTACGAGGGAATTGTCGCTTTTTACCAAAGCCAGTTTGGCCAGAATCATACCCCAGGTGCGCAACTGCAAAACTTCGCCGTCGGGCTTGCTGTACTGCATTTTGCCGGTTACCATGGTGGAACCTTCCCACGTTGGTAATATGTTGAGCGTTAAGCCCTTCAATACTTTGGGCGCTTCATCGGTGGGTTTTTGCTCTTTTTTGCAGGATTGAAATCCAAAGGCGAAACCGACGATCAGGGTTGCTGTAAGGAGGTTCTTCATATTTTATAATTTAACAAAAGTTAAGGTTGTTTGTTGGTTGTTTCCCGTGATTTTGGTCACATAGGTGCCAACTGACAATACACCAATATCAAATATAGCATTTTTTCCGGGAATATGCAAGAAGTCTGCACCGGTTTCCATGCATTTTTGCCCATTAATATTGAAAATTTCCATTTTCTCTATTTTTAGATTCAGGGTTGCCAGTTCAAGATATCGCGTGGTAACAGGATTGCCCTTGATGACCACCCAGTCTTTGAGGGTTTTATCCTGATTCATGCCCCCAAGGGATGTTTTGGCCAGTACATCTACGTTTGGATCGAATTGGGCCGTGTCTACAGCAAATGGCAATGAGAAAGCAAAGGTTTGCTCCAATTTGTTGGGCATAAGGGTGATGAGGGTGTCCCGGTTATTACCCTGAAATAAAATGGGTACGGGAACTTGAAAAAACGGCACAGATGGGTGAGAGGGTCTTTGTTTCACCGTCACCTGCATGGAAGATCCTTTTTGCACCCAGTTGATGTTTAGGTACGGAAACCCTTCCCCCATATACCATCGCAGGAAAAAAGTATCCAGGTTTTGTCCGGACTCCTGTTCCATCAGCGTTTGTAAATCTTGGGTTGTTGCAAAGCCATAGGCGCGCGGACCGGTCAGGAACTTGCGGCAGGCATTATAAAACGCAGAATCACCGACTTTCACTTTCAGCATGTGCAGCACAAAAGCGGCTTTATTGTAGGTAAGGCGCCCGCTGAAAAGGCGATTCACCTGGGCGGTGTCTTTTGGAAAAATGCTGCCGTCATCCACTCCGGTTACTGCATCGCGGATTTCTCGCATAATCCTTAAATACTCGGTTCGTGGCTTGAGGTATCGGTAGCTCAGTGCCGTTAAGTAGGTGGCAAATCCCTCATTCAGCCATAAATCGCGCCAGCTTCCGCAGGTCACTTTGTCACCAAACCACATGTGGGCAAGTTCATGTGCCATCAGATCAAAGCTAAAATTTACCATAAAGCTCATGGTTTGGTGTTCCATGCCGCCTCCCCAGGTAAACTGGGCGTGGCCATACTTTTCTCTCACAAAGGGATATTCGCCAAAAAGACTGTCAAACAGGCGCAACATGGGTAAAATGGGCGCTGCATCGCGCATTAAATCTGTTTTGCTTTGCGGAAATACATAATTCTGTACCAAAAGCGAATCGGTGCGGTTATGAAATGTGGCGTATTGATTGAATTCTTCGTAATTGGTAATGGCGGTTGCCACCAGGTATGTTGCAATGGGATAGCGGTGCTTCCAGTGAAAAATGCGGGTGGTATCATTCATTTTCTGGTCCAAAACCAGCAGGCCATTCCCGGCAACCATAAAATCTGAATGGGTGCTCACCACCATGTCCAAAGAGTCTATTTTGTCTGACAGTGTTTGTTTGCAGGGCCACCAGTAATAGGCCCCGTAGGGTTGGCTCAGGGTATGCACACTGGGGCCTGTGGCATGAAAATCATAGACGTAATAGCCCGTTCCTCCATACAGCGCAGGATTTCCTTGGTAAAAAACGGTGATGGAATCTGAGGTTCCGGCCTTCCAGCCACCCGGCTTATGCACAAAAAGCACATCAGCCGCGCGGGTAAAACGAATCTTGGAGCCCCTGTACAGTACGCTGTCGGTTTGCAGAAAGAACTTCATATCAAAGCCAATGCTGTCTGCGTCTTTCTCCAGGGTGAAGTAGCTGAATACCGAACCTTTAAGATACCCGTTGCGCTTGGGATTGATGCGAAAATTAAGTTTGTGGTAATGAATGTTATACCCGTGGTAAATGTTGGGATTTACCCTAAAATGAAGTCGATTTTCCAGGTTTTGTTTTTCTGCGCAAAGCAGGGCGTCAGGAACTACCCCCTGTGCCTGTGCAGTTGTAAACTTGACGATTAACGCTATTAATACCGGGATAAAACGCAACATTGTATTACAGACAACAAATTTCGGTATAAAACCCTCAGGTATTTGTCAGATTTTATTTTAACACACAAAGATTTACAACCTGCATCAGGATTTACCTTTGCACCGTGAAAAAATCCAGGTGGCCTCTGATCATTATTGTTTTACTGGGCGGTATCTGGGGCAGTTCGTTTATTCTTATCAAGCGCGGACTTGAGGTTTTTCAGCCCATTCAGGTGGCAGGCCTGCGGCAGTTTCTGGCAGGGCTGGTATTGTTGCCCTGGGTTTTTCAATACAGTATGGGAAGAAATTTTCGCAAAGAGGAGATTTCCGGAAACCCTGTAAAACTGACATCCGGTGATTACTATTTTCTGTTCATGTCTGGTTTGGTTGGCAATGGCATTCCTGCCTTTTTGTTTAGTTATGCCGGAACACTCATTCCCAGCGGGCTAAGTGGCATTATGAATGCATTTACCCCCATGTTTACCCTATTACTGGGCGTTGTGTTTTTCAAGGACCGGTTCACCGGTAATGGGCTCATTGGCGTGGTATTGGGTATTTTGGGTGCAATTATATTGCTGGCACCGGGTTTTATATTTCATTCAGGTCAGTCCATTAATCCTGTGGGAGTATTGATGGTTACCGCAGCTGCCATGATGTACGGTTATAATATTAACCTTATCAAACATAAACTTCATCACCTGCCGGCCATGGTAAAAACGGCCTATCCCTTTTTCTTTATGGGAAGTATGTATTTCATGGTGCTGATGATTACGGGTATCCTGGATCACTGGAATGCATCGCCGGAGAAGGCGTGGGCGGCCTTAGGTTACCTTGCCATTCTGGGTGTGGTAGGCAGTGCATTGAGCATGATTGCGTTTAATATCCTTATCAAACACACTTCGGCGCTGGTGGCCAGCACCAATACCTTTATCATTCCGGTGGTGGCGGTGGCTTGGGGGATTGTAGAAAACGAGCCCATCACCTGGAATATGATTGTGGGATTACTATTTTCCCTTGCAGGAATCTATCTGATTATCAATAAACCAACAGAAAAGGCATAAAAAAAGCCCGGTTAACCGGGCTTTTAAAATCTTCAAGTAAGAATTACTTGTTTACGGTAGCAGCCAGGGTGGCGCCAGCCTTAAACTTAGCAACTTTCTTAGCTTTGATCTGGATGCTCTTACCAGTCTGAGGGTTACGGCCGGTGCGGGCAGCACGCTTGCCTACTGAGAAGGTACCGAAACCTACGAGGGTAACGCTGTCACCTTTTTTCAGTGATTTGCTGATGGCGTCGATAGCCGCATCAAGAGCTTTGCCTGAGTCAGCCTTGGTCAGTTTTGAACCGGCTGCGATGGCGTCGATGAGTTCTGATTTGTTCATGATATATTTTGTTTTAAAGGTTGTGCCGCTAAATAAGACATGATTAACCCATCCCCACAAGTGTTTTGGTCATTATGCACCTGATTGTAATCCACATTTTATCCGCATTTCAGGATTTTGGTCAGCTTGAAACCCTTTGTCATGGCTATTTTTTGCTTCAAATCATCGCTGAATACCCTATAAACACTAACTTTGTATTATAATGGACATCAAACTCGTACTGAAAGCACTGGGCATAGGCCCACAGCTGGAAAGCGCCTCCTCAGGCACCCAATGGTTAACGGCACTGGGAACATCCACCCGCGATATTATGAGTCCTGTGGATGGCAAAAAAATCACCACATTGGTATTGGCCGGAGAAACTGAATATGAAGCGGTGATGAAGCGCGCCGAAGCGGCTTTTCCAGTATGGAGTGCCATGCCGGCTCCTGCCCGTGGAGAAATTGTAAGGCAAATAGGTGAGGCGTTTCGTGAAAACAAGAAAAATCTGGGTGCCCTGGTGAGCTATGAGATGGGTAAAAGTTTGCAGGAAGGATTGGGCGAGGTGCAGGAAATGATTGATATCTGTGATTTTGCCGTGGGACTGAGCCGTCAGTTGTATGGATTAACCATGCAAAGTGAAAGGCCGGGCCACCGCATGTTTGAACAATGGCATCCATTGGGTGTAGTGGGCATAATTTCGGCTTTCAATTTTCCGGTAGCAGTATGGAGCTGGAACGCGATGCTGGCAGCCGTATGCGGCGATGTGTGTATATGGAAACCCAGTGAAAAAACACCGGCTTCTGCAGCGGCGGTCCAACATATTATAAGGAAAGTGCTGATGGCTCATCAGTTGCCGGAAGGCGTTTTTAGTATCGTGCAGGGAGACAGGGAGATGGGTGAAAGAATGGCATCCGACAGGCGCATTGCACTGGTTAGTGCCACAGGAAGCACCCGAATGGGCAAACGCGTTGCAGAGGTGGTGGGTTCCCGACTGGGTAAAACCTTGCTGGAACTGGGAGGCAACAATGCCATCATTGTGAGCGACAAAGCCAACCAGGATCTGGCATTGCGTGCGGTATTGTTTGGTGCTGTCGGAACTGCAGGACAGCGCTGTACCACCACCCGTCGTGTCATTATACACCAATCTATTTATAACAGCTTCGTTGACAAACTGAAAAAGGCGTATGCGCAGGTCACCATCGGAAACCCGCTCCTCGAAACCAATCTGATGGGACCCCTGATTGATGCAGCAGCCGTAAATGCCTATAGCCATGCGCTCACACAACTGCATTCAGAGGGAGGCAAAATACTGTTTGGCGGAAAAGTATTGAATGGGGAGGGGCATGAAAGCGGTTGCTATGTGCAGCCCACCCTGGCCGAGGCCCAAAACCATTATCACATCGTTCAGGAAGAAACGTTTGCGCCCATATTGTATGTAATGTCATACGACACGCTTGAGCAGGCCATCACCATGCAAAATGATGTGAGGCAGGGATTAAGCAGTGCCATCTTCACCGAAAGTCTTTCAGAAGCGGAAACCTTTCTGTCGGCAGCCGGAAGCGATTGTGGCATTGCCAATGTCAACATTGGAACCAGCGGAGCAGAAATCGGGGGTGCTTTTGGTGGCGAAAAAGAAACCGGCGGTGGCCGCGAAAGCGGAAGCGATGCCTGGAAAAACTACATGCGCAGACAAACCAATACCGTTAATTATAGCGGCAAAATGCCGCTGGCTCAGGGCATCAAATTTGACATTTAATTAGGAATTGTCAGTTTTTTTCCGTATATTTATTTGTTGGCAATTGCCTTGAAAAACCACGATGCAGTCAATGCCGATAGATGAGTAACGGGTTTGGGTAATTGAAAAACCAATAAACTATTACAAGAATAAACCGCAGACCTAAAACTGCTGACCGATAAAGAAGTGGACCTGTCCCGGTTTTCCGCTTCTGGGCACCTGCCGGTAATCAAATCCATAGGCAAAATCCAGTCCTATAAGTCCAAACATGGGCATAAACAAGCGTACCCCTACCCCGGCAGCACGTTTCAGCTGAAAGGGATTATAGGAGCGCACATTGTTCCATGCATCACCGGCCTCCAGAAAGGCGAGGGTGTATACGGTAGCCGTTTGACCGGTGGTGATGGCATAACGCAATTCTGTGGTGAACTTATTGAAAATAGGGGCCCCGGCTTCACTGCCTGTGGCGGTAGCGGAAACCGAGTAGTTATCATAGCCACGCTGCGAAATAATTTCAGCGGCTGCAATGTTGAAACCAAAGATACCGGCACCTCCTACCTGGAATCGCTCGAAGAATGTGGTTCCCATTTGTTTGTTGTAATAGCCCAGGAATCCAAATCGGGCTTTGTTCATCAGCACCAGTTTTTTGCTGATGGGCGTAAACCACTCCATGTCTACTTTCCACTTGTAAAATTCAGCCCATTTGTATTTTTCCTGCAGGGTTAACTGAGATACTTCTGTTTTGCGCATGAGCGAAAAAGGTGGGGTTCCCTGTGCGCTGAGGGTAAGTGTACTGCCATTGGTGGGGAAAATAGGATCTGAAACGGAGCTTCTGGTTAGGATAACCTGCAGTGAAGGGTTGTAGCTGGTACCATTGAATCCCCCCGGAAATCCGTAAAAACCGCCGGTAAGGTTTTGCATTTTGTATTGCTGAAAGCTGAAAATATACTGCAGATTAAAGAAGTCATCAGGCCATTTCAGGCGTTTGCCCAGCATCACACTCATGCCGGTATTCATAAAATACTGCCTATTGGGATCGGTTCTTTGCCTAAAGTCAAAAGCATTGATGGTGCGGAACAAGCTCACCGAGAACGAATTGGGCTTGCGACCGCCAAACCAGGGTTCTGTGAAACTGAAATTATACCCTTGGTAGTTGGAGCCATTGCTTTGGGCGCGAATGGATAATTTCTGGCCGTCTCCGGTGGGCACGGGATTCCAGTTTTTGGGGTGTAGCAGCTGTCGGGTACTGAAGTTATTTAATGTTACACCGGCGGTACCAATAAGTGTGGCTCTGCGGGTGAAGGCATTGCCCCCCCAGCCACCGGATAATTCAATCTGGTCGGAGGGTTTTTCTACCAGCTTATAGTCAATATCGACCGTTCCGTCAGCGGGGTTAGGTTTGGGGTTCACGTTGAGTTGCTGGGGGTCGAATAATCCGATGGCCGCCAGGTCGCGCATCGTTCGCTGGATTTCAGCTCTGGAGAAAATATCGCCCGGTTTGGTGCGTATTTCCCGCAAAATCACCTTGTCGGTGGTTTTGGTATTACCGGCCCATGAGATGCGACCTACCTTAGCCTGAGTGCCTTCATTGATGCGAATTTCAAGGTCTATGGAATCGTTGAAAACACCTGTCTCCACAGGGGTAAGCTGGAAAAACAGGTAGCCGTCATCCATGTAAAGACTCTGTATGTCTAAAACACCCGTAGTATTGACGGTTCCAAGCCGTTCATCCAGCTGGGTCTGATTAAATACATTCCCTTTTTTGATACCCAGTACGGTATCAAGGAAACCGCTTCTGTATTTGGTATTGCCTTTCCAAACGATATTTCTGAAATGGTATTTGCTGCCCTCAAACAAATCAATATGAACGACTACTCTTTTGGGGTTGACCAGCGCTATGCTGTCTTTGAGTATTCGCGCATCGCGGAATCCTTTGGACAAATATCCGGTGATGATGTTGTCTTTTTCTTCTTCAAACTTACTCTCAATGTATTTGGAAGAGGCAAAGATGTTTACCTTATGGTACCTGCGCTTGAGTTTTTTGATGGCGTGTCGAAGTTGCTTATCGGTTAATTTTTCATTGCCATGAAACGCAAAATCATACACCTTTACTTTCGGACCTTTGTCAACCAAAATATCGAAATTTTCAAAGCCAGGCATGGGTTTGCCGGATTTTTCGTCTGCAGCGGGCAGGCGATTAAACTTCACTGAAACATTGTAATAGCCCTTATCGCGGTAATACTGGACTATTTTGGACCGGGTTTTATTGATCAGGTTTGGGGTTATGTACATTCCCCGCTTCAATCCGGCTTCCTCCTTGAGGTTTTTGGCCTGAGAGTTGCTCAGCCCCGGGAAACGATGTCCATTGATACGAAGTTGTTCTTTGACTACGAAATTCAGGGTAAGGTTTTTTACACCACCGGTTTCAGTAACGCGCATGTAAACCTGAATATCACTGTAGTAGCTTAGTTTCCATAGATTATCAATGGCATTGGGTATGTCATTACCCGGAATTTTAATTTTTTGTCCGATGCTTAGGCCTGAATACACCACCACCAATGATTTTTGGATGGGTTTGTTATCGGACTCTTCCACCAGAATATTTTTGATGACAAATTCTTCGGGCTCTGTGAAATTATAGTCATACCACTTAAAAAAACGGGAGGTATCGGTGGTTTGTGCACCCGTGTTCCCTGCCACCATAAGCCCTATCAATAGCAATGCCGCTCTCATATCACCTGCCGTATTTGTTCTCCTGTTTTTCCAAAGCGGCGTTCCCTGCTTTGGTAGTCAATGATGGCTTTATAAAAATCTTCGGTTGAAAAATCCGGCCACAGTACCTGGGTAAAATGAATTTCGCTGTAGGCAATTTCCCACAACAGAAAATTGCTGATTCGCTGTTCCCCGCTGGTTCTGATTAATAAATCGGGATTGGGGTATTTCGCGGTGTTCAGCGCTGCGTTCAAATCTTCTTCTCCAATGTTCTCCGGTTCCAGATTTCCGCTTTGCACACGGGCGGCAATCTTGCGCACGGCTTCTATAATATCCCATCTGCCGCTGTAGCTCAATGCCAGTATCAGGGTCATGCGATCATTGTCTTTTGTAGCTTCAACGGTTTCTCTAAGGGTTTGGTTACACCCGGCCGGCAGTTGCTCCATGTTTCCGATGGTTTCCATTCGGATGCCATTTTGCATCAGGCGAGGGGTTTCTTTTTTGATGCTGTCTACCAGCAGTTGCATCAGCGCATTGACTTCAGTTCTGGGGCGATTCCAGTTTTCGGTAGAAAAAGCATACAATGTGAGGTACTTAACCCCCAGTTCTGCCGCCGTTTCTACCACATTCCTCACAGTATCTACGCCCTGTCGGTGGCCAAAAATTCTCAGAAAGCCCTGCTTTTTAGCCCAACGTCCGTTGCCATCCATGATAATGGCTACATGTTTCGGGATCCGTTGGGTATCAATGTGGGATAATAGTTCTTTCTGTGCCACAGGTTTATTATCTGCAAATTAAGGGTGTAAATCGGTAAGATGCCGTAAATCCGATGAAATAAAACCAATCCCTTAAATGTTCATCACCGCGCATGGTTCCTGCGGGTGTGAAAGGCTGGCCGTTTAGTGTCTGGGCATGGCTGTATTGCGCAGAGGCAAGTCCCTGCTTGTCTACCATGGTTTTATAATCCGGGTAAAGACCGCCCACATCGTCGAGGTAATCAGTAAAGGTTTTGCGCCAGCACCCCTCAACCCCAAGCACCCAAACACCGCGATTTCGGGTGGGATTAAGCATGGTTTTAACGCCAAACCCAATGGGAACTGACGGCTGCAGTCTGGAGTAAGGTTTGCTCTGCCCTTCCGTGCGCAGTTTTCTGAGGTTGATATCCTCATTGTCAAGGCGTGTGGGGTCGAATACAAAAAAGCTTAACCCTGAATAGAAGTAGGGGGTCCAGCGTTCATCATTTACGTTGGTGCCGAAGGCCTGAAAATTGAACTCAAACGTACTGCTCATTTCCCAGATATCAGACTGAAAGTTAAAATTGCGATTGGAATAGGCCTTAACACCGGCATCAGAACCACTTACTTTCAGGTAAGCCAGCTGATTTCTCCACGAAAAATAGCTGCTCAGGTTATACCGACTGAATAACATGCCGGAGGGATGAAAATGCTTGTAGAAGGTACCGTGCTCTAAATCTCCGTGATAATTAGAAACACCCGCACCCAGGCCCATTTCAAATCTACCGCTAAAATATTTCTGACAAATAAGGGGTCCCATCGCAAAACAGGTTGCGACAATCAATGCAATTTTTTTTCTTCCAGCGTTAAAACTGGAAACAAATGGTTTTACCACCAACGATTTTTCTTGTAATGGTAAAGTTTAGAAACATATACCAGTCTTTATTGGCCGAATTTCCGCGACCCAAGCCATTGTCAAAATTCTGATAACCCAGCTCCGGACCTCTGTCCTTGAGTGCAGCAGCCAGAGAACCGCTGTTTCCACCCACGATTTGATTGTCTACATAGTCCAGACTCACATCATCCAGGTAATCGGTGAAAGTTTTACGAACCCCGAGTTCTACACCCCATGCCCATACGCCATTGAATTGCTGTTTGTAGCCCATACCTATCGGAATGCTTATCTGTGTAAGCGCATAGCGGCGACGATCATTGTATTTGGTTGTTTCCTGACCCTCAGTTCCGAGGGGCTGTAATTCTATCCACTGATTGTCGTATTTCTGAAGATCGGTGCCATGCAATGCAACCCCGTTGGGATCGGTGGGCATGTATTTAAACTGGGTTTTTGGGTTAAACTTAAATACAGCAATACCGCCAAACAGAAAAGGGGAGCGGGGATTGGCATTCTGTGTTTCTCCAAATCCTTTAAAATTCCATTCTACTGTACCGCCAAACTCCACAATATTGCTCTTGAAATTGAGGTTGCGCTGTTTGCGAAACGCATCGTTATCGGCGAAGTTTTTGTCATCACCACTAATTTGACCGAATAGCGCATTGCCGCGCAGGGTAACCCAGTCAGATAAGTTGAAACGGCAAATTAACCCACCCATGGGATTGAATTCCTGCACTGCCACTGCTTTGGCCAAATCACCCATGTAGTTTGATACACCAATGGTGCCACCGAATTCTATGGGCTTGCCCTTAAACAGTTTTTTCTGGGCCTGCAAAGGCACCATCAAAAGGGAAAGAGTGCAAAAAAGAAAGATTTTGGCTGTTCTCATGACCGCTGTTAAAAGGCAAATATAATACTTTGCAATCATTGTTGCTGTGTTAATTAACGAAATTTCAAGCTGATTAGTGCGTGTTACTTTCAGGCACCACCACAAAATACACCCCCATGGTCACAAAATCGCGCAGCCATGGTATGTTGGCGATGATGGCATTTTGCCTGCGGGGTTTGATGCCAAACTTGTATTCATACACCGGATTAAACAGGTAAAAACGCCTTGCCTGCTCTTTAAAACAGGCCTTTTTGCAGATGCGTAAGAATCGGTTGATGGAAATGCCTGTATCCCGAATTTCCTTCATGGTTCTGATGCCGGAAGCATTCACCCCAAACAGTTTCAGCGCCAGCGGATAAACAGGACCCGGTAACAGATGATACCAGGGCATTTTGGAAGCCATTTTCCCGGGTAATACCTGCTGATGACCGCCATAAGGCATGCACCAGGGTGGAAACGCAAAAAATACTGACCCGCCGGGTGATAAAAACTTATGCAGCTGGGGCATGAACATTTCCTGGTTGGGAATGTGTTCAATCACATCTTTCAGTATCACCAGATCAAAGGTTTGTCCGATATCTGCCTGCACATCCACATCGTAGATGTCTTTGTTCAAAAAAGCCACCTTGCCGGCTTCAAGTTCGGCTTGCATAAATTGCCTTGCAAACCCCAGACGTGATTCTTCCAGCTCTATGCCAAACGTTTGGCATCCCAAGTCGGTGAAGGCCTTGAGTACGCCGGCTTCACCGCACCCAATCTCCAGTACCCGCATACCCTCTTTCCACGCCCCGGTTTCCTTCAGAAATGGGATGATGTGGTTTTCGGTAACTTTTCGGGTGAGTTCAAAGTAGCGGTTCTTATCGCCGTGAAATTCGTACATGCTGCTGCAAAGAAAACACCGGCGATTGGTTTGAACAATAGTAGGGAAACCTGCCGGTCTGATTAAACCTTTTACAGATATTTGCGTCTAATTACATACATGAGATATTTCCTGATGTTAATGCTGCTGTGGGCTTATGGCGGTATTAAAGCGCAAAACACCTACTATCCTCCGGTAAACCAAACCGCTTTCTGGGATACGGTTTCCCCTAAAAGTCTGGGCTGGTGCACAGACAGTATCGCCCCGTTGTACCAATACCTGCAAAATCAAAATAGCAAGGCATTTATTGTTTTGGTTGACGGTAAAATCGCCATGGAAAAATATTTTGGCACTTTCACCCAGGATAGCTTCTGGTATTGGGCATCGGCAGGTAAAACCCTCACTTCTTTATTGGTTGGGAAAGCCCAGGAAGATGGTAAACTTAAAATCAGCGATCGCAGTGCAGATTACCTGGGCAGCGGCTGGAGCAGTCTTACATCAGCGCAGGAGGATGCCATTACGCTGCGCCACCATCTTACCATGACCACCGGATTGGATGACGATGTTCCCGATCATTTCTGCACCCTCAAATCCTGCCTTGTGTACAAGGCGCCTCCCGGTACGCGCTGGGCATACCACAATGGGCCTTACACCCTTCTGGACAAGGTGATAGAAAATGCCACCGGTTCTACCATGAATCTATACACACAGCAGACCCTGCAAACCAAAACCGGTATTTCGGGCTTATGGATTAAATCCGGCTACAACAATGTTTACTTGAGCAAGGCCAGAAGCTTTGCCCGTTTTGGCCTGCTGGCACAAAACGGCTTCAAATGGAATGGAACACCCATACTGGGGGATACCGGCTATGTTCGGCAAATGGTCAATACATCTCAGAACCTTAATCTCAGTTATGGGTATCTCTGGTGGCTGAATGGCAAGACATCCTACATGGTTCCCGGATTACAAAATGTTTTTCCCGGGTCATTCATCCCATCAGCGCCCAAAGATTTGTATTCCGGCATCGGTAAAGACGGGCAATTTGTGTGTGTATCGCCTTCCAAAAAGCTGGTGATGGTTCGCATGGGTAACGCGCCTTCCGGGCAGCTGGGAGATGTGCCTTTCCTGCTGGGTGAACAAATGTGGTCTCGTTTAAACAGGGTGATGTGCGCCACGACAGGCACAACAGCGGTTCATACAGCCCCGCTCAGTGTTTGGCCCAATCCCGCTGAAAATACCTTATTCATTAATTACACGGGCAGTGCCAGGATTGCAGATCTTTCAGGCCGTTCGGTCAAGACGTTGACAATACAGCATAATCAGGCCATGGATATATCCGGGCTAAAACCGGGCATGTATTGGCTTCAAACCGCTGATGGGCGCGTGGTAAGGTTTATGCGCAGTCAGGATTAAAGTCCCTTGTTCAGGGCTGCTCTGAGGGCTTCTTTTTCTATGTAGCCACTATTTTTCCACTGCTCTGTGCCTTTTTTGTACAGAAACAGGTAGGGCACGTTGTCCAGCCCCAGTTCTTTCACCAGCCGGGGATTG
>Ga0164292_10001129_pt1 | contig 21422 bp, 20 predicted proteins | sample GEODES117metaG_FD_111486 | JGI IMG/M metagenome (GOLD analysis project Ga0164292, IMG submission 111486) | Eutrophic lake water microbial communities from Lake Mendota, Wisconsin, USA - GEODES117 metaG | ecosystem: Environmental > Aquatic > Freshwater > Lake | place: USA: Lake Mendota...
CTCAAAAAAACGATTTTATAGTTATTAATGATGTTGAAGTTAATATGTTATCTACGGATGAAACGGATATGCAATTAATGGAAGACCAAAAACAAGCAATTTCAGCCATTATTGATAATTTTAGACAACAAGTTTCACAAATCGTTGATTTTGAACCTGGAATGACAATTAATAAAAATCAAATTAGATTAGATGGTGTCTTAACCGATGATGACGTTAGTTTTGTATTTATTGCTGGTGAGGAAAACGGAGTTTATATAAATGCAGATATGTTAAAGTTAACTACAGAAACAGGAACCGCTTTAGAAAAGTTGGCTAAATTTGAGGAAACATTTAAAACTGCAATGGAACCATTAATTACAAAAAGAAACAATAACTAATAATGGCACTAACAGAACAAGATAAAAGAGAAATTGAAAGAATTACCAAGAAAGAGATTAAATCTTTTATGGAAACAACACAGGCACATAAAATGGTTGTTAAAATGATTCAAGATGAGTTAGGGGTTAAAAAGATAGACGATAAGATAGTTGACCTATCAACTAAGGTAGTGGTTGAATTATTTAAAACATTATGGCAAAGAAAGTCATTTTGGGAGAGTGCATTAAAATCGGTTAAGTAATGAAAATTTTAAAAATTGGAGATTCTTTAATTTTTGGAGTTCAACATTATAACATGGATGATGTTGATAAGGTTTCAAATTATGTTAAAAAAAATTTCAACCCAAATGATAAAATAGTTTTTATGGGTGAGGGTGGTGACGATGATAACATATATGAAAAGGGAGGTGAACAAGAAGCAATTCAAAATGAATTACAAACATATTTCACCAATTTTATAAATGATTCTTGGGATGGTAAAGAAACAAATGTTACAAATCCAAAATCATCACTTTTTAAAGAAATGCAATCAGAAACGTCATTATCACCTAACAAAGTAATGGCAGCGATTTATGTGATTATTGTTGGACAAACCAGTTACCCACAAGAAATGTCACATTTATTAAATGACGAAGGAATTGAATGGATAAAAAGTTTTGGGATAAAAAACCCAAAAACACCAGACGAAGAAGATATTGAACTAATGTATAACTTGTGTTTTCCTAAAGATACAGGAAAACCTGAGACTGAATTGAGTAAATTAACCGATGTCTTCAATTATATTAGAGATAAAAATTTAGTAACCAAAATTAAAAATTATAGGAAAAAAGGTTATAGAGTTATAGCGACTGTGGGAGAAGGTCATATAGAATTAATAAAAAATAATTTTGATAATAAAGAAAAGAATCACGAAATTGATACAAACCATTTATCGGAAGACCCATCATACTACACGAAAATGAAAAAGATTGAAGCTAAAGAAACTGACTCAAGTTCATCAGGAGCATATTCAGCACCATTATTTGGTAAATCAAGTACAGTTAAAAGAAAGATATCACACATCCCAAATATGGATTTAAACGAAGAAGAGGAAGTGGAAGAAGCAACAACTTCGTCATCTTCAGGTGCATTTGATGTACCGGCATTTGGTAAGACAACAAAGGGAGGACGTAAGAATCCATTAAAGATAGACGGACCAAGTAGTGAATATCAAGGTAGAGCGGTTAAAGATAAAAACTTTCCTAAATGGGGAGGACCAGATAGTGTTTTTGTCAAGGTTAAAGAGAAGTGTAAGAAGTTCCCATATTGTAATCAAGGTAATACTGGTGCAATAGAATTCATTAAAGAAGACCAAGAAATACAAGAAGCAATAACACATGTATCAAAAAAATACGGAATTTCACATCAAGAGGTGGAAAATATTGTATTAAATGAGATTAAACAGATATTTATTTAGATATGAAAGTAAGTGAATTAAAACAAATTATAGAATCAGTAATTTCAGAGGAGGTTAAAAGAACCATAATGGAAGATAATGAAATGGGTAAAATGGAGAAATATCACATTAAATGTGAAGGTTTACCCTTAGCAACATTTGAATCTCAAGAAGAGGCTGAAGAAGCTTTACCTGACTACAAAGAAAAACATCCAGGAAAAGAGTTGATTATAGAGAAAGGTGTTTATGAGTCACATGACGATATGATGAACAAATTAGATGAAATTAATGACCAATTAGAAGAAACAGACAATATGGAAAATACAGAAAAACAACCAATGGAAGGAAATGCATTCTCAGGAGCTCTTAAATCCGCAAAAGATGCAGGTGAAAAAACATTTACAGTAGATGGTAAAGAATATGATGTAGAAGAATGTTGGAGTAAAGAAATGAAAGAAGAGGAAGAGTGTGATGAATGTGGTGGTTCATATATGGAAGAAGAAAAGAAAACATGTGAAAAATGTGGTAAAGAACTTTGTGAATGTGGTAGTGAAATGAATGAATCTAAGAAAAAGAAAATATTACGTTTAACTGAAACTGAATTGACAGAATTAATTGCTAAAATGGTAACAGAATCGGTGCCAGGTTTAAATGCATATAATAAAGCACATACTGAAAGCGGTAAAGAAAATAAAGCTAATTTGTCAGATGTTGATCAAAAAATTAAAAAAGCGGTTTCTGTGGAAGGTAACGACAATCCTGAATTCCCTAAACAAATAGGTAAAGGTGAAAAAGTTGCAAGACAAAATACCAAAGAAGAAGATGAGGAAGTTGCAAAGAATTTTGCGGGTTTACAAAATTTAGATTATGATAATGAACCATCTGAACAATTTAAGAAAAGATTAAAGATGGCGATTGAAGGTGATAAATTAATGGGTAATAGTTCTGAAGATGTTGCTAATGTAGTTGCATCAAAAGACGCCGTTAAAAAAATGGAAAAACAAATTAAGGATAGAGAAAAAGATAAGGAAGAAAGAGTATTATATAAAAAAGAGGCTGTACCAACAATGAATGAGTCTAAAGTAAGTTTCACAAATGTTCTTAATGAAGAATTGGAGAAAATGAAAAAGATTTTCACTTACGATAAGAAAACTCAGTAATATCCTTTTTTTTATTTTCTTTTCTCCTTATATTATTAATATATAATGAGTTATGGAACATAAAGAAGGATATTTGGAATTTATAACTTCCGAAAATTATAGACAACAAATTGATGTGTGGTTTAAGGCTTACAATGTAAGTTATGAAAAAACAGAACTTTTTCATGAATTTGTTGTGTCATTATATGATTTAATTAATGAAACCTATTTAGGTCCTGAGGTTACTGATACCGAAACCGACCAAAAAAACCACTTTACTTGGTGTTGGGATAAAACCATAGAAAATTTCGGTCACGAAAAAATTTATTTTAAAGAAAGGGGAACCGCCTACAATTATTTTTGGAGTTTTTTCTTGGAGGCATATTATTATAATCAATTGGATGGTAATGTAATGAGAATAAAGGAATACTTTTATATTTTATTCCATTTTGAACATAGGAAAACCAGGTCCGAATTGGACATGTTAACTGAAATATATAAATTGTTAGATCAAAACTTGAAAAAGTAAAATTTTTTCCATATATTCGTATTAAAAACCGAAATAAATTATGGAAACCCTACAGAAAATCAAGGAACTCGTAGAGAAGATGTCGGTGGATACTCAAAAGGTATATGAGAAAGGTAATCGTAGTGCATCAATTAGGGCGAGAAAATACGCTCAAGAAATTAAACAATTGATTGGTGTATATCGTAAAGAGATTCTTGAAGAAATGAAAAAACATGATGGAACAGATTAAACTATTTTTTTTCGTATTGAGTATTATATACACATTACGATTTTTTCTTGAGTTTGTTATTAAACTTACACAAGAAAATCCCGAACAAATGAAATTAACTAAGGTTGAAGATACTTTATTATTGATTTCATTATCATTCATAATAACATACATTTTAATTTAACAACGTGTTTGAAAATATAAAAACATTAAGACCACACTTTCATTCATTGAGAGAAGTTCAAGAGAATGTTAGTTTAGATATAAAATTACCTTTGACATGGAAATATGATGAGGTAGTAAAACCGTATAGTTCAATATCAATTAAAGTTCAAGATAAGAATGAAAAGTTTAATCTTATTTCTTTAGTTACACAATCAACACAAAATGGTTACGATGTCGTATTTGCGTGTGCAAATGAAATTGTTCACAAGAATAAAGAAGAAGAGGAGAAACAAAGATTATTTCAACAAAAAGTTAAGGAATTACAACAGTTATTTCAAAATGAGTCACTAGATAAATTAAAAGACATAAATCTAATGAGTAATTATGGACAAGAGATTACAACAAGCGAAGGAGTGGTTGGACAAGGAGATGGAGAAGGACAAGATGGAGATACAGAATCAGAAGAATCTGATGATTAATGAAATAAAAAAATTGGATAAAACAGAAATGTTTAAACCAAAACCAAAAAAGAGGATATCTATAATAGAAAAGATATTAAAGATATTAGGTTATGGAAAAAAAAGGTGATTTATTAAACCAATTAGCAATTATATCTGACTTATTAGAAAAAATAAATTGTGAGACCGAAACTAACACAATAGTTTTAGAAATGTCAGAAGAGGATTTTATGAAAACATTCCAACTCATACAAAAAAAATACGGTAGGAAGATGGATAAACCACAAAATACATTTAGTATAAGAATAGGTGGTGTAGATATTGTTTTTAATACGAGTAGTGTCTAAATAATTCTCTACGATTAAATCCTTTAGATTCAAGTAGTTTATATAGAAGTTTTCTTTGATGGGTGTTAATGTCTTTTACAAAAAAGAAATTACCCCTTTTTTTATTTATTAAATCTTCTCTAACTAATTCAAGTAATCTCTCAGCGTCCTCTTTATTTTTATTACCAAAAAGTCTCACATCATTTTCAATTTGTACAAATAGATTTTTATTTAATATGAAAATTTGTGTAATTTCTGAGATTGAAAGAATGTATTCTAACATTTGATGATACCTAATTCTTTTTTTCAAATTAAAATCATAAATTAATTCCTCTTTCCAATAGGGTATAATTTCTTTTATTCTTAATTTATCGTTTTCTATTTTTGCTTCTTGATTTCTACCTAAACTATCCTTCACCCATGTTGCGGTTGCCCATCTATTGTTAGGAAATATGAGAGCTAATTCATATAATAAATCCTTATTTTTTCTTGTACCAGTTTGTTGTTTTATATACCTTGGTCTAAGTTGAGTTTTAAATTCCCTCCAATATTCATATACGGTTGTTCTTTTCATACAACTGTATAAAACACTAACTCTCTTTTTATTACAAAAGAGAACTATTGAATATTTTTTATTACTCATAATATTTTTGATATTAGTGTGATTAAACCGTAAATTCCAAGTAAAGACCATCCGATAGCAAACCAAATGATTCCCTTATTTATGAATTCTCCCGACTTAATCATCTCCTCCTTAATATCCCTTTTTTCTTTACATTTTGTACATCCCATATTAAAATATATACATTTAATTTCTCTTTTTAAAATATTTTGAGTATATTTTATTATAAATAATGTTAAATGATAAGTTATATTGGAGGTAAGGCACGTATAGGTAAATGGATTGTACCACATATTCCAAAAGATATTGAAACCTATGTAGAGGGATTTTCAGGTATGTTTTGGGTATTCTTTAATATGGATTTAAGTAAGTACCCCAATTTAAAGACAGTAGTTTACAATGATTATAATAGACTAAACTCTAATTTAATGAAATGGGCTAAACAATATGATGTTCTACATACGGAACTATTAAAATACCCATGTCAACAATTGAAAGTTGAGGACACACCACCTGAGTACGCTGAGATGTTTAATCAATATCAGAAAGAAGTGTTCAATGATGATTTAGTAATTACCGATGAAAATAGTTTAGAGATTGCTTGTAAGTATATCTATGTACTAACACAAGTTTTTTCAGGTTCAAAACCAGAAACCGCATCGTATATGGATTATAAAGGAAAATATCGCTGTAAAGTTTTAATATTTTTGGATAAATTGAAACACCCAAAATATAGGGAACATTTTGATAAGATTACATTTGTTGAAAATATGGATTTCCAAGATGTTGTTGAAAAATATGATTCACCAACAACATATTATTATATGGATCCACCATATTATAAAACTGAAGGATATTATTCAAATCATATTTTTACAATTGAAACTCACGAAAGATTAGCCACGTGTTTAAAAAATATGAAAGGTAAATTTAGTTTATCTTATTACGAGTTTCCAAAACTTTTAGAATGGTTCCCTAAGGAACAATATAAATGGTCGGAAAAAAGTTTTAAAAAGGCTGCGGCAGCTAAAAAAGACGGAACACAAAACGAAGGAATTGAAGTTTTAATAATGAATTACTAATAATATTAAAAATTATGGAAAACAATTGGTATGTGGTAAAAGTATTACCAGGAAAAGAAAGATCATTAACTGAACAATTTAATAAAGAGATATCTCTTGGAAGGATTAGTAATATTGTTAGATTCGTGTGTCCAACAGAGAAAGAGTTTGTTGTGGTTAAAAATAAAAAAGTAATAAGAGAAAAAGTCTTATATAGTGGTTACTTATATTTTGAAGCACCAAAAAGATTAATGGAAGAGCAATTGAAAGTAATATCAACAATTCCAAATATTATGGGTATGATGGGTGATAAGATGCCATTGTTATTAAAAGAAACCGATGTTCGTAGAATCTTAAAAGACGATACATTAGAAGAACATATTGAAAGTAAAAAATTAAAATTTGTTATTGGAGAAAGTGTTATCGTTTCAGAAGGTCCATTTAAAACATTTGAAGGTGTTATATCTGACATTAAGGGAGATAAGATTGACGTAGAAATAAAAATATTTGGGAGAAATACAGCAGTTTCATTAACTTTGGAACAAATTCAAAAACCTTAATGGAAAAACTATCTCCCGAAGTTTTAATATATATTCAATCAGTTAAACATTATTTTGAAACTAACCAAGAGGCTCGTGAATATTTTTTAGGAAACGCAGATGAAGAATTATTTTATAAACATTTATCAGAAATTTCACAAAAAAATTTTGAAACAAATGGTGAAGTAATGTTAAACAAAGAACAATTTGAATTATTAAGAAAAACAATTTTAGTATTGAAAATTACGTCAGACAAAAAACCTTTTGTTAGACCCACAGAAGACATAGACATTACAATCGGAGAAAACTCAAATATTTTTATTGAGTATCCTAATTTTGGAAAGATTTGTTTGAATTAATTTTATTTCTAAATTTATTTTAGTTACATTTACCACATGGAAAAAAAGTTTTCGGTTAATTACCCACTATACGATACGGTTTACGGCAATGAAATACCAACGGAACAGTACTATGTAATTTTATTTGATAAATTACCGTCAAAATTTAGTAATAGTAAAATTCTTTATAACCCTTTGGTTATTACCGAATTAATGAAGATGGGTTTTGTGGAAGAATTGAGAATATTAACAAATAATAGAAGTTATGATTCTTTTTCACAATCTATGTTTGTACATAAGGATAAAAAAATAATTGTTAAAACAAATACATCTGTTGACAAATTAACAATAGGTAATCTTAATTTAGATTTTGCTTATTCTATTGAAAATGGAGAAATTGGTAATCAACTTGATTTGGATTCTTTGAAAAAATTTCAAACAAAAAAGAAAAAGGCAAGTATCCAATTGGTAAAAAGTGAAATGGGTCATTTGGATACCGAAGACTATGATTTAATGGTACCACCAATTGATTTAGAATTAAACTATGGTAAGGACTTTAAAAAAATACATAAGGTTATTATTGATAGGTTAAACAAGACAAACGACAAAGGGATTATTTTACTTCACGGTGACCCTGGCACGGGAAAGACATCTTACATCAAATATCTCACAAGTTTAATTAAAGATAAAGACATACTTTTCATACCACCGTCAATGGCTGAGATGTTATCTGAACCAACAATCATTCCGTTTTTAATGGACCATAAGAACTCAATTCTAATTATTGAGGATGCGGAAAGGGTTATTTCAGATAGAGAAGGTAATGGTTCACCTGCAGGAGTGTCTAATATCCTTAACTTAACGGATGGTATTTTGGGAGATTGTTTGAATATTCAAGTGATTGCAACTTTCAATATGAAGAGAGAAAAAATTGACCAAGCCTTACTTCGTAAAGGTCGTTTAATCGCCGAACATAAATTTGAGAGACTTTCAGTTGACGATACCAACAAACTTTTGAAATCTTTGAAAAAAAATCACACAGTTGAGGAAGGTATGGTCTTAGCTGATATTTATAACATAGACACTGAAGTCTATAAAACATCCTCAAAAGGAAATAAAATAGGATTTTAAAATTAAAAAATGCAAAACGTAAACGCAACACAATTATCACAATTGTTATCACAAGGAAATAAAGTATTAGTTCAATATACAGCAACATGGTGTGGTCCATGTAAGGCACTAACACCAAGGTTATCAAATTTGTCAAACAAATACTCAGATATTACCTTTGTTAAATTGGATATTGAAGAAAATATGGATTCTGCAAGAGAATTAAACATTACTACAGTTCCAACCGTAATGATTTATAACGGAACTACATTAGTAAACCGTTCAGTTGGTGCTAATATTGATAGTGTATACACTAATATTTTAGATACTTTGTAGAATTATGTCTAATATTATAATTTTATTTACTTTAAATGATTGTATTCATTGTAAATCTTTAAAAAAAAGATTGAGAATTGAATCAATACCATATACTGAAATTGAAATTACAAATAACCAAAAAATTTGGAACGAGGTAGTAAATCAGACTGGACATAACTCATTACCTACGGTTTATATTAAAAAAGAAAACTTAGATACGGGTCCTGTATATGTTGCTGGAGTTGATTTTATGAGTGACGAAGAAGCAATTAATATAATAAAAAAACACATTTAGAAAAAAAAAGAGGTAAATACCTCTTTTTTTATGCTCATAAGTAGAATAAAAGTATTTATGTAAAAGACTTTACATAAAATGGCATTACAACAGATTAATTGGGACCAAATCAATAGTGAATATGTTCCATCAGGGTCAACAGTCAACCTTGGTTCTGAGTCAACTCCATTATCCACAATATATGCCGATAGTTTAATTGTAAACGGTAATAATATAACAGGTAATGGTAGTGGAACCTCAGGTTCAAGCGGTTCTTCAGGAACATCAGGTAGTAACGGTGCAACAGGTTCTAGCGGTACATCAGGTACATCTGGTGCTAGAGGTTCTTCAGGAACATCGGGCACATCAGGTGTTAATGGTACTAACGGTTCATCTGGTTCATCGGGTACTTCAGGTAGTGATGGATTAGATGGTGTTAACGGTACATCAGGAACAAGTGGATCAAGTGGTTCATCAGGATCAAGTGGTTTAACTGGTACATCAGGTACTTCGGGTACATCGGGAGCTAGAGGTTCTTCTGGTACGTCAGGTACTTCAGGAGCGGTTTATCTAACAACTTCAACAACATACATTGATGACATTGATGAATTTGTCGGAAGTGAAATTACTATAACAGTTGATTTACGTCTTTCCTATTCTTTAGGTCAGATGATTATTGTTGCATATGATATAAACGATTATTTAATTGGTCGTGTAATTTCATATAATCCAACAAACGGTTCATTAAGATTTTTAGTTACTGAAGTTTCAGGTGGTAGTGCTCATAATGATTGGACAGTTAATTTATATGCTTCAGGCGTAAGTGGAACAAGTGGAGGTGGTGGAACTGCATTAACTGTAACCGACAACTCAACAACTGTTACATCGGTTGATAGAATAGTTTTTTCGGGTGCATCAATTACTAATTTAGGTAATGGTGATGTGAGAGTTAATATCTTAAGTGGTGGTACGGGAGGAGTTTCAGGAACTTCAGGTTCAAGCGGTTCTTCAGGTTCAAGCGGATCATCAGGTTCAAGTGGTTCTTCAGGAACATCATCATCAATTTATGTAAAAGAACAAGGTGGTTCACCAATTACAAATATTTCAGGAATCACATTTAGTGGTGCAACTGTAGTTGATAATGGTGGAGGAAATATAACAGTTCAAATAACAGGTGGAGGTACAATAGGTAACGATGGTTATCAAGGACATTTAGCAATTTGGAAGTTTAATACAAATACAAATACAAATGTTAACCCAAATAACGGATATTTTAAATTAAACACATCCTCTTGGGGTTTATCAACAACAAGTATATCTTTTGGAAATTTTAGTTTTTCACCAAATGTTGATTTTTCAACTTATTTAGATAGTTTAACTAACGGTACAATATTAAAATTGATTAAGGCAACTGACCCATCAATTTTTAAAATATTACAAATTACATCAGTTTCACCATATGAGTCTGGTTTTGAGAACTACACAGTATCACAAATTGCCGTTGGAGGTAATGACCCATCAAGTGATGACGAATTTTTATTAATTGTTTTAGGTGAACCAGGTCTTACAGGTACATCTGGTATTGATGGAACATCGGGTACTTCAGGTTCATCAGGTACATCAGGTATTAATGGTACATCAGGTACATCAGGTATTAATGGTACATCAGGTACGTCAGGAAGTAACGGATCTTCAGGTACATCTGGTATAAGTGGTAGTGCCGGAACTTCAGGTTCTAGTGGTAGTAATGGTTCTTCAGGTACTTCAGGTATATCGGGAGTTGATGGTACATCAGGTACATCAGGTGTTAACGGTTCCTCAGGAACATCAGGTACTTCAGGTATTAACGGTACGTCAGGTACATCGGGTATTAATGGTACATCAGGTACTTCAGGAATTAGCGGTAGTGCGGGTACTTCAGGAACTTCTGGTACATCACCTTTATATGTTGATGCAACAATAAAAGGATATCAGGTGGTATTGAATATGACAGGAGGATCCACCGATGCCACTACACCAATTGCGAGTGTTTTAGGTCCTAATGGTGAAAATAAATCAGCTCTTGAAGCTTTAGGGTGGTCATTTACAATACCAACAACAAATAGATTACAAATTGGTAGACCAAGTGGTTTACAATCACAACCTATAGTGAATATAATGACACATGGTGTTAATGGTACGGAGGTTTTATCTAAATCACCAAATGCAACTAGCACTGCTCAACACAGTGTTTTTCAACAATATTCGGGTGGTAATTGGACCGGTATGGTTTTATATTCCGTATCGTCAGCAAACACAGGTGCGGCAACGGGAGGAAGTACGAACGTAATAATAACATTTGGTATAACAACTTAATATAGAAAAATAAAATGGCATTAGAGGCTCCTGACAAATTATTAATTGGTAGTATAGATTTTGGTACAACAATACCAAACGAAACATATTCCTCTTTAGACACATACGATGGTGTTTACATGTCATTCATATGTAATTTCACAATCATACCCCAACAAGGTGCATATCCCGATTCAAATTTGAATCTTAATTTATATAACGCAAATGATATCACTATTGGTATGAAATTTGCGTTACCAACATCAAAAATGTATGATGTTATAGGGGTTACGGGAATTACAGACACTGAGGCAATTATTGAATTAAGAGATACTAATTTAAGAGAATATATAAATTCTAATTATGATCCACCGAATAATTTCCCCGATGAAAATCAAAACGGTATCTTTTATGAAGTCATTGATGGAGCGGCTAAATTGGGAAATCTCCAACAAAACGAAGGAGCATTTACAAATTTAGGTTATTGGATTGATGATATTATTGGTAATACGATTACTGAATTAGCAGATTTTCAGGCTGCAAGTTCACTATTTCAACAAACGGGATCTTTTTATGCTACAACTAATGACCTTCAAATAACTGGTTCGTTAAATGTTGAAGAAGGTACAATTAGTGGTGACGGTAGTGGATTATATAACATTCCAGCAAGTGGAGTAACGGGATTAGAATTATTTAAAATTACATCAGGTAGTGTAAGTGCGTCATTGGAAGGAGGTGATTTAAGAATAAACACAAATGTATTCATTGATGGTACAATTACCGCAACAGAGTATAATGTAACGATTGTTTCATCTTCTGTTTTATATTCGTCAGGTTCAACTAAATTTGGTGACACTGATGATGATACACACCAATTCACAGGTTCAGTTTTTATACATTCAGGATCATTAAACATTAATAGTGGTGATTTAATTATAGATGGAGTTACATTTAGTGCGATGACATCAGGAACGAGTGGAACATCTGGTTCTTCAGGTACAAGCGGTTCTAGTGGAACTTCTGGTTCATCTGGAACAAGCGGTACTAGTGGTACATCAGGTAGTTCTGGTACAAGTGGTTCTTCAGGTATAAGTGGTGTTGATGGTTCATCAGGAACATCAGGTTCCGCAGGTACATCTGGTTCATCAGGAACCGCTGGCACTAGTGGTACATCAGGTAGTAGTGGTACTAGTGGAACGTCGGGTAGTTCAGGAACCTCCGGTTCTAGCGGAACATCTGGAACTGCAGGTACAAGTGGTAGTTCCGGTACATCTGGTACATCAGGTACTAGTGGTACATCAGGTAGTTCTGGTACAAGTGGTTCTTCAGGTACAAGTGGTTCTAGCGGTACATCAGGTTCTTCGGGTTCTAGTGGTACTTCAGGTTCTAGTGGTACATCAGGTTCTAGTGGTACATCAGGTTCTAGTGGTACATCAGGTACAAGTGGTTCTAGCGGTACATCTGGTACATCAGGTACTAGTGGTACATCAGGTAGTTCTGGTACAAGTGGTTCTTCAGGTACAAGTGGTTCATCTGGTACTTCAGGTTCTAGTGGTACATCAGGTACAAGTGGTTCTTCAGGAACTGCAGGTACATCAGGCACTTCAGGTAGTTCTGGTACAAGTGGGTCTTCGGGAACTGCCGGTACAAGTGGTACATCAGGAAGTTCTGGTACATCAGGTACTAGTGGAACATCGGGTAGTTCAGGAACCTCTGGTTCAAGTGGTACATCAGGTACTAGTGGTACTTCTGGTAGTAGTGGAACGAGTGGTTCATCTGGCACTTCAGGTAGTTCTGGAACATCAGGTACATCAGGTTCTAGCGGTACATCAGGAAGTTCTGGTACATCAGGTACTAGTGGAACATCGGGTAGTTCAGGAACCTCTGGTTCTAGTGGAACTTCAGGAACGTCAGGTTCTAGTGGAACCTCAGGAAGTTCTGGTACATCAGGTACAAGCGGTTCTTCAGGAACTAGTGGTAGTTCAGGTACATCTGGTTCATCAGGAACTAGTGGTGATAGTTTATTTGCTCAGACAGGTTCTTTTTGGGCAACAACAAACGACATTCAAATTACAGGTTCTTTAAGTGTCTCTTCACAATTGGGTGTAAGTGATGCTAATATTCTTTTAACTGATAGTGGTTCACTTATTTTAACAAGTGGATCAAATATATATGTTGAAAATGGTGGTTTCATTACCGCAGCTTTCTTTGGTGATGGTGCTGGTTTATATAATATTCCAGCAAGCGGGGTTACAGGACTTCAATTAGATAAAATTGCTAGTGGAAGTGCCACAGCATCTATTGACGAAGATGGTTTACAAATTAATACAAACACATCAATTACAGGTTCATTAACAGTATCAAGTGGAGCGGGTATTTTTGATTCAAGTTTATTTTTAACTGATAGTTCATCATTAATATTAACAAGTGGTAGTAATATCATTATTGAAAATGGTGGATTTATTACTGCAGCTTTCTTCGGAGATGGTGCGGGTTTATATAACATACCAGCTTCAGGTGTAACGGGATTAGAGTTAAATAAAATAGTTAGTGGTAGTGTAAGTGCGTCCATTCAATCAGACGGAACGTTTAGAGTAAATGGTGACACATACATTGATGGAACAATTACAGCTAAAGAATTACATATTGATTATGTAACTTCTTCAATTTTATATCAAAGTGGAAGTACAAAATTTGGTGATACACAAGACGATACTCACCAATTCACTGGCTCTGTTTATATCACTGGTTCAAGATTAGAAATTAGCGGTGGAGATTTAATCATCAACGGAACATCTTATAATGCATCAACATCAGGTACTAGTGGTTCGTCTGGTACAAGTGGAACTTCAGGAAGTTCTGGTACAAGCGGTTCTTCAGGTTCATCTGGAACTTCTGGTTCTAGTGGTACATCGGGAAGTTCTGGTACAAGTGGAACATCTGGTAGTTCTGGTACATCCGGCACAAGTGGTTCATCTGGTATAAGTGGTGTTGATGGTACATCAGGTACAAGTGGTACGGGTGGAACGTCAGGTTCTAGTGGTACTTCTGGTACATCGGGTAGTTCAGGAACATCCGGTACGAGTGGTACATCAGGTTCTAGTGGAACATCTGGTAGTTCTGGTACATCAGGTTCTAGCGGTACAAGTGGAGATAGTTTATTTGGACAAACGGGATCGTTTTGGTCAACAACAAACGACATTCAAATTACGGGTTCATTAAATGTTAGTGATGGTATTACAGGTTCATTAGAAGGTACCGCATCATATGCAATTTATGCTTTAAATGCTATTATTGTATCAGGTGCAAACGTACAACAATCATTTATCAATCAAAGTACATGGTCTTTCTTCCATAATTTACATGAGAAATATCCCGTAATAAATGTATTTGATGCGGATGATAACGTAGTAATTCCTTCAGATATACATGTTGTTGACCAAGATAATTTAGAAGTTTATTTTAATTCACCTCAATCAGGTAGAGTAGTTGCAACTGTAGGTGGTGCCGGCACATCTGGTACAAGTGGTTCTTCTGGTACTTCAGGTTCTGGTGGAACTAGTGGTACTTCAGGAACTAGCGGTAGTTCTGGTACTTCAGGTTCTAGCGGTACATCAGGTACATCTGGTACATCTGGTACATCTGGTACATCAGGAAGTTCTGGTACATCTGGAACAAGTGGTTCTTCAGGAACTAGTGGTAGTTCAGGAACCTCTGGTACATCGGGTTCATCAGGAACTAGTGGTTCGTCTGGAACAAGTGGTTCTTCAGGTACTTCGGGTACAAGTGGTTCTTCTGGTACATCTGGTAGTTCTGGTTCTTCAGGTGATAGTCTATTCGCCTTAACAGGAAGTGTATGGGCTACAACAAATAACGTTCAAATTACTGGTTCGTTAGATATTACTTCACAGTTAGGTGTTGTTGACTCTAACGTCATTATGACGGATAGCTCATCGTTCTACTTAACAAGCGGTTCCAATTTCTACATGTTTGACGGAACAGTTGACTTAACAAACAGTGATTTAGTTATTAATACAGGAGACTTAACTGTTAACAACGGAACTATAAGTGGTTCATTTGTTGGTGATGGTGCGGGTCTTTACAACGTACCGGCAAGTGGAGTTACTGGGCTTCAATTAGATAGAATTGTTAGTGGTAGTGTAAGTGCTTCTTTGGAAGATGGTATTTTAAAAGTTAATACTGACGTTGTTATTGACGGTACAATTACTGCAAGAGAGTTAAATATCAATTATGTAACGTCTTCTATATTGTATGAGTCAGGATCAACAAAGTTCGGAGATACATTAGACGATACTCATCAATTTACAGGATCATTAAAAACAACAGGTTCGGTTATAATTGATGGAGATTTGATAGTTAATGGTACAACCACATTACGTTCAACTGATTTGTTAATGGATTCATTAATTGTATCAGGAACTATGAATATTGTTCAGGCATATATTAACTCTCAAATACTATCAGCATCCTTAAAATTCAATAGTGAAAAGGTCATTTTTAATGAAACGACTTCAGGAAGTAATAATACAGTGATTGATTTAGGAAATTTTGAATAATTTATAAAAAAATAATAGAAATAATTCGTAGATGATTAAAACTAAAGTATTTATCTAAAAGAAAAACCACACAATAGATGGCACAAATTATCAAACACAGGAGGGGTTCGATATCAACCCTCAAAAACACAACGGCAAGAAATGGTGAATTAATCATCGCTTCAGGTTCGGTTAACGACTTACAAGGTCCTTTTATCTTTATCGGTTCACCGGTAATAGGTAATGAAGGAGTTGCAGGTGCGTTTAATGCTGTATCTAAAATTTACTCAGGAGCTGCTGCACCAACAATTGTAGCGGGAACTTACGGTTCAGTTTTAGACGGTACACCATTTTATTCAAGTAATGATCAAGCATTATACATTTTAAATAATGATAATGTTGGTAACAGTAAATTGGATTTAACAGGTAACTTAGAAGGTAATACCGTTTCAGGTATGACCATTACAAATTTAAGTGGTACAACTGCAACATTAAATCAAGCAAATGTAAGTGGGTCAATAAATGTAACAGGAAGTTTATTTATAAACGGAACAGAATATACAGCAGCATCTTCGGGTACTTCAGGTTCATCTGGTTCATCAGGAACCGCAGGTACTTCAGGTACTTCGGGTAGTAGTGGTTCATCTGGAACAGCCGGTACATCAGGAACTAGTGGAACATCAGGTTCATCTGGAACATCTGGTTCTTCAGGAACAAGCGGTTCAAGTGGTACTTCAGGAAGTTCTGGCACATCAGGAACATCAGGTTCATCTGGTTCGTCTGGTACAAGTGGGTCTAGTGGTTCTTCTGGTACATCAGGAAGTTCTGGTACATCAGGAAGTTCTGGTACATCAGGTACTAGTGGTACTTCAGGTTCTTCAGGTTCTAGTGGAACAAGTGGTTCATCAGGAACTTCGGGTTCATCAGGAACTGCAGGTACATCAGGTTCAAGTGGGTCATCAGGAACTTCAGGAACAAGTGGTTCGTCTGGTACTAGTGGTTCAAGTGGAACTTCAGGAAGTTCTGGTACGTCAGGTACATCAGGTTCTAGTGGTTCATCAGGAACTGCGGGTACATCTGGTACGTCTGGTACATCAGGAACTGCGGGTTCTTCAGGTACTTCAGGAGCGGCGACAATTGACAACAATACAAACAATTACTTATTAACCGCTACAGGAGTTGATGGATTAGTGAATGGTGAATCTAACTTACAATTTGACGGTTCAATTTTAACTGTAAGTGGTTCTGTGGTTGTTGCAACAGGTTCTAACTTCCAAGGAAATGGTTCTGGTTTATATAATATCCCTGCGAGTGGAGTTACAGGTCTTGAATTAAATAAAATAGTTAGTGGAAGTGTAAGTGCATCTATTACAAACGGTGCATTAAGAGTTAATGGTGACACATATATTGATGGTATATTAACAGCAAAAGAATTACATATTGATTATGTAACATCATCTATATTATATCAATCAGGTTCAACTAGATTTGGTGATACATTAGACGATACTCACCAATTCACTGGTTCAGTTAACATCACAGGTTCATTGATGTTAAATGGTGTTACTGTAGGTACAGGTAAATTAGATGAGTCAGCGTTTAACTCATATGTTTCAGGTTCAAGTTCTCAATTCGCAGGTACCGCATCATATGCAAACTACGCTTTAACCGCATCTCACGCAATGAACGCAGTAATTGTTTCAGGAGAAACAAAAACAGGAGTGTTTACTGCATTAACAACATGGTCATTCAATCATAATTTAGGTTACAAATATCCAGCAATCAATGTATTTGATGTAAACGATAATGTAATCATACCAACAAGAATTACAGTTCAAGATAGTAATAATTTAGCAGTTTACTTTGAATCTGCTCAAGCAGGTAAAGTAATTGCTACTGTCGGTGGTAATGGTTCTTCAGGAACATCAGGTTCCGGAGGTACATCTGGTTCTTCTGGTACATCAGGAAGTTCTGGTACAAGTGGTTCTTCAGGAACTGCAGGTACTTCAGGTACAAGTGGGTCTTCTGGTTCATCTGGAACTAGTGGTTCTTCAGGAAGTTCAGGAACTAGTGGTTCGTCAGGTACAAGTGGTTCTTCAGGAACGGCGGGTACTTCAGGTACTTCAGGTTCTAATGGTTCATCTGGTACAAGTGGTTCGTCAGGTACAAGTGGTTCTTCAGGAACGGCCGGTACAAGTGGAACATCAGGTTCTTCGGGTTCTAGTGGTACTTCAGGTTCATCAGGTACTTCAGGAAGTTCTGGTACAAGTGGTTCTTCAGGAACTGCGGGTACAAGTGGAACATCAGGCTCTTCAGGTTCTAGCGGAACATCAGGAACATCAGGTTCTTCAGGTTCTAGCGGAACATCAGGAAGTTCTGGTACAAGTGGTTCTTCAGGAACATCAGGTTCTTCAGGAACATCAGGAACATCAGGTTCATCAGGTACTTCAGGTACAGCGGGTACATCAGGAACATCAGGTTCTAGTGGTTCATCTGGAACGAGTGGAACCGCAGGTTCTTCAGGTACTTCAGGTGCAGCAACAATTAACAACAACGTTGATGGATACTTATTAACCGCAACAGGAACAGGAGGTTTAGTAGAAGGTCAAAGTGGTTTAACATATAACGGAACAGTATTAAATGTAGAAGGTGGAATAACATCAACAGGAACTATTTCAGGTTCATTTACAGGTGATGGTGCAGGTTTATATAACATTCCAGCAAGTGGAGTTACAGGATTACAATTAGACAAGATTGCAAGTGGTGCAGTAACTGCATCGGTAACAGCAGCGGGTCTACAAGTTAATTCTAACACATCAATCACAGGTTCATTAACAGTAAGTTCAGGTTCAGCAACAATGTTAGGTGGTAATCTATTTGTATCAGGAAACTTACAAGTATTAGGTTCATCAACAAACGTTAATATTCAATCAAGTACAGTTGAAATCGGTGATAATATTATCTTAGTAAACGCTTATTCACCATTCCAAAGATATGCAGGTATCAGTGGATATGATTCAGGTTCAGCGGATCAATCAGGTTCTTTACTATGGGACTCAGTAAATAATGATTGGTTAACAGTTGATGGTTCTAACAATTCAAGTAAAGTAATTGGAACAACAGCTGGTACATTAGGAAGTGAAACAAGTTTAACAAGTGGAACATTTCCAATTGCATCTTCCGACAATACAATCGGTGATAGTTTATTGAAATATAGTGGTACAACATTACAATTCAATACAGATAAGTTCACAGTTGAATCAGTATCAGGTAATACAGTAGTTGCAGGTACATTAACTGTATCAACTGATGGTAGTGACTTAGTAAGTAGTACAAAATCTAATGTTACTTTCAAAAATGCGAACAACGTATTTGGTGAAGTTTCAACAACGGTAGGAAGTACTGTAGCTTCAGGTTTCTTAAGTTACAAATCATCCGACGGAGGGTTAGTATTTACTGATACAATAGATGGTGGTACATTCTAATGTACAAAAAAAATAAAATTAAAAGGAGGACGTAAAAATCCTCCTTTTTTTATTCTTATTAATAAATTAAACTATTTATAGGATACTATGGGTATACGATTTACAGGAGGACTTAGAATAGTCCCAAATAGCAATAATGGACCAACAGGAACACCAGTACCAACTAGTACACCAGTGCCAACTAGTACACCGACACCTACTGCAACACCATTAGCAACTAGTACTCCAACACCGTTACCGACCGCAACATCAACACCTGAACCAACAGCAACTTCAACACCAGTACCGACTGCAACACCGGAACCTACTGCAACTTCAACACCAGCACCAACTAGTACACCAACACCTACCCCAATAGTATCTTGTGATATTACATATAATGTTGTACCATTTGATATGACTTGTGATATCACATATTTTATGGTACCATCTAGTGAAAACTGTGACATTACGTATAGTGTCGTACCATTTGATATGACTTGTGATATAAACTACGAAATAACAACGATATAATATAAAAATAAAATGGCAACAACAGTTCAGATATTAACAACAAATTATAGTGGAGAAACTGCACAAATAACATTTTCACCTTGTAGTGGTGGAACAATTGATTTAGGTAGTCATGAGTTACCTTACAATCACATAAGTAATGATGATAATCACTTAGGTGATTATCTATTATATTTTGTGAGTAATAATGAAAGTTGCACATTCACTATTCCATGTCCAACAGCAACACCAACCCCAACACCAGAACCTACTAGTACACCAACAGTAACACCTAATCCAACTAGTACACCAACACCAACCGAAACACCTACACCAACACCAACACCTTGTCCTGAACCTGGTACAGTATTAAGAACATTCTGTGATGGAATTGATTTACGTGAAGAAATTGCAGGTGGTCCTGATGGTTGTGGTAAAGTGGATTATGTAATAGAATATAATGCAATTGCTTGTGGAGGATCGGGACCAACACCAACTCCAGAACCTACTTATACACCAACACCAACACCAACACCAGAACCAACTATTACACCAACACCAACACCAGAACCAACATTTTCATACATAGGTTGTGGTTATGGAAACACAGCAGAAGCGGCTTGTAGTAATTCATCATTAAATCCTCAAATATTATATTCAAATTGCGATTCATTTGAATTCGGACTTGGATGTATAATTTATGTTGATACATTCCCGAATGCGTTGACTGGATATAGTTATGTTTTCATAAACACATCATTGTGGAACGTAAATCCATCCACTGGTGTAGTAACAGGTTTTGCACCTGGCGAACAATGTTAAAAATAAAATTAAAGTATAAATAGAAATGGCAACAGTAATAAAAATATTAACAACAAACTATAGTGGTCAAACCGCCACAATTACATTTTCACCTTGTAGCGGCGGAACAATTGATTTAGGTTCACAAATAATTCCTTACGATTATATTAGCGAAAATTACTTAGGTGATTATTCATTATATTTTGCTGATTTTAATCAAACATGTATTTTTAATATACCTTGTCCAACTGCAACTCCAACACCAACACCAGAACCAACTGCAACACCGGTACCAACTAGTACTCCAACACCAGAACCAACTGCAACACCAGTACCGACTAGTACTCCAACACCAGAACCAACTGCAACACCGGTACCAACTAGTACTCCAACACCAGAACCAACTGCAACACCGGTACCAACTAGTACTCCAACACCAGAACCAACATCAACTCCAACTCCAACCTCAACCCCACAATGTTATAGTTGTACATTAACAAATAATAGTGCAGTAAACTGGCAATTTAGTGGAAATGATTGTTGTGGTAACTACATAACAAACATTACATTACAACCAGGACAACATACGGATAATTTCTTAACAATTGACCCTTATCTTTATATTTCATTTGATGTTGACCCAACAAATATTATTTTATTCAATTGTTCAGACCCAACCCCGACACCAGCACCAACCGCAACACCAACACCAGAACCAACTGCAACACCAGTCCCTACTAGTACCCCAACACCAGAACCAACTAGTACACCAACACCAGAACCAACTGCAACACCAGTCCCTACTAGTACCCCAACACCAGAACCAACTAGTACACCAACACCAGAACCAAC
>Ga0164292_10001130_pt1 | contig 21420 bp, 14 predicted proteins | sample GEODES117metaG_FD_111486 | JGI IMG/M metagenome (GOLD analysis project Ga0164292, IMG submission 111486) | Eutrophic lake water microbial communities from Lake Mendota, Wisconsin, USA - GEODES117 metaG | ecosystem: Environmental > Aquatic > Freshwater > Lake | place: USA: Lake Mendota...
TCCGCCGGGAGCGGATCGGCGTCGGCCGGCATCCGCGCCTCGGCGTCGTCGGTCGTGACACGGCGGACGATCTCGCTCGCCTCTGGCTTCCCGGCCACGATCCCGGGAAGCCCGGAGTCGCCGCCGGCGAGGGCCCGCTCGCGATCATCGATCCGCCAGCCGCTCTCGGCCGTGGCCGGACCGTGGCAGGCCCCACAGCGGCGGGCGAGGAGCGGAGCGACGACGGTGGCGAAATCAGGGGCATCTGCCGCGGGCGGCTCCGCTCGGGCAAACCCCGATCCGGACAACCCCGCCAGCAAAAGCCAGAGGGGAGCGAGGCACGGGAAACACGTGAAACGGCGAGAGACCACGTTGAGACCCCCCGGGCGACCGGCCTGACGGACCGGTCGCCCTCGAGTTTACCGTCGCGGGTCGGAGCGTGTCAGCCGAGGAGATGCTCGAGGACGAGTCGCTCGAGGGCCTCGTAGTCGCGGGCGGCGACCATCGATTCGGCGGAATTGACCGGGAAGGTGCGGACCTTCTCGACGAGCTTGAGGAACACCGCCTGGCTCGTGGCCAGATGCGCCGTGGCCGACTCGGCCTTCTGCGTCCGCTGCGCCTTGACGTCGAACCCGACGAAGCAACCGGTGGCGGCGTAGTCGACCGACTCGAGGACACGGACTTGGTCGAAGGCCCCGCGGAGGTTCGCGGCCCCGAAGACCTTGTCCTGGTCGTACTTGAGGCCGTTTTGGTCGTTGAGGTGAACGCTCCAAAGCTTGCCGGCGGCAAGCGCGAAGCCCATCTCATCGGAGGGATCGAGGCCCGCGAGAATGGCATGGGCGCTCTCGATGAGGACGCCGACCCGGGCCGGATCGGCGCAGCGCGATCCCAAGGCAAGGGCATGGCCGATGGTGGGGATGAAGGCGGTGTCGACCGGTTCGTTCGGCTTCGGCTCGATGGCGATCCGCACCTTCGGGTCGGCGTGGAGGATCGCATTGCAGGCCTCGATCATCCGTTGCGACGCCTGGATCGGGCACTTGCTCTCGCGGACGCCGGTGCCCTCGCGAGCCGGCCAGAGGACGATCAGGTCGGTACCGAGGGCCTTGGCGACGTCGACGGCCCGCTTCGATCGCTCGATCGCCCATTTCCGGCACGTCGGATCGTTGCTCGTGTAGCCGCCGTCGATGCCATTTGGGTGTTCCCAGAGACGGGGGGCGACGAACTCGGCGACGAGGTTCATGTCGGCGAGTTTCTTCCGCATCGCCTCCGCCTGCTTGACGATCTGCGCGGGCGTGAGGTTCTCGAGATCGGGCACGGCGTCGTCGTCGTGGAACTGGATCCCCTCGAAGCCGAGGTCGACGGCCACGTCGAGGACGTCGTCGAAAGGAACGGCGGGGCGGACCGGAGGACCGAACGGATCGGCGCCGCGGCCGAGGTTCCAGGGGCCGACGGAGAAACGGTACTGCGATTCGGCCATGATCGTGCGTGTCCTCGGACGGATGTCGATGGTTTCGGTTCAGCGGCCGGCCGTCGGCGCGCTGCCGACGTGGGCTCGAGTGCGAAAGAATACCCGGCTGGTGGCGAAAATGCAGGCCCGGATCGGGTACGCTGTGACCCGATGGGTCGTCCCATCCCCCAACCGATCGGGTTTTCGAGGATCTCCACCATGCACGGCAGTCCCCCGCAGAAGTCGCTCGATCTCAAACTCGCCCGGATCGTCGCCGACCGCTCCTGCAACGACTTCATCCGCGCCGACGCCAAGGACGCCGACATGGCGTTCGGCCTCGCCGCCCCGGGCGTCCGCCGCGGGGGGGATCCGTTCCGCGGCCCGTTCCGCACGCTGCCCGAGTTTCGTGAGTCGATCCGTCGGCTCGTCGCCCAGGGGCTCGTCGACATCATGCTGATGAGCGGGAGCACGAGCGAAGTCCTCGCCATCGACGAGGGCCTGTTCGTCGACAGCCATGTCACGCCGGCGGTCCGGATGAACGACACCACCGACATCTGGCTCGCTGCCGGAAGCGGCAACTACCCCCGCCAGCCCGCCCTCCCCTTCACGACGACCTCCGTGCCGCAGGCGCAGTGCGGCAGGATCGACCGGAGCCACGCCGACTCGGGCGCCGCATCGCGGGGGCGCGGAGCCGATCTCGGCCTGTTCTCCCTCACGCTCAACGACGACGCCACGCTCGACCGGGCGATGCTCGAGGCCTACGGGGCGTTCCGAGCCGAGGCCGAGCGGGGCGGTTTCCGCCACTTCCTCGAGGTGTTCTATCCCAACGCGATCGACCGCACTCCCGGACGCCTCTCCGGTGAGCGGCCCCGCGAGGAACGGCCGCGCGACATCGCCCGGTTCCTCGCCGACCACGTGGCCCGGACGCTTGCCGGGGTGCCGCGGGCCGGCCGGCCGATCTTCCTCAAGATTCCCTACCTCGGCCCCGAGGTCACCGAGCAACTCGCCGCCTACGACCCGTCGCTCGTGGTCGGCATCCTCGGTGGCGGCGCCGGCACGACCCACGATGCCTTCGGACTGTTGGCCGATGCCAAGAAGCACGGCGCCCGCGTCGCGCTGTTCGGCCGGAAGATCAACGCAGCCGAGGACCAACTCGCCTTCGTGCGGCACCTCCGCGCGGTGGCCGACGGCGACGTGTCGGCTGAAGAGGCGGTGAAGGCCTACCATGGCGACCTCCAGAAGGAGCGGATCACCCCCCACCGCCGTCTCGAAGACGATCTCACGCGGGCCCCCACGGCCCAGGCCTACGGCGGCTGATCGACGGTCGGCCCCTTTTCCCGATCAGGGCTCCGGCCCCGGATCCCCCTCTCCGAGATCATCCCCATGGCTGCCTCCGACGTGCTCCGGTCTCTCGCCCTGCCGCTTCCCCCGGCTCCGAAGCCCGTGGGGGCCTACACGCCTTCCCTGAGGATCGGCAATCTCCTCCACACATCGGGGCATCTCCCGCTCCTTCCGGATGGCACGCTCCTTCGCGGCCGGGTGGGGGTCGATCTCGATGCCGACGGCGGAAAGGCTGCGGCTCGGCAGGTGGCCTGTGCGATCCTCGCGACCGTCGAGCATGCCCTGGGGAGTGTCGATCGGGTGAAGCGGGTGGTGAAGGTGCTGGGGATGGTGAACTGCTCCCCCGACTTCACCAAACAGCCGCATGTCCTCAACGGCTGCAGCGAGCTGTTCGCGGAGATCTGGGGGCGCGAAGCCGGGATCGGCGTCCGCAGCGCCTTCGGTGTCGCCGCCCTCCCCGAGAACGTGCCGGTGGAAATCGAGGCGGTCTTCGAAGTTGAGTGAGGAGTGCCCCCGCGCCAGGAGGAGGACCGCGCGTCGGGGCGTCCGCCGGTGCGAGCGGTGGTCGTCGTTCGAAGGAGCCTTCACGGCCCGCCGCGCCGCGGTTCTTGAATCCTCGCCGGGAACGCCTTATCGTTCGGCATCCGGATTTGAGCAGTATGCCCGCCATTCCCGAGGATCGTGATGTTCGACGGAAAAACGCTTCTCATTACCGGCGGCACCGGGTCGTTCGGCAATGCCGTCCTCGAGCGGGTGCTGTCGCTGCCGCTCCGGGAGATCCGGATCTTCAGCCGCGATGAAAAGAAGCAGGAGGACATGCGGATCCGGCTGGCGAACGACCGGGTGAAGTTTCACATCGGCGACGTGCGCGACTACGTCGCCGTCGACGAAGCGCTCCGCGGCGTCGACTACGTCTTCCATGCCGCTGCCCTCAAGCAGGTGCCCTCCTGCGAGTTCTATCCGATGGAGGCGGTCCGCACGAACGTCCTCGGCGCGGAGAACGTGATGCGGGCGTCGATTGCCAACGGCGTCGAACGCTGTGTCGTCCTCTCCACCGACAAGGCCGTCTATCCGATCAACGCCATGGGAATCTCCAAGGCGATGATGGAGAAGGTGATGGTGGCCAAGTCGCGGCTCAGCGACGCCTCCCGGAGTGTGTTGTGCGCGACACGCTACGGCAACGTCATGGCCTCTCGGGGGTCGGTGATCCCGCTGTTTCTCAAGCAGATCCAGGAGGGGAAGCCGCTGACGCTCACCGATCCGAGCATGACGCGGTTCCTGATGTCGCTCGAGGAGTCGGTCGATCTCGTCCTCTATGCCTTCGAGCACGCCCGACCCGGTGACATTTTCGTCCAGAAGGCGCCGGCCTGCACGATCGAGGTTCTCGCGCGGGCCTTGGTCGAACTGCTTCGATCCGATTCCGAGATCCGTGTCATAGGCACCCGTCACGGCGAGAAACTCTACGAGTCGCTGGTCTCCCGGGAAGAGATGGCACGGGCCGACGACCTCGGTGGCTACTACCGGGTCCCGGCGGACGCCCGCGACCTCAACTACGACAAATACTTCGTCGAAGGAGAGGTCGATATCTCGAAGATCGAGGACTACACCTCCCACAACACGCGGCGACTCGCCGTCGACGAGGTGAAGCGAATCCTGTCGGGGCTCGAGATCGTCCGAAACGCTCTTTCCCAGTGACGTCAGGGCCGGTCATGCGCGTGCTCGTCACCGGTGCCGATGGATTCCTGGGACGCAACCTCCGCGTCAGGATCGCAGAGATCGGCGGCCACGAACTGTTGCCGATCGGTCGGGATTCGTCGGAGGCAGCCGTCGCTGAGGCCGTAGCCGCTGCCGACATCGTGATCCATCTTGCCGGGGTCAATCGCCCCCCCGATCCGGCGGATTACTTCGTCGGTAATGCCGGGGCCACTGAGAAGCTCTGCGCGACGCTCGCCGCCACAGGGCGAAGGATCCCGGTGGTGTTCAGTTCGTCGACGCAGGCGGTGCTCGACAATCCGTATGGCCGCAGCAAGCGTGCGGCCGAGGAGGCCCTGGAGGCCTATTCATCCGCCACCGGTTCGCCGGTGCATCTGTTTCGGCTGACGAACGTGTTCGGGAAATGGTCGCGGCCGAACTACAACTCGGCGGTCGCCACGTTCTGCCACAACATCTCCCGTGGCCTGCCGATCACGGTCCACGATCCTGCCGCGCCGCTGAAACTCCTCTACGTCGACGATTGCATCGACGCCGTCCTCGCCGTGCTCCGCGATCCGTTCGCTCGTGGGGGGATCCGTGAGGCGGGGCCGGTCTACGCGACGACGGTGGGCGAGGTGGCTGACACGCTCCGAGCCATCCATGCAAGCCGCGAGACGCTCCTCACGCCCCCTGTCGGCGCCGGGCTCGTGCGTGCCCTCCATTCGACCTACCTCAGCTTCCTCCCCGTCGAGGCATTCGCCTATTCCGTGACCCGACACTCGGATCCACGGGGCGAGTTCGTCGAGATGCTCAGGACCGGCGACTCGGGTCAAGTCAGCTACTTCACGGCTCACCCAGGAGTCACTCGCGGGAGCCATTACCACCACAGCAAGACCGAGAAGTTCCTCGTGGTGCGGGGAACGGCCCGGTTCGGATTCCGGCACGTCGACACCGGACAGCGTCACGAAATCACCGTCCTCGGCGGAGAGGGAAAGATCGTCGAGACGGTACCGGGGTGGGCCCACGACGTCACGAACATCGGCGACGACGAATTGATCGTCATGCTCTGGGCCAACGAGTTGTTCGACCGGGAACGCCCCGACACCATTGCCATGAAGGTCGAAGGATGAAGCGTCTCAAAGTGATGACGGTGGTCGGGACCAGGCCGGAGATCATCCGCCTCTCGCGGGTTCTCGAGCGTCTCGACGAGCACTGTGATCACGTGCTCGTCCACACCGGGCAAAACTACGACTACGAACTCAATCAAATCTTCTTCGAGGACCTTCGCGTCCGCCGCCCCGACCACTTCCTCGACACCACCACCGCTCTCCCCGGGCAATCGAGCGGGGCAGCGCAGACGATCGGGCGAATCATCGGCTCGGTCGACGACGTGCTGGCGAAGGAGTGCCCCGAGGCCCTCCTCGTGCTCGGCGACACCAACAGCTGCCTGGCGGTGATCCCGGCCAAGCGCCGGAAGATTCCGGTGTTCCACATGGAGGCGGGGAATCGCTGCTTCGATCTGCGCGTGCCCGAGGAGATCAATCGGCGGATCGTCGATCATGTCGCCGACGTCAACCTCTGCTACAGCTCGATCGCCCGCGAATACCTCCTCCGCGAGGGGCTCCGGCCCGATCTGGTCATCAAGACCGGCAGCCCGATGTTCGAGGTTCTCGAGCACGAGCGGCCGCGGATCGAGGCTTCCGACGTGCTCGTCCGGTTGGGGCTCGAGGCAGGTGGGTATTTCGTCGTCAGCGCTCACCGCGAGGAGAACATCGAATCGGAGCGGAGCTTCCACAGGCTCGTGGCGATCATCAACTCCCTCGCCGTCGATCACGGCCTTCCGGTGATCGTCTCCACCCATCCCCGCACGCGGAAACGCGTCGACGCTGCGGGGGTGGCCTTCGATCCACGGGTCAATTTGCTCAAGCCACTCGGCTTTCATGACTACGTGAAGCTGCAGACGGCCGCCCGCGCGGTGCTCTCCGACAGCGGTACGATCAGCGAGGAGTCGTCGATCCTGAACTTTCCGGCGCTCAACATCCGGGAGGCGCACGAGCGGCCGGAGGGGATGGAGGAGGCGGCTGTGATGATGGTGGGGCTCGATCTCGACCGTGTCCGTCAGGGGCTCGCGATCCTCGCCACACAACCCCGTGGGGCCGAGCGACGGATGCGACTGGTCGACGATTACTCCATGCCGAACGTGTCCGACAAGGTGCTCCGGATCATCGTCAGCTACACCGATTACGTGAACCGCGTCGTCTGGCGCCGGGACTGACCGAGGGCCTCCTTCCTGCCGTTGGATTCCGTGGAACCGTGTCGTGCATCTCCTGGTCGTCACCCAGTATTTCTGGCCCGAGACATTCCGCATCAATGACCTTGTCGAAGGGTTCGTTGCCCGCGGACACACGGTGACGGTGCTTACCGGGCGGCCGAATTATCCCGAGGGGAAGTTGTACGACGCCTACCGGTCCGACCCGGCGGCGTTCGATTCGTACCACGGTGCCCGCGTCCTCCGCGTGCCGCTGCGTCCCCGCGGGCAGGGAAAGGTGCGGTTGCTCCTCAATTACTGGAGCTTCGTCTTCTGGGCCGTATTCCTCGGGCCGTGGTTGCTCCGCCGGGCGCGGTACGACGCGATTTTCATGTTCGAGTCATCGCCGATCACGTCGGCGCTGCCGGCAGTCTTTCTCCGCTGGTGGTACCGCGTGCCGATGGTGATGTGGGTCCTCGATCTGTGGCCGGAAACGCTGTCCGCCGTGGGGATCGTCCGGTCGCCGTTCCTGCTCGGTCTCGTCGGCACGCTCGTCTCCTTCATCTATCGGCGCTGCGACCTCGTGCTCGCCCAGTCGCGTGCGTTTTTCGGCAACATCGAACGCTGGTCTGGCGACACCACGCGTGTCCGCTACTTCCCCGGGTGGGCCGAGCCGATTTTCACGGGGGATCTCAACTCCGTCGAGCCTGCCCGGGAGACCGACCCCTACGCTGGCACCTTCAACGTGATGTTCGCCGGGAACATCGGCACCGCTCAGGATTTTCCTGCCATCATCGATGCCTGTAATCGCCTCCGCCATCGCGACGACATCCGCTTCCTCATCGTGGGGGATGGGCGGGCGGCGGCCGACGCGCGGGCGGCGGTGGACGAACGCGGGCTCGGTGAGCGGATGATCTTCCTCGGCAAGCATCCCATCGAGCGGATGCCGTCATTTTTCCGGGCTGCCGGTGCGTTGCTCGTCTCATTGAAGTCGGAGCCGATTTTTTCGCTGACGATCCCCGGCAAGGTGCAGCCTTATCTCGCCACCGGCATCCCGCTGATCGGCATGCTCGACGGCGAGGGCGCCAGGGTGATCGACGAGGCGGGAGCCGGGTTCACCTGCCCCGCAGGCGATGGCGAGGCACTCGCTCGGGTGGTCAGTCGGATGGCCGATCTCGACGCGTCCGATCGCGACCGCATCGGCCTCCGAGGCAGGGAGTACGGCCGCCGCGAATTCGACCGCGACATGCTCTTTGGCCGTCTCGAGGGATGGCTCGAAGACTTGATCGCTGGCCGCCCCCCGGGCGGGTGATCGAGGTGGGCGCAGTGAGCCAATTCGATGGCAGGGCGGTTTCCTTTTGGGGTATTCTCAGCGTGTCACGGGGTGGAATCCGGGTTTCCGCAAGGTCCGTCGGGCATCTCGTACGGGGCGGGGTTCCGTTCGGAGTTCTTTCATTGTCTGGAGGTGGGTGATGAGTCGTCGAGTGTCGTCGTCGGTGTGGTTGTCCGCGGTGATCGTGTCGCTGGGGCTGCTTGGCGGCATTGAGGCCCCGGCCGCACAACCGACGTTCCGCAAGGTCGTCCTCACCGACAAGTTCCACGCCGAGGCAGCCGGCGTCGGCGACATCGACAAGGATGGCCATGGCGACGCCGTTTACGGCCCTTACTGGTACGCCGGCCCGGAGTTCAAGGCGCGACACGAGATCTATCCCGCCAAGGATTTCGACCCCAATCAGTACTCCAACAACTTCATGACCGGCGTCGGTGACGTCGACGGTGACGGCTGGCTCGACGTCCTCGTCAACGAGTGGCCGGGGAAGGAAGTCGCCTGGTTCCGCAATCCGGGCAAGGACAGCGCCACGGTGAAGGCTTCGCAGGGGGGCTGGGCGAAGCACCTCGTCCATCCTGTGGTCGACAACGAGGCGCCCGATTTCCTCGATGTCACCGGGGATGGCAAAGCCGAGATGGTCTTCCACACGGGGGGCGTTCTCGGGTTCGCGGCCCCTTCCGAGAAGACCGCCACCGAGCGGTGGACGTTTACCCCCTGCTCCGAGAAGGAGAACTGGGGGCAGTATCAGCACGGCCTCGGCGTCGGTGACGTCAATGGCGACGGCCGGGCCGACCTTCTCATGGCCGGGGGCTGGTGGGAGCAACCGGCACCAGTGGCGGCCGGGAGCACGCCCCCCGCCTGGGAGAAGCATCCGTTCGCCTTCGGCACGGGGGGCGGTCAGATGCACACCTACGACGTCGACGGCGACGGCGATCAGGACGTGATCACGAGCCTTGCCGGGCACGGCTACGGACTTTCCTGGTTCGAGAGCGTCGCCAAGGACGGGGCGATCGACTTCGTCGAGCACCGCATCCTCTCCGACAAGGCGGAGGAATCGCTCGACGGCGTGCAGTTCTCGCAACTCCATTCGGTGGGCGTGGTCGACATCGACGGCGACGGCCTGCGGGACATCGTCACCGGAAAGCGCTTCTGGGCGCACGGGCCCCAGGGCGACCCCGACCCGGCCGGCGCGCCGTATCTCTGTTGGTTCAAGCTCCATCGCGACGCCGACAAGAAGGTCTCGTGGACTGCCCACAGGATCGACGATGCCTCCGGCGTGGGAACCCAACTCGCCGTCGGCGATCTCAACGGCGACAAGCGTCCTGACATCGTGATCGGCAACAAGAAGGGGGGCTTCGTGTTCATCCAGGAGGGGGCGAAATGAGGAAGCGCGGCGCAACGGTGCTGAATCGCAGGCAGTTGCTCGTGGGTGCCGGACTGGCGACCGGTGCCGCCATCCTGCCGCGGCGTGGGCTTTCGGCCACTGCGGCGAGCGAGAGGATCCGCGTCGGCGCCATCGGCGTCGGAGGGCGGGCTTCGCTCCTTCTCGAGCAACTGCCCGAGGGGGCAGAGATCGTCGCCCTGTGCGATGTCAACGTGCCCCGAGCGCATGCCTTCCGGGAGAAGAAGGGGGGCTCGTGGCCGGTCTATGTCGACTACCGGCGGATCCTCGACCGCTCCGACATCGATGCGGTGATCGTGGGGACGGGGGAGTTCCAGCGGGTCCTCCCCTGCATCCATGCCTGTCAGGCGGGGAAGGATGTCTACGCCGAGAAGCCGCTGACGCTCTACGTGCAGGAGGGGCGGGCGCTGGTGACCGCGGCGCGTCGGCACGAGCGCGTCGTCCAGGTGGGGACGCAGCAGCGATCGATGGAGATCAACCGTCTCGCCTGTGAGTTCGTCCGCTCCGGGGGCTTGGGAAAGCTCCTCGAGGTCCGTGCAGTGAACTATGGAAATTCCGCAGCGACCCCCGCACCGCTTCCTCCCGAGGAACCGGTCCCGACCGGCCTCGACTGGAGCGCCTGGCTCAATCAGGCCGCCGACCGCCCCTTTAGCGCCCAGTGGATGGGCTGGATGGGGTGGCGGGATTTCGCCGGCGGCGAGATGACCAATTGGGGGGCACACGGCGTCGATCAGATCCAGTGGGCGCTCGGTGCCGATGCATCGGGCCCGCTGGCGATCAAGCCGATCTCCGAAGGGCCCAACGGCCAGGTCGTGATGACCTATGCCGATGGCCTCGAGGTGAAGTTTGTCCTCGACAAAGGTCCGATGGGCGGGGCGGTGTTCGTGGGGGAGAAGGGCAAACTCGAGATCAACCGCAACAAGGTGACGAGCAATCCCCCGGAGATCGCACAGAAACTCCTCGAGGCGGTCGACGTCGCCGAAGAGGAGCGGAAGTGGTCCGACGAACTCGCCCTCTGGCAGGCACGCCATCATCTGCAAAACTGGATGAATTGCATCAAGACCCGGGCGAAGCCGGTCGCTGACGTCGAGATCGGCCACCGGTCGGTGACCGTCTGTCACCTGGCCAACATCGCCCGAGCCGTCGGCCGCCCGCTCCGCTGGGATCCGGCGGCGGAGCGGTTCGTCGGCGACAACGCCGCAGACGCCCTGCTCGTCCGTGAGCGGCGGAAGGGATTCGAATTGCCCGAGGGGTGAGGCCTCGGGCACCGCCGCCGCCGCCGCCGGCGGCGGTCAGCGTTCGTGGACGAGGACTGCCCAGCCGACGTCGGCGAGCCGATCGGGCCGACCGAGGATGCGGATCGGTTCGGCTGCCGCGATCTGAGGGCCCGAACCGTCTCCGACCATGAGTTGGCGGAGCGTGCCGGGAAAGAGCCCGATGATCTCGGCATCGAGTCCGTTGTCGTCGCCGATGTCGCCTTGCTGCCGTGTCGGCTTGCCGAACTCCGCATGCCGGTGGAACGACGTTTTGAGCCTCTCGACAACGTCGGCCGGGGCACGCACCAACTGGAGATCCGGTGAGCTCGACAGATCGGTGCGGGCCACTTCCGGATTCTCGAGCACCAGCCCACCTTTCGGCTCGCCGTCGATGATGTCGTCGCGGAGATCGATCACCGCCACCGAGAACGGAGCCCGCGACGCGTTCCAGGATCCGATCGCGTCGACCGATCGGAACAGGAGGCCGACATCGAAGCTCATCAGGAGGACGCCGAGCACACGCCGATCGGCCGCGCCTTGGGCGTCGCTCCAGATCGGCGCGGAGAAGGCGACCTTGAGCTTTCCGGTGGAATCGCTGCGGTAGACCGTGGAGCGGTGCACTTCCCTGATCGGCTCGGGGGCGGTGCCCGGCTCGAGGTCGTGGGGGCCGCCGTGGAAGTAGTTGCGCCAGGCGAAGTCGCGGCCGATCGTGTCGGCGAGCGGTGACCGGGCGACCTGCACTCCACGGGCATCGCAGACCGTCCAACTCTCGGCATCGACGGCGTTCTTCGTATTGGCCGCGATCTCGTCGACCGCCGCTTGGATCGCCCCCCAGGGCTTTTGTCCGGTGGTCGGGTCGGCCGGTTTTCCCTCTGCCTCGAGGAGCGAGCGGACGAGTCTGTTGTTGTCGGCCTCGAACTCGAGGATCCGCCAGCGGGAGTCGATCTGGAGGGCGGCGGTGCTCGCCGCGAGCCTCGCCGCCAGCCGTAGCGCCGTCTGTCGGGAACGGTACTCGTCGTGGGCCACCTTGCGGAGGAGCATCGAGGTCACCGCCGCTCCCACGAGCAGCACCGCCAGCGAGCCGACGGCGATCTGCGTGACGGTGCGGTGACGGCGTGTCCAGCGGGCGAGTCGACGGAGGAGCGGCTCGCGGTAGGCGCTGACGGGATTGTCGGCGAGATAGGCGTCGATGTCGCGAGCGAGTTCGAGCGGGGTCTCATAGCGGTCGACCGGATCACGGGCCATCGCCTTGAGGCACACCGCCTGGATGGCCCCCGACACCCCGCGTTTGACACGGGAGGGTGCGGGGAGCGAGCCGGCGAGGACTTTCTCGCGGATGGCCGCCACGTCGCCTTCGTAGGGAGGCGATCCGGTGATCAGATGGTAGAGCGTCGCCCCGAGGCCGTAGACGTCGCTGGCCGGCCCGACCGGGACCGCGCCGTCATGCTGCTCCGGGCTCATGTACGCCGGTGTGCCGGAAATCCCCCGCTTCGCCGTCGGGGCAGCGTCGATCGCGATCGTCGGCATGACGATGCTCTCCTCGCCGCTGCGGCGGGCGCGATCGTCGCGGTCGATCCGGGCAGCGAGGCCCCAGTCGAGGACCACCACCTCGCCGAACTTCCCCAGCATGATGTTGGCCGGCTTGATGTCGCGGTGGAGGACGCCGCGGTCATGGGCGTAGGCGATCGCCTTGCAGACCAGGGCGAACTGCCCGAGGAGTTCGCGATAGCGTGCCGATCGCTCGCCGGCGGCCTCGCTCGCATGCCGGCGGTCGTGGAACTCGTGGATCGCCGCGCCGAGCGTCCGCCCCGGAATCAACCGCATCGCATAGAAGGGGCGACCATCGGGTGTGGCGCCGGTGACGTATACCGGGACGATGTTGGGGTGCTCGAGTTGACTGGTGACGGTGGCCTCGAACTGGAAGCTTTCACGAAGGGCCTCCTGGGAGACCGCCCAGCCGTTGAGGAACTTCACCGCCAGTTCGCGCCCCGTGGCCTTGTCGCTGGCGTAATAGACGTCGCCGAGACCACCGCGGCCGAGGCGGCGGTTGACGGCGATGGTCGTGGTGGCCACGACACGCGCGGGGACGGACTCCTCCGCGGGCCCGTCCGGAGCCCGTGACTCGTGGGTGGTGGGATCGTCGAGCGGGCTGTCGTGGGGCATCCGTCGGCTCCGGGGCATGTCACAAGACAGGAGTCTAGCGATCCCCGGAAACCCCCTTCCATGGCGCTTTTCCCGGCGATTTCCGATCGCCCGCTTCAGCGGCCGCTCGAGTCGCGCACGCGCAGGGCCAGGCCTGTGCCTGCGATTCCCAGCCCGAACATGCCGAGCAGCACCGCCAGAGGCACCGTCGTCGGGCTCCGCCAGCGCTCGCTCGAGAAGAACCGCTCGGCCATGTCGACCGGGGCCGGGGCGACCCTCGGGGTGCCTCGATCGGTGGCCTGCGGCCGGGGTGTGCCGGAGGGGAGGTCGGAAGGGGTGGAGGCTCCATGACCGCTCGGCGCGGTGCCCGCCGGTGGCACGAGCGACTTCTCGGTCGCGGCCCGCACCGAGTCGAGAGACTCGCTCATCTTCGCCCGTTCGGCCTCGAGTTTCTCCTGCATGTCGCGGAGCTTCCCTTCGAGTCGCTCGCTCGCCTCCCGGCTCTTGCGTTCGAACTCGGCCTCGATCGCCTTGACGCGGGTCTCGACGTCGGACTTCGCGGCGTTCCCTGCCTCCTCGCTTTGCCGCTTGGCGGTTGCTTGGGCCTCCTCCATCTTCGCCTCGATTTCGGTGCGCATCCGCGCGGCGGTCTCCTCCGATTCCTTTTTCGCCTCCGCCTTGGCGCCGGCCGTCTTCGCCTCGACCTCCTGACGAACCTGCTCCCGTGCGGCGGCGCTCTCCTTGCGAGCCTGCTCCTGGGCTTCCGCGACGCGTCGCTCCATCTCGGCCTTCATCCGCTCTGCCGCTGCCTCGCTCTCCTTCTGGGCCGCCGCCTTCGCCTCCGCGACCTTGGCTTCGATCTCCTCCTTCATCTTCGCGGCCGACTCGGCAGACTTCTTCTCGAACTCGGCCTTGGCATCGGCGAGCTTCCTCTCGGCCTCGGCCCGCATGTCGGTTTGGATCTTCTGGGCCTTCTCCTCGAGCATCTTCTTCGCCTTCTCGAGCTCCTGCTTCGCCTGGGCCGCGGCCTCCTCGAGCTTCTCGGCGATCTTGCGGCGGCCGGGAAGGAGAAACTGGTGGCTCCCGCCGTTCCCCGCCAGTCGGAAGACCGACGGCATCGCCGAATCGGTCGTGTCGTCGGTCGGCGGCGCCGCCGGGGGAGCGGACGTGGGCGCGTCGGTGGCCGGATCGGCATCGAGCTCATCGACCACCTCAGGAGCGGGGTCGGCTCGGAGGGAGGGAGTACCGCCACCGAGACGGATCCGCGGCCGCAGGGAAGCTTCGGGCACGACGAGCCCCTCGAACGCCCACCGCGACGGCATCGCCGCGGCCAGCGGTTGGGTGAGTGCGGGAAGGTCGGAGAGGGGCACGAGGATTCCGCCGAGGACGATCATCGGCAGAAGGAGAACGGGGAGGATCCCGGAGGCTGCCTCCGTGGTCCGGAGCGTCGCCGAGATCAACAGGCCCAACGCTCCCCCGGCCAACGCCGCGGCGTAGAGCATCGTGAACACCCAGATCCACGGGCTGTCGATCCGGCAGGTGGGGGCGACGATCGCCATCAGGAGGAGGCATTGGATCGCAGCGATCCCCAACAGCACGGTCATCTTCGAGGCGACATACGCGCCGATCGACAGCCCCACCATCCGTTCGCGGCGATAGATCGGCCACTCCGTGACGATCTCGCGCGCCATGCTCGAGCAGCCGAACCAGATCGCCGCCAGCGCCGTGACGAACAACGTCGTCGCCATGTTCACGCCGATCTTCGGCCAGGTCTCGGGAGTGGGGGTGCTGCGGACCACCTTCGCGAACACCGCCGCGATCAACAGCCCCACGATCGGGGCCTGGGCGAAGAGGACGGCCGTTCCCCAAGCGTCGGCCGCCTTGACGGCGATCATCCGCTTGACGAGCGTGAGCCATTGCGTGAACGGGGCGGTGCTCCGCGGTCGGCGGAGAACGCGTGGCGGGGCCGCCGCGCCACGGGAGGTGGCCCGCCGGTCGACCCAGATCGATTTGGCGATCGACGATTCCCACTGGCGCACCCAGTCGGCGACCGGGCGCTTGGAGAGACCGCGGAGCAGGCCGTCGACGCTCGTGGGCAGAGCCGCCCCCGACTGCTGCGGCTCGAAGAAGGTGATCGCGTCGGGGAACGCGCGGCCGAACCAGGCCAGCCGCCCCACCTGCTTCGTCGACTCGTCGCGGGCGATGACGGCCACGGCATCGAACTTCTCGAAGGCCTCGAGGCTCGGCTGGTGGATCGTGACGAGGATCGTTTTTCCCGCGTCGGCCAGTTTCCGCAGCAGGTCGATGACCGACAGTGCGTCGACGCTCGACAGCCCGGAAGTCGGCTCATCGAGGACGAGGATCGGCGGATCGGTGAGCAACTCCATGGCGAGATTGACCCGCTTCCGCTGGCCGCCGCTGACGCCCCGCTTCCGCTGGTCGCCGACGCGCGTCTTCTCGGTACCGTCGAGTCCGAGCTCATGGATCACCTGACGGATCCGCGCCTCGATCTCGCGGTCGGTGGTGTCCTTGGGGAGCCGGAGGCGGGCGGCGTACCACAGCGCCTGCCAGACGGTGAGGTCGGCATGGAGGATGTCGTCCTGCGGCACGTAGCCGATCCGCCCCCGAAAAAGGTCGTAGTGGCCGTGGAGGTCGAGGCCGCCGATGGCCAGCCGCCCGGCGGCAGGGACGGTCTGGCCGTTCAAGACCGAGAGGAGCGTGCTCTTCCCCGCTCCGCTCGGCCCCATGATCGCCACCATTTCCCCCGGCTGAACGACGAGCGAGACTCCGTCGAGGAGCCGGCGGCCGGAAGCCTCGACGGCGATGTGGTCGGCCTCGATGATGTCGCGATCGCCGGCCGCGAGCGGCTCGAGGGCCCGGGCATCGGGGGCGAGTCGGAATCGCTGGTCGGCGATCTGCACGATCGAACCGGGGCCGATCTCGACCGCCCGTTCGATCCGCTTGCCGTCGACGAACGTGCCGTGCGTGCTCCCCAGATCGCGGACGAACACCCTCCCGCGCTCCACGCTCACCGAGGCATGGAGGGCCGAGGCGAGTGGCCGGTCGAGCGAGACGTCGGCAGCGGCCCCACGTCCGAAGGTCACCAGTGCCGCGTCCTCGAGTTCGATCGTCCCTTCTTCGGCCGGCGGGGCATGGGTTCGCTGGAGGAAGTCCGCGAGCGCCGTGGTGGGGAGCCGGGCGTCGCCGAGGGTGATCGGTTGGGCGATCGTGATCTTCTCGCGCTCGACGCGCCGCGGAGGGAGCCCGACGAAGGTCCCGTTGCGGCTCCCGAGGTCCTCGAGCCATACCTCGCCGTCGTCGTCGACCACGACGCGGGCGTGCCGTGCGGAGACGCTCGGCGATTTGACGACGATGTCGTTGCCGGGAGCACGGCCGAGGAGAACGATCCGATTCGGAGAGGCGGACGGGCCGGGCGACGAGGGGCTTGAATGCATGGGGAGCAGCACGATCACGGCGGGTTTTCTTGCGGAGCTCCGGGCCCCTGGGTTTCAAGGCTAATTTCCCCCTGTCGGCGGTGCAAAAAAGCGGTCTGTCTCGCTGGTCCCAGAGGATTGATTTCCGGTAGAGTTGCGGTTTTTCCCGCACGACCCCTGCAACCGCTTCACCCGCCTCTCCTCCGGCCTCACTCCTGCGATGCACGAACTCCCCAAACACTACGACCACCGTTCCGCCCAGGCCCGCTGCCGCTCCCTCTGGGATTCCTCCCGGCTGTGGCATGCCGAGGCGGCCCCGACGGGGAGCACGCGGCCGGTGTTCTCGATCGTCATCCCCCCGCCGAACGTCACCGGCGCCCTCCATCTCGGCCACGCCCTCAACAACACCCTCCAGGACATGCTCGTCCGGACGCGGCGGATGCAGGGCTTCCTCACGCTCTGGATGCCGGGCACCGACCACGCCGGAATCGCCACCCAGGCCGTCGTGGAGCGTCGGCTCCTCGAAGAGGAGAAACGCTCCCGGCACGATCTTGGCCGGGAGAAGCTCGTGGAGCGGATCTGGGCCTGGAAGGAACAGTACGAGAAGCGGATCCTCGGACAGCTCCGCGACATGGGGGCCAGCTGCGACTGGGACCGCGTCCGCTTCACGCTCGACGACCGCTGTGCCCTGGCGGTGCGGACGGCCTTCCTCAAGCTCTTCCGCCAGCAGCTCGTCCGCCGCGGCAAGCGGCTCGTCAACTGGGACACCTTTCTCCAGACCGCAGTCAGTGACGACGAGGTGTTTCACGAGGAGGTCAAGGGGCACTTCTGGCACATCCGCTACGACGTGATCGATCCGCGGCCGGGGGAGCCGGTATCGGTGACGGTGGCGACGACGCGTCCCGAGACGCTTCTCGGCGACACCGCCGTCGCCGTCCATCCCGAACCGGCCGTGGCGCTCGACGAGGCGGAGAAGGCGCTGCGGGGGAAGCGTGCCGAGGCGGCCACGAAGGACCAGCCGGCGATTGACCGGGAGCTCGAGGCGCTCGCCGCCCGGCGCGTCGAGGTCCTGCCGGAGCTCGAGAAGCTCGCGGCGATGGCCCGTGACGGACGCCGCGTTCGCCTGCCGTTGATTCATCGCGAGGTGCCGCTCGTGGCCGACGCATGGGCCAAGCCCGAGATGGGATCGGGTTGCGTGAAAATCACCCCGGCCCACGACGTCAACGACTACGAGGTCGGCAAGCGGCGCGCCCTGCCGATGATCAACATCCTCAACCCCGACGGCCGTCTCAATGCGGAGGCGGGGCCGTACGAAGGCCTCACGATCCCCAAGGCACGCACGAAGGTCGTGGCCGATCTCGAGGCGGCCGGGCAGCTCGCGCGGGTCGAGGATCGGCTCATCGAGCTGGCGCACTCCGACCGTTCGAAGACGCCGATCGAGCCGTATCTCGCCGACCAGTGGTTCATCCGCATGGACGAGCTTGCCGAGCCCGCGCTCGAGGCTGTCCGCAGTGGGAGCTTGAAAATCGTTCCCGAGCGGTATGCCAAGAGCTACCTCGACTGGCTCTCGGAGAAGCGCGACTGGCCGGTGAGCCGACAGCTGTGGTGGGGGCACCGGATCCCGATCTGGCATGTGACCGGCGTCGGCGAGGGGGCGATCCGCAGGGCCTTCGCGGGACGCTCGACCGTCGCCTGGCAGCCCGATGGCGCGGCGGTCGACGCCGACGGCCGGGGAGGGTGGTTTGTCTGCACGTCGGATGAGTCGCTCGGCGTCGAGGCGATCGATGGACAGCCGCTCGTTCAGGATCCCGACGTCCTCGACACCTGGTTCTCCTCGGCGCTCTGGCCGCACTCGACGCTCGGTTGGCCGGAGTCGACGCCGGAGCTCGCCACGTTCTATCCCGGTTCGACGCTCCTCACGAGCCGCGACATCATCACGCTATGGGTGGCACGGATGGTGATCATGGGGGTGTTCGACACCGGCGCGCTCCCGTTCCGCGAGGTCTACATCCATCCCAAGATCCTCGATCGCTACGGCGAGACGATGAGCAAGAGCAAGGGGAACGGTGTCGACCCTCTCGACGTCATCGAGGCGCTCGGTGCCGATGCGCTCCGCTTCGGGATGGCGACGCTCGCCACCGAGACGCAGGACGTGCGGATGCCGGTGGAGTTCCAGTGCCCCGCCTGCGAGGCCCGCATCGAGCAGACGGTGCAGAACCGGATTCAGCCGCGGATCGACTGTCCGAAGTGCAAGAAGCCGTTCAAGACGCAGTGGGCGCAGACCGACGCCGATCTCGCCCTCCCCCGCGGGCCGGCCCTTTCGGAGCGGTTCGAAGCGGGGCGCAACTTCTCCAACAAGCTCTGGAACGCCACCCGCTTCGTGCTGATGAATCTCGAGGATTTCCGGGCAGGCGAACTCGGCGGCGGGAGCGGGGGCTTGGGAGCGCTCGAGGACCGCTGGCTCGCCAGCCGGCTGGCGAGCGTGACGGCCGAGGTGAACCGGTGCACCGACGAGTACCGCTTCGCCGACGCCGCGCGGACGCTCTATGCGTTTGCCTGGGACGAGTTCTGCAGCGCGTATCTCGAGCTTTGCAAGTCGCGGCTCGCCGATCCCGCCGCCCGCGACCAGGCCCGGTCGATGCTCTTGCTTGCGCTCGACACGATCCTCCGTCTCCTCCATCCGATCATGCCGTTTCTCACCGAGGAGATCTGGCAGCATCTCCGCGAGGTCGCCCCGCATCGTCGTCTCCCCTGGGATCGTGGCGCAGCGCCGTCGGACTCGATCATGGTTTCGGCGTGGCCAGAGCCACCGTCGGCCTGGGTCGACCGCCGCACCGAGGAGCAGTTCGGCACGTTTCTCGCCATCGTAGGGGCGATCCGGGAGATCCGTTCGCGGCAGAACGTCCCCCCGAAGACCCGGCTCACGGTGGTGATCCGGGCACAGCAGTCCACCGCCGACCTCCTCGCTCCGATGCGCGGGGCGATCGAGTCGATGGCCGGTGCGAATCTGGGGGCGCTCGGGCCCGACGCTGCCGGGGCTCCCGGAGCGGCGACGGCGGCAGCGGCGGGGTGTGATCTGTTCGTCGATCTTGCCGACCTCATCGACGTCGGCGCCGAGATCACCAGGCTCTTGAAGGAGAATGAGAAGCTCGCCGGGCTGATCGCGGCCAAGAAGGCGAAGCTCGGCGACGAGAAGTTCGCCGCCCGTGCACCGGCCAACGTGATCCAAAAGGAGCGGGAGCAACTGGCGGAGATGGAGGATCGCCTCGTCAAGGGGACGGCAACCCTCGCCGATCTGGCGGCCAGGAAGCCGGGCTGACCGGTTCTCATCGCCTCCCGGCCCCGCAGGCCGGTCGCGTGCCCCGGCCTCCGGCTTTGGAGTAGACTGTGTGGAGTTCGCGGGCGGGCGAACGGTGGGACGACCGACGGTGGATGTCACCGGTCGCGAGTCGTTGACCCGGGCAGTCGCGTCGGAGGATCGTCATGAGCGTTCAGATGGAACTCTCCCGGATCATCATCAGCGAGATCAACGATCAGCAGGTGGTGTATCTCAAGGAGATCGAGGGCGACCGCACGTTCCCGATCCTCATCGGGCTCTTCGAGGCGACGAGCATCGACCGCCGTGTGAAGCACCATCCTTCCCCCCGGCCGTTGACGCACGACTTAATCGTCGCCGTCGTCGACAGCCTGGGCGGCGAGCTTCAGGACGTGGTGATCTCCGAACTCAAAGATCACACCTACTACGCCGTCATCCGGGTCCTGAAAGACGGCGAGGTGATCGAGATCGATTCCCGTCCCTCCGATGCGATCGCCGTCGCCGTGACCTGCGACCCGAACCTGCCGATCTACGTCTCCGAGGAAGTCCTGGCCGACGTGCTGGGCTGAAGCGATGCCATCATCCGTGGTTCCAGGCTGTCAGTTCGCCAGCGACAACACCGCCGGCTTCTGCCCGGAGGCGTGGGCAGCACTCGAGCAAGCCAACGCCGGTACGGTGCCGAGCTACGGCGACGACAAGTGGACCGCCAGAGCGTGTGAGCTGATCCGCGAGGTCTTCGAGCACGACGCCGAGATTTTTTTCAGCTTCAACGGCACTGCCGCCAATTCGCTCGCCCTGGCCGCGATGTGCCAGTCATACCACTCGATCCTCTGTCACGAGGTGTCGCACGTGGAGACCGACGAGTGCGGAGCGCCGGAGTTCTTCTCCAACGGCACGAAGCTCCTGCTGCTTCAGGGGGAGCGCGGCAAGCTCGCCCCGGACGCGATCCACCGGGCCGTGGAGCGCCGCCGCGACATCCATTTCCCCAAGCCGCGTGTCGTCACCGTGACGCAGGCCACGGAGCTTTCCACCGTCTACACCGTCGGCGAGCTCGCCGCCGTCCGCGACGTCTGCTCCCGTCATGGTCTCAGGCTCCACATGGACGGGGCGCGCTTCGCCAATGCCGTGGCGGCGCTTTCCGTGCCGCCGCGCTCGATCACCTGGGAAGTCGGGGTCGACGTCCTCTGTTTCGGTGGCACGAAAAACGGCATGGGGATGGGGGAGGCGATCGTGTTCTTCAACCGCGATCTCGCCGACGAGTTCGCCTGGCGGTGCAAGCAGGCCGGGCAACTCGCCTCGAAGATGCGCTACCTCGCCGCGCCGTGGGTGGGGCTCTTGGAGCATGGCGTGTGGATTGCCAACGCCGCTCGGGCCAACGCGGCCGCGGCCCGGCTCGAAGCGGGGCTCTCCGTGATCCCCGGGTTCGAGATCCTCGGGAAGCGCGAAGCGAACGCCGTGTTTGCAAAGCTCAGGCCCGCCGACGCCGCCGCCCTGCGGGCGAAGGGATGGAAGTTCTACGACTTCATCGGCGCCGGCGGCTGCCGGTTCATGTGTTCGTGGGCGACAACCGACGCCGAGGTTGACGCCTTCCTCGCCGACGCCCGGGCCACGGCCGGGGTTTGAATGCCGGTTGCGACCGCCCGCGAACTGCGATAGGGCGATCTCACTGCACCGTTCCGTTGATCGTGCCTTTGACGGCCGATCCGTCGGCAACGTTGATGTCCCAGCTAAGGCTGTAGCAGCGGGTTGACTCAAATCCCTCGATGGCGAGCGTGATCGTCGTTCCGTCGGCGGAGAGGGTCGCGGCGGTGACTTCGCGGTCGCGCTCGTCGA
>Ga0164292_10001132_pt1 | contig 21413 bp, 21 predicted proteins | sample GEODES117metaG_FD_111486 | JGI IMG/M metagenome (GOLD analysis project Ga0164292, IMG submission 111486) | Eutrophic lake water microbial communities from Lake Mendota, Wisconsin, USA - GEODES117 metaG | ecosystem: Environmental > Aquatic > Freshwater > Lake | place: USA: Lake Mendota...
ACTCATGTCAGACAGCAATAGGAAGAACTGTTTGTCTGCTGGAGCCATACCAGACATAGGCTGAGTCACAAACACTACCGAGTACATAGACAGAGTAGCCATCATGCCAAGAATTGCACAGAACGTAATACCGATAGCAAACTTGAGATAAGCGTTAAGTTGTTCTTCATTTAAATTCATTGCTTTACCTTCTCAGGTTGGGTTACATCTTCAGGACAGGTTCCAGTTGCAGTGCAGATAGGAGGCTTACATTCTTTAGTCTCCCAATTAGCCGGGGATTGGCAGGGATACCTAAATCTATCCTCACACGCCACCAAGCACATGGAGAGCATGAGCATAATGTTTCTTACGGTCTTCGAGTCCAATGGTTCCTCCGTTAATGCGCTTAGTCATAGTCAAAATGTCACCAGCATCAGCCAGTTTATTCAGGCTAGCTGTTTCCCAGTACCAGCAAGCACTCTGAGCAGCACCTTCAAAGGTCTGCATATACTCTGAGGCTTCTTCAGGAGTAATTCCAAGGGATGAGGCGAACCAGAAGTAATTATCCTTCCCGGTAACCTGAATGAGACCTCGACCTTTGTATCGAGCGCCATCACCACTAGCTTCATTGCCATTGCCCATACGGTTAGCGTAAACACGGTTAGCAATCTTGTCGGGTTGACGAGCGTAAGCATTAGCTGTGGCTTGGTCAGGAAAGTATTTAGCAAAGGTCTTCATTAGACCAGCAGCACTGTAGTTCAGGTTCTCTGTCAGCCAAACAAAGCCACCAGACTCATGACCACATTGAGCCATAAACGCAGCAATACGCTTAGGAGTATTGATTTCGTACTCCTCAGCCAATGATTTACCAGATAGCTCAGTCTGCTTACCAAACAATGCGTCGTACCACTGTTTAGGATACTTAGTGTTTGGCACTAACTGAGTAAATTGCTGCATAGTAATCAAGGCTCACCCCTTATTCGCTCGTTAATAATCTGCTTGCGTAACTCTCTAATAGCCCGGATTTCCATCTCTACAGCCACACGAGCATTGTTTAGATCCATGTACATCACCCCAAGCACAGGGAGTACAACGACAAACGTCAAAGCCATTACTAGTACACATAAGACGAGAGCAAACGATACGTCAGACTCTCCCTTAGAAGATGTAGGACGCCTAGGAACCACACTACGACGAAAAGGATTGCGCCAAACCATGTTGCGTATTCTTGCCTTATCCTTGCTGCTCTACGTCTTCTAGCAGCGTCAATCTGTAGCTTTGCAGTTTCACGTTTATGAGCCTCATCTTGCTCAATAACGATCTGCTTCCACATCTTCTCGTATCTGCTCCACAAGTCACCTAACTCAGCCGGTGCTTTGTAGACCATTGTTTCGCGCAGTTCCGCAAACATCGCATCTAATCTTGACCGGATGATGACACGCATTAAAGCCCGTTTGCCAACCGAATCTGCACCCGTATAAACCTGTGTTGCCTCTGCTTCCTGCTGGATAAAGACCTTGCCGATCTTGTCGTACTCATCCATCAGCACACCAAGATCATTGCCAATCTTAATGAAGACATCATTAGGATCAGCCTTGCCTATCTCCTGAACCCTAGCTACTTCTTCGTTGTACTGAATCTTCTGAGCGTTAGTGGGATTCGGTATCTTTTGGAACTGCGTCTTTAGATCGTCTAGTACGTCCTTGACTTCACCAGCAGCGCCCTTGATGTCCTTGTATAGCTGACATCCCTTCTTTACAGCCGCAACAGCAGCATTAGCAGCAGCTAGGAGAGTTAGCGGATCAATTTATTGTTCCTACTTAGGTAAGGAGCCGTTACCAGCCATCCAGAACATTAGACCCAATGCAGCAGCACCGACGATCCAGAATATCTTTTTAACGACAGAACGACCGACTTCTTCATAGATCTTTTTAAAAGCTACTTCAGCGGCACGTTCCGCTATAGCTTCAATCTGGTCATCAGAAAGAGGCATCTTTTCCATGATTAGACAGTCCTTTTCCACATACGGACTACGATATATGGCTGCAAGTTAGCGTTAGTGCCAGAGGAGCCTGTTGACGCAACAGTAATATTGGCTGTTCCAGATTCTGTTGTTGCTACAGTTCCGCCAGCTGGAGCCGCTGCTGGAGTATTAGTACTTCCGCCAACTGCACCACCGGCGGGTTGTCTTGGACTGTCTATTGAATGTGTATGTCCTGAATCCGTAGCAGTGTGAGTATGGCTTACTACAATCGCATCAGCAGAACCGCCTGTTTCTTCAGCCGTATCAAATGCTGCATTACCAGCATCTAGGCCAACCATAACACGACCAGCACCAAAGGCTACCCAAGTACCAAAGCCAAGCAACGTAGCAGGGTTAGTGCTGCTAGAAGCATTAATATAGATAGATCCGACCGGATAAGCCGCTGCTAATGCTGCCTGAACAAACGCTGTAGTAGCTACTTTAGTTGTGCTATCACCAAACGTAGCAGTTGGAGCAGTAGCAGAGCCAGCAATAGCCACAGTGCTAGAGAATACAGCAGCACCAGTACAAGTAAACGCACCACCTACCGTAAAGTTATCGCCATCAGTACCTACCTGCTGGTCTTTAAGCTGTGCCATTAACTCACGAATAGCGTTATTAATGCCAGACGGAGCGCAACCCTCTGCTATGTTAATACCCGCGATGTCAGTGTTATTTGCAGCAGTAGCGCTATATTCGCTAATCTTGTTCTTTGCCATGATTATCTACCCATCAATAGGTTAATTTCTTCCTGAGTAACAGGCTCTTGTTGTGGAGCAAGAAGGCTACGAGTAATAACAGGAGCTTTGCCAGAAATAGCTGTTCTAGGCTGTCTACCAAGACGCAACATATTTTCTAATTCTTGAAATCTTTGTAAGCCTTGAGAAGTAGCTAGTTTCCTTGCTCCAGCACCAACAATAGCAGGAGCAGCCATACCAAGCGCACCTAACTCAGTTCCTAATGCTTGTTGACCAAGGAAGAATCCACCAGCAGCAGGAATGACGCTAGTAGGAGCAAGTTTCCCAACATACCTAAAGAAGTTTTGCATATTGCCGCCTTTAGCAGCATCAACAATTGCAGCTTGTTCTGTCTTGCTAAACTGACGCATCAACTTTTCATTAGCAGCTAGATTAGTCAATCTGCTACGCAATGCTTGTTCCATGCCAGACTGTGTGAAGTTAGTCTCTGCACGAAGATCCGCAACGTCAAAAATACTTTCAAGTATTTGAGATTTCTTACCTTTTTTCCATAGTTCTCTAGCATCTTTCAATGCCTCAATAGCTTTCTTATCCTGAACCCTAAATTGATTAGGACTAGCATTTTCAACAAAGCCATCAATTTTTTGAATTAACTGTCCACCAAAGTTTCTATCAGCAGGATCTGAACTCATTGCAGCGATAAGAGCAACACGACGAAGACGCTCAAGCTCACTCATTGAGATAGGCTGACCAGAAGCACTCTCAAGGCGTTTTAATGCAGCCTCAGCTTTAGGAGTCAAAGTAGGATCAACACCTTCTCTACGAAGCTCTAATGCTGTTTTATTGGCAAAACTTTCAAATTCGTTTTTCTTAAACGCTACGCCAGACTTGTCTGCAATATCATATAACTTGCTAGCAGTTTGTTTTAGCTCTTGAGTCGTTGGAATAAAGTCAACATCTCTAGGCTTTAATCCAACAGAAAATGGAGCGCCAGCAGCCATACCAGCAGCCATACCAGCTACAGGGCCGTATCTTTCTCCAATTACTTGTGATGCTGCAACAGACGGCAAAGTAGCAGTTATTTGTCTGCCCGGTTGTTGCGCCATTTGTTCAGCAATGCCACGTCCCATTTCTGTAGTAGCTGTTTTAGCTACAGATGGCAATGTTGATAACTGAGTACCAACCCCACCTAATGCACTGCCACCAGCCTGTATAACTCGTTCACCAGTTGTTTGAGGAACAGGAAAACCAGCCTCAGTTAAAAGATTTTCAACTCCAGCAGAAGGCGATGGAATTTGATAATTTTGAGGCAATACAACATTAAGACCTTGAGTAGCCATTTCAGCTAAAGGTAATGCAATTGACCCTGCCAAAGCACCAGCAGGATTAAAACCCGTAGCTAAAAAACCAAGACCAGCACCAGTAGCAACCGGAGCTAATCCCCTAGCTGCTAACCCAGTTCCACGCTGCAAATCTTGCCCAACAGTTGTTTGTTGAGCAGTAGGCTCAGGAGCAGAAGGCTGTTGCTGCCTATTCAGCTCTTGCAAACCTTGGGCAGATACTTTGTCTAGTTGACCAGACTTAATGTATTTAAGGTCTTGAGTTGAGATTTTAGATAAGTCCATTATTGACCTCGTTTTCTCAATTCTTCACTAACAGCATCTTCTAGCGTATTGCCACCACCCAACTCATAAAAATCAGCTAACTCAGCAGTATCTTTGCGCTTACGCAATCTCTTAAGATTTTCATTATGAGTTGATATTTTTCTATTTGCCACTTTCTCAAGCGCACCCATCAAAGCAACAACTTCTTTTGCGGTAAATTGAGCAAAGTTACCAGCAGATGCACGAGCAATAAGGCCTCGTTCAAAGTCAGTAATTGCACCTTGACCAGCCATTGATTTAGCTGCTTCCAACTCAAGACTTGCAAGACCTTGCATTGCTTGAGATGTTCTAGCTAATTTATCTTCAATAGAACCAGATGCAATACCAAGTGATGAGGCAAGCCTATCAATGTAAATATTGGAGCTTGATAATGGACCAGAATAAACACCTTCTTTAATCAAAGGCTTAATATTCTGAATAGTAGAAATCGTACTTTGTGCAGCTAACGCATTTTCATACGTTTTTTGAACTCCAGCAGCAACACCTCTACCAAACTCCTCAGCAAACTTCTTTTCACCAACATTAACAGTTGTGATGTTTCTGCCAGCAATACGCAGTTCTTTTTCTTGCTTAACTAAGCGCTTCTGAATTTCAGCAATTTGTGCTGGCGTATAGTTTGCAGGATCAACTCCCGGCGCAACATCTTGCCCAATACGATAAGCTTCATTCTGGAAATTATTTTGAGCGCGTTTAAAATCAAGTTCTTTTGCTCGATAATCGTTAATATCTTTTTGTATAGCCTGAACTCTCTGAGCATACTGATCTGGAGTAATTTCACCAGTGGAAGCAATACTCATCAAGTTATCAATAGCTGGTCTAAATTGCTCTGGTGCAGATGCTCTAAATGAACTTAAGTCACCACTAATATCAGATACAGAAGCCTTAGTTATTTCTTTATTGATTGCTTCAAGACGTTTTAAGTTTTGGTCAACAATCTTCCCTGCTCGCTCATTACCAGCAAACTGAGGATTAGAATAAGTATTAATTATTTGTTCAATTCTTTGCTTTTCAGCTAGTCTTGCGTCATATGCACTTGGTTTTGCACTTGCCACTACTGGTGGTAAAACCCGTTCTTGTCCTGCTTGTCCTGTAGTAGGAACTGGCTGAACTTGTGGCTGAACTTGTGGCTGAACTTGTGGTGCATTAACTTGTTGTTGAGCTGCTGGCTGATTCAAAGTTTGACCAGCTTGCTGCAATGGCAACAACTCAGAATAAAGTTTCAAAGCATCGCCCGGATTAGCTCTAATGTAAGCAACTTTAAGCGGATCGTTAGCAATCTCTGGAGATTTCAGCAAATTCTCAATAGCACCTTGCTGTGCCATATACTGTTGACGCTCAATCAACGCCTTTTGTTGTGCTAACTGAGTCTGTGCAATCTGTTGCTGTGTAACGTAATTCTTAATACCCTGTTCGTAAGCACCACCAGCAGCACCAAAGCCACCAGCCAATGCACCTAAGATGTTCTCAGCAGCAGAACGACGTGGGCCAGTACGGCTCATGCCTTGAGCTAGTGCCAGACCAGCACCTAGCAAGCCCTGAACATTAGCCCGGTTCTGCAAGTTCTGAGTTTCTTCAGCACCAAGCAATCCCTGCAAATAGCTAGGAGCCGCTTGACCAAAGACATTAGGAATGTAATCTGAAAGTGCCATATATCACCCTAATAGGGAAATTGGTTGTGGTCTAAGAACTGTGCTTTGCTGTGGATTTAGCAGACTCATGTAATCACCACCTTGAATCTGACCACGACTTACTTGACCAGCAGGAGCCATACGAGCTTCAGGCTGTTGCAATGCTTGCTGTGCAGTCTGAGCAGCCATTTGCGTAAGGTATGGGTTATTTTGAGCGTATTTGCTAATCTGACCTGCACCAGAACCAACTTGCTCTAGAAAAGACGGAGCCATTGAAGATGACTGGATATTAGGATTGAGCATTGACTCCAAAGTGCCAAAGGATCTCTCTACCGCAACATTTGATGAAGGTGTATATACAGCAGGATTAGCAAATATTCCAGCAGGAGCAGATTGACTAGCGCCAATTACAGTGGTTGGATTAACACCAGCAGCATTAGCAAACATAGTATTTGCACCAGTAGATGCACCAGCACCAGTTAATGCACCACCACTACCAGCTACCTGAGTTGCACCAGTACCTAGAATACTCGGCATCAAAGCACTACCACCATAACCAAGAGCGCCACCAAGCAATGCACCTTGCAATGGGTTATCACGATTAGTTAGCCCACCGATAGCGGAACCAATCAACATTGGAGTAGCAGCAGCACCCATTATTTACCTCCCGACGGAGTAGCTTGTTGAACAGTCTGACTTCCCTGAGGAACACTGCTAAACAAGTTAGCAAATTGGCTAAGTTTCTGTTGAGGCAAGTTTTGCTCAAAGTTAAAGCGGTTAATTGCGTCTTGCAGTTCAGCAGAGGAATACTGTTCTTGTGCCTGACCTGTTGACAAGAGTCTTTGAATATCAGCATAGTCAGTAGCCGCCATTGCAGGAGCAGCTTGAGCCGCTTGCATCTGTCTAGCACGTTCAGCTTCAGCCGATCCGTAAGCCAATTGACCACCTTGTTCAGCCAAGGCACGAGCAAATATGTCTTGCGCCATAGCTTCTTGTTCAGCTTGAGCAGCAGAACCATAACGACCCAGTGAGGAAGCCTTAGATTGAAGGTTTTGGACATTCTCAGTAAAGACATTGCCAGCCTGACGATTAACGCCAGCCAAAGCACCCTCTAGGAATGGATTAACGCCTCGTCCTTGAATCGTAGCTAATTGCTCTTGCTGTGCTGAACGAACCAGCGGAGAACCCGCCATAGCCCGTTCCTGAGCCATATTAAGGGCTGATTGAGTAGCCTGAGACGGAGAAACGTAGGTTTGTCCGGGAAAGAAGCTAGGCGTACCAGACTCATAAAGGCGCTTGCCTTCTTCTAGTCCATAGGTAACATACGGCTTGATGTCTGGATCAATGCTCGTAGTCGTTGTGCTTGTTTGATTCCCGCCTCGGCTACCCATATTACACCTCGCAAATCCATTGTTTAGGACGGAAACCGAGTTGTTTCGCCCTACGTTGCCATCCTTGACGATGACTAGAGAAAGTTAGATATTTGACATTACCTTGACGGCAGATGTCTTTTATGTATTTTAATCCAGATTCAACAATTTGATAATTATTTTCTAACGTCCAAGCAGCCCATAGGTGCATTGTTTCGCCCATAGGTTGCAGGATAAAGAAGCCTACAAAATGATTATTTTCTAAAATTATCCACAGCATTGCCTTTTGGTTAAAGCAGTCTGTGTACACATCTTCTGGTATCCAATTCTCCGGGCTTCGTGTTTTGATTTTGTCCAAACCGGGGCGAACACTAGGCCACCAGTCCCTAAGTTTATCTACAGGTATGTACCTAAACTCCATTAGCCCACCACAATGTAACCATAGGTTTTATCTGCCGTATTGTTTGACCAATGCGTAAGCGTAGCACTTCCTTGTTGCTGAGATGAAACATATACATTATAAGTTGCAGATGGAGCAACATAAGTCATAGTAACAATTGCGCTAGGAACTGCTGGACGAGTAGGAGATGTACTCGTATCAAAATGCTCTATAGAAACACCTGTATCTGTAACCCGCCACATAACTTCAACGTAATCATTTGCTTGAAGCTCAACGAAAAAGTTAAGCGCAGCAATTAAGTGACTAGGATCACCGCCACTCTTTCTCGCTGGTAGATGAAACCGGCTATTAGAATTAGCAATGTTTGTACCGTTTTTACGGAACCATACATCTACGTCTTGACCATCGTTAGTCGTATTCTTAAACTGAATAGAAAATTGCAGGTTGTAAATACCGTAGTTTCGGACATTTATTCTTGAGCTATTGGAAACATAAATCCCATTGCTGTAATCAGTAGTATTTAACGTAATTGCATAGGCTGTGGTGGTATTGGCAGCAGTCTGGTCTGTAGTGTCCTGAAACGCTCCGTAAGGCGTAGAATCAGCTTCGGCAGCATTAGATACAGGAACCAAGAATATCAGGCTGTCAAAGCCTATACGCTCGTCGTAGAGGGTAGTTGTCGTGGCATTCCCTGTGGCTAACGTAATCCGACCCGTATTATTGGTCTTTCCGTCCATAACCCCACGAACCACCTCAGAAACCTGACGAGGATCTCCTCCAAATGGCGGTAATGTACGAAACTGAGTCATCGGTTACCCTGTTTAACAACGTCAAACTCTAAGCCAACAGCAGTTTTCCAGCTAGATCCAGTAGGAGTCAGTCTTAGTCGATGATATTCACCGTTAGACCGCAAGCTCACACGGTTTTCTGCGTCAGGAGACACATCTGAGCCAAATTCCACTTGTTCAGCAAGATTATCCCGGCTAGAAACAGCGATAGAACCGCTACCATTGTCCACAATAGGCTTGGCAAGCATGACCGTAGACCTACCTACATCAATATCACCCGTTGATATGTTCGCAGTCTTAGGCTGGCCTGAAAAAGTAATGATCTTCTGACCGCTAACACCAGCAAATAGTATTTGTCCACCAGCAAATACCCGTGAATCCAATGGAATATCAAGCGCATCAATGCTTGAGTTGTAGTTATCTACCTGTTCTAACGTAGCGGAAGGTGTTAATACATAGGCAATTGACGTTGCTGTGGTATCTGCGTATGACCATTTGTTAAGGTCAATCGAGTACATCAGCATACTATTACCGCCAAACGTATTATTAAACTTCCATATTATTAACTTAGTAACAGGATTAACCGTAGCACTCATTCCAGTAAATATCTCACCCGGAATAGCGTTATCAAAGAACCAACGGTTTACCTTTTCGCTACCTATATTCTTGGTTGACTGACCATCACAGACATAAAATCCATCGTCTGCAAGGAAATACGTTAGGTTGCCGTATTGAGCGATAGATCCGTTAGAAATACAGCCCAAAGACCGTGAGATAGCGTCAAACTGGAAGAAGAACGGTGAGCCTGTATAGGTCATCCGGTAGATAGCACGTTCCAAGAAGATCAGACCGTACTCACCACCAGCTATACCAGTAATGTCACCACCGTCAGGAAGAATCTGTGTATCAGACTGAGATGCAGAACCCGGTGTCCAGTCTGTCTCGTCATTTATGTCCGACCAGTAGACCTTGCTAGTATCAGTTCCGTCGTTAGCAGCAACCACAAAGTCACGCACAACAGTTACAAATTTAGCAGTAGGAGCAGCAGCAGCTAGGTCAGCAAAGTTCGTGGACGAATTAAGTGTCCATGCTTGCAACTTGTCCTGACCATTAGCCAGAATCATCTTTGCGCCAAACTGAGTTACATCCCATCCCTCAACTGCTGTATAACCCGTAGTCGTAGCAGCATCCAAGCTAGCATCAGAGCTATCAAACTTATAAATCTGGGTTGTACTAGCTGCAAACAATGTACTAACGCTGTCAAACTTACCAGCAAAGGTAATGATTAGATCAGCACCAGCAGCGTCAGAGTAATCAGCCTCGCCTTTAACTGGGGCATATCCATTAGCAACTGGATAACAGTTCTTTGCGTCTGTTACTGCACCTGTTACGCCGGGTTGATCTGGCAACCACTCACCAAACAGAATCTTTTGCATTACTGCCTCAACCAAGTATTAGAAGATTGTGATGCTGGTTGCCATGTATCAGCAGAAGGAGAAATATCATCCCACGTTGACGTTACGACAGAAGAATCACCCCACTCCTCGCCAATAATTTGACCATCAGCAGAGATTGTTGCATTGCCTGTAATTATAGGCGCACTATCAAATGTAGCATTAGCATAAGCAGAAACAGCCGCATTAGCAGCAATAGCAGCATTACCCGATGCAGTAAAGTTAGGCGCAGCAGTTACTACAGCAGAGCCAGTAACACTGCCAGAACCAACCCTTATACGTATCCCTGTTGCCGTAACCGTTGCATCGCAGTTAATACTACCCTGACCCATTAACAATCGAGTTGCGACAGCCGTAACCGTTGCACTAGCATTTACGCTACCTTGGAATAACCTTACCCTTGAAGCAATGGCAGATACATCTGCTAATGCAATTACAGCAGCACTAGCATCAACGTAAGTACCAGAAATAAAAGACCAGCCAAGGTTATTACCGGAGTCTACGTTTCCGTTAGTTGTGGTAGCTTGCCAAGTAGCACCGCCGGTAGCATTACTATCTTGAATATCCAAGAACGACACAGATACCGTGCCTGATGACTTAGACAGTGTGAACCGCGTGGCTGGAGTAGAGCTACGGATTGAAACCAAATTGCCGGATGTGCCGGACAAGGTAAACGCATTAACCGTTGTGGTTGTACTAGCAGGGAATGTGATCTGATTAGCTGTCGGCACTGTTTCAGTAATATCGTTAAAAGTATTTGCGCCAGTAATTGTCAACGTACCCGCACCGCCTTGATTCAATGTGCAGTTGTATGTTGATCCACCACCATCAAACGTCTTGGCAGTTGCAGCAGTCATGGAAATTGTGCCTGTGCCGGTTCCTGCTGTCGTAGTAAATCCTGTTGGAACATTGTTGTACCAAGCGGTACTAGTTGCAGCAGAACAAACTACAGTTCCACCGTTAAACGTCAAATTTTTTGTTCCGGTAAAAGTCACAACTGCTGACGTATTGGTTAAAGTAAAACCTGCTAAATCTAATGTTCCATTTATAAGTGACAGTTGAGCATTTTGCCCCGCGCCAGCAAGTGTTGTTGTAATCCCAGAACCATCTATTAATAATGCATCAATCGCTTTTCCCGTGTACGTTAGTGTTCCATTACCCACCGTTGTAAAGTCTGTGCTTGTGTAAGTACCACCAGAAGCAAGCGTAAACCCGTGACAGCTAATATTTTGGGCACCGGGGTTGGACGTTGATCCAGTGAAGTTGATTTGTCTAAAGCTTCCGGTAAACGTTGGTACAGACGCACCAGACGTTAGGTTGATATTAAGCCTATTGCTTGCTGTTGCTCCTGCCGTTCCACCAAAGTTAAATGTTCTTGTAACAGACATTGCTGCGCTAATGTTTGATGTACCCGTAAACGTAAAGTTTGTGGCAGTTGCCATCGAAAGAACTGTTGATGCGGCTGTTGTCGTTGTTAAAGTAATGCCGCCCGTTGAGCCAAATGCAATGCTTCTTGTATTGGAATTGCTTGACGAAAAAAGAGCGGTTGACAGCGTATTGTTAAACAAGTCAACAGTGCCATTAGTGAGCGTTGTTGTTCTTGTATTTCCTGTTGTCAAGGCATCTTGAAGCTGCCATGTGCCTCCTACTCCGTTAAACGTAATAAGGAAGTCCATCGTTTTACCATTACTGGTAATAGTCTTAGTTCCGCTTGTGGCAGCAAATGTTAAAGTGTTACTGGATGTAGTAAGCGTCATGCCAGTTGAAAGCGTTAAGTTTCCGTAAATAATTACACTTGATCCTATTGCTTGCCACGTACCAGCATACCCAGTAAAATCTACGTTTCTTGCAGCGTAAGTAGAAACGCTTAAAAATGTCAAAGCATAAGTACCGCCAGTAAAATTAAAACTAATACTATTTGCTTCAGATACAGAACCGGGAGTTACTGTTATCGCAGTTGACCCAGTTGAAGTGACATTAACTACTTGAGTTCCTGTAGTAGTTAGTCCAGTAGCAGTCTGACTATTCCACACCGTACCTGTTCCAGTACAGCTAATATTTCCAGTGCCAAATGCAATAGTTCTTGTGTCGGAATTGTTTGAGTTAAATAAACCTGTAGTAAGCGTCAGGTTGTTTAGGTCTAACGTACCTTGCGTTAGTGTGGTTGTAAGTGTCGAACCAAGTGTTAAGTTGTTTGTAAGCAGTTGAACTCCACCACCGGGGGCATCAATCGTTACTGGCTGAGTAAATGTTTTACCGCCAGAGTTAAGCGTCTTTGTTGATCTGTTGGAAAACGTATAACCACCAGAGCTAGTACCAGTAGGCGTTACGCCTGATCCGTAAGTAAAGTTTCCGTAAAATGTTGGGGCTGTAGTTCCCGATGCAAGCGTCATTGCATTAGTACGGGTTGACGTATCAAGCGTACAAATATTCCAATCAGCATTAATTGTAATGGTAGCTGACGTATTTAACCCAGTATTTTCAATAATTACCGTATCTTGAGCTAACGGAAAATTCGAAGCGGCAACAGATCCGCCCGAACTTAAAGCCCAAGCCGTAGAACTCCAGCTACCTCCTGCCGCCAAGTTCCAATACTTATCAACACCAGCACTAAACGTAATATTACTGTTGCCATTGCAATCACCCAAGCGGGTGCCAGACAACGTGCCATGCGCCCCGGCTATTGTGATGTCTCTAAAGTCAACATCCGTTGTGGCAGCAATAGCCGCGCAAGTTAGGATGCGTGCCGTCCCTGTTGTGCTGGAACGAATAAACGTCCTTTGGGTTGCGTTCGCGCCATTGACATTAAAAGTGCCGGTAACTGTTTGGGCAGCAAAAAACTGAATTTGGATTATTCCCTGAGTAGCCGGAATAGGAAGAGTAAGATTATTAAACGTATTTGCACCAGAAATATTTCTAGTGTTGCTTGCTGTCGAAGTGGACGTAAAAGCCACGTCGTAATAAGCCAGGCCGCCGCCACTAAACGCAGAGAAGGATTGAGTAAGGTTTATAGTTGATGTCCCAGCAGCTAACGTTGCGTTAGTGCTGGTTGTCATAGTCCAATTAGCGCTTACTGTAATTGTTGATCCATTAAGATTTATAGTTCTTGTATTTGAGTTTGACGAGCTAAATGTACCAGCAGTAACCGCATAATTACTTACTGAGGTATCAAATGTGCCGTTGGTAAGTGTTAATGTGTTACCGCCGCAACTAAACGCAGAGCCAAGTGTCCATGCTCCACCAACGCCATTAAACGTAACTCCCGCACCAAAAGCAACGCCATTAGTTGTTACTGTTTTGCCCGTAGTCGTGGCGTTAAATGTCGTGGTGCCTGTGTAGGTACGGGTGAAGTTTGTCGCAGGGAAAGATAAAGAACCACTAACAGTCAAGCCAATGCTTGATCCAGCTAGTGTCATCGCGCCATCAAGACCGCTGATTGTGATGTCGTTACAAACCCTTGGAGAGTTTGCCATTGTGACCGTAAACGCACCAGTAGCTACGTTTGAGTTAGCATCAAAGAATACGTTATCAGCAGCCGTAGGAACAGAAGCGCCGCCAAGACCTCCGCTAGTCTCTGACCAATTAACAGTATTGGTGCTACTCCATGACCCAGTGCCTAGAACCCAATAACGATCTGCCATTTATCATTCCTCTGATGGTGCAGTGATAACGGCTATCCAGTTATCTAACCGCTGCTGTTTCATCGCATCAATTTCAGACTCAGTAAACGTATGATCTTCTGGCAAATGCAGTGCATCGCAGAACTTTCCATACTGAGTATCAAAAGAGAAATCTATTTTCATTATGCCAACGTGACAGAAAGATTGCCTGAAGTAATGCGGAAAATATCACCAGAAGAAATAGCTTTAGATGTATCCAATGCTGTGTGATACAGAAGGTTACCGCTAGTAGCAGCATCTAAAATGCCAATCCAGCCTACGGTTCCCCATGATCCTGTGGCTTCTGGGAACTCAACCGAAGCACTGTTGGTACTAACGCCATTACTGGGAGCGCCAAAAGTAACAGCAGTACGAGCATAAGAACCACCAGAGACTTCTGTACCAGTATTAGCATCAGTAGGATCAGATGTATAAAGACCAACGTAAACAGTAGCAACGCTTGTGTAGCTGGTGTTACGGAGAGTAGCGTTAATCAGCGCATTCTCAAGATAGTTTGACATTTCTGCCATGATTTACCTCACGTTATAAGACATAGACATAGGCTGACCGCTGTACTCACTTGACTGGTCAGATGTAGAAATAGACGCTATAGAACGGTCATACAACGATGCCCAAACCTGAAGCCTAGCGTCATTCATTAGATACGGTTCAGCCTCACCCAAGGCAGCATACAGCAGCGCATCAGGGCAGTTAGCCAAGAATACATTACTAGGATTGCTGTCACTTAACAGCGCAGGCTTGGCGTAATACAGCATCTGAGCCGTGTAGACAGCGTCAGGGATAGGTGAGAATTGCAGCTCTGAAGCCAATACCGTGTAGGTAGTAGGCAGACCAGATTGAGTAGATCTAGTGTTAGCGTAGAAGGCGTTAGGAGCCTCGTAAGACAGAGAAGCAATAGGATTCGTGTTTAAATGAATATCCCGCATCTCTAAGAAGTCTGTAGGCAGACCAACCGTAGATGTGCCACCAGTCGTATTAGCCGTAGCAACAACCAACATCTGACGGATTCTCAGATCTCGACGTAAACGCACCTCAGCCAGACGAATGAATGTAGGAATACTAGAATTGAGATCGCTACGTGCCAGATAATCGGCTATCGTGTCTTTTAATCCGCTGTAGCTATCAAAATCCATGACTATTTTCCTTTATTGTGCGCCTCTATAGCGCCATCCTCTACGTCATCCCATCGATACTCATACGTACCAATGTGACCAATATGCTTAGATAAACTATGATCTACGTAAGTCTGAATGCCAGCATCCAAGGCTTTGATGCAGAAATGTACATCCTCACCAATGATGCCCTTAGATCCCCAACCCACATCAAACCAAGGCTTAGGAACCTTCTCAAAGACTTCCTTACGGATCATCACAACACCGAAACCAACCGCTGTAACAGGCTCTATGCCCTCTTTATCCATTGAATCTATCTTATGCCAAGCGTGACGAATAATCTTGCCATCGTCATCCTTCTCGATCTGTAGATTCAACGCAGTCGGTAGTGTCGGCTTACGTCTTGTTACTGCATTAACTCCAACAATCGGCACATCACGGCTTAACAAAATATCAATAGTGTCAGACGGAAACCGCATATCAGAGTCAATAAACAGAATCGCATCACATCCTTCAGCCAGAGCAGCATCTACTAGCTTCTCTCTCTGATCGAATATCAGCGTTCCTGCCATCGTATAGAGCTTTAGCCCGTTGCCATCCTTAGAGCATCTATGCCTTGAATCCCTGCCAACCATCTTGGCAAAGTCAAAAGCAAACGATGTGTGAACTTCATCCCTAGCTGGTACGCAAGCACCTACGATCATACTGTCCCCCTATAGACTTTCCATTGTGCATTATCGGAACTATTAAGCCAACTCGCAAAAGCCGCATCATCTACTATTGCAAAGCCCTTCATTATTCCCTTCTTGTTCAAGTCATCAATGACCGTAAAAGGAATACGAGCTATATGGTGCAATTCATTAAGATTTCCGGTTCTTTGCTTGTCTGCCTCCAGAAGTTGCTTGTTACTCTCAAGTATCTCAGTAACATCCTGTTTAGTCTCGATGATAATACCGCCATCACCGTCCGCATGTACAACCTGTTGTCTATAGTCCATAAATCCTCATAGAAAAGCCCCCAACCATAAGGTCAGGGGCTATCTCATTACAGCGACATATTCAAGTCAGCAACGATACCGTGTGCGGCTTCGTTCTTAACTTCCAGCGTAACTTCGACCAGAACCTGAGTCTTGTCAGCATCGCCAGCTTTCGCCAGTTCGATAGTCTGGAAAGGACGCAGATAGGCCAGAGCAGCGTACTCAGGATCAAGCACCAGAGCATCGCGGGTACGCATAAAGCGGTTAGGAACAACCGACATATTGCCGAAGTCAGACACGTAGATGTCAGCAGCGCCAATGATTGTCGAAGGCTTTGCACCTGTAACGTTAAAACGAGTCTCGCCGATACCAGTGAAGCTAGAAACCTTCTGCTTACCAGATGGACCAACCATCAGAACCTTAGGCGAACCACCCGAAGTAAACACTTCAGCCACGACTTCTTTCAGCAGGGCTTCGGTAAAGGTACGGGTATTACCGTCAGTACGAGTCGACACACCGATAGTCGTAGGATCGCCACCGTTAGTTTGAACAGACGAGTTGGTCTTGATCCAAGACAACAGCGAACCCATCTTACGAGCAGACGAGTTGCTTGAACCAACCGAACGACCTTGATTCGACAGCAGGATGGTTTCCAGATCGCGCTTCAGTTCTTGCGAAGCCTTAGCCAACTGGTAAGCCTTTTCCGACTTACGACCAGCTTTGTTCACTGCATCCAAAGTGCCAGAGACTTTGATAGTCTTTTGCAGGATCTGGGTGTAGTTACCAAGACGGGTAGTAGGTGACAGGGTTGCGTCCGAAGCGTCAGCACCTTCAACAGCAGCGTTATTGGTAGTAGCGGCTGCAAGGCTGTCGGTCTGCCACTCGTGGTAAACAGCCGTAGCTTTGGTCTTGCCAATCGAAGACATGAATGGAGTCTCGGTAGGCGAGATGTCATAGATTACGTCGGTCAAATCTTCGCGCTGACCGATTGCGTCGTAGGCGTTATAAATTGCCATGATTCAATCCTTTATAAAAAGCGTTCAAACACATTAGCCGCATCCCTAATACTTCCACTGGATTTAGCCCGTGACTTAAGTTTCCTAATTTCCTCAGAATTACTATCTTTCGGCTTAGATACTCCCGGCTTGATAGCCTTGGGAGCCTCTGAAACCTTCTTAGTAATCCCCGGCTTTGCAGACTGTAACTTGTCGTACTGCATCGCCTTGTATAACGTCAGAACGGCTCGTGAATCAAATACGTTAGCCAGTTCTTCATCAGAGAATCCCATCTGCTTACCGTATGTGCGAATGTCCTTACGGATTACTTCGCCCTTAGACGGATCAGCAAACTCAGGTAACACAGCAACTAGCTTCTCAGATTCAGCGGCTATCATTTGCTTCATCTGTTGCTGCCTGTCGTATTCTTGCTGCTGAGAGATCATCTCTCGTTGAGCGCGAACCTGTGCTAACTGCTTTTCCTTCTGAGACAATTCTGCGACCTTTACGGCATAACCGATAGGGTCAGTCTCTTTCAGGTAATCCAAATCCTCTGCTTGTTGCGGCTGGTTCAACATCTGCTCGATGATCCCCAACTGCTGCGCGTATTGATCGCGCAATGCCTTGGCTTCTTGAACTGCATGACGTTCGGCCTCAACCGCCTTGCGTTCCTCAGCTACGGCTTGCGATTTCTTGGTGTAATCAGTGCCAAGTTGATAAGACTTGATAAGCTCATCAAGGGTTACCTCTTTGTCTTCGCCAGCGGCTTTGACACGATACTTCTGAGGTTCCTCTTGCTCACCATCGTCATCTTCTTGTTCTACCTCTGACTCGTCATAAGACTCATCAGATTCGGCCTCGCTTTCGTTAGCTTCTGAAGCGGATTCTGGTTGTTCCTGTTCGGAGCCATCTTCTCGATTCATCATGCTCAAGAAAGCGTTAGCTGCACCTTCTACCGTCAACTCTCCACTTCCCTCAGGAGTCGTGTTTGGAGTATCGCTCATGTATGTTGTTTCCTAAATTATATCGGGAACCGCCCGATTCGGGTTACAAAATCTTAATCCTTTTTTCGTCCATCATCTTCTGAGCAGCCATGCTTTCAAGGTGAGCTTCAATTGATTCCAGTACTCTAATACGTGCGTAAGCCTCTTCACGGATCTCTATCTCCCCATAGTTACTACTTACGATTTTATTAAGCTCAGTTCCTCTGAGATTTTCCATCATCTCTTGGAACATTGGCTCTCTAAGTAGGTTAAGCGCCCATTGTGCTTTATCCACCTGTCAGGCTCCCTAGTTCTTTAATCGCCTTCAAGACAATCTCAGCCTGTTTATTACGGCTATCCTCATCAGCCAAGTCCATTGCCAAGATTGCTTGCAATTGCTGGACTGCTAACTGCGCTTCTTTAATGCGAATGTCAGCCTGATCCTTCTGGTTCTTCATCTGCATCTCTATACCCTTACGAGTATATTCAGCCTCTAGGTTCTGACGCTCCAGATCCAACTTAGCAGCATCAATCTGCGCCTTAGCCTGTGTCTTCTCACGCTCTACCTGCGCCAACAACTGCGCCACTTCTGCCTGTTGATCTGGCGCAGGTGGCTGTGGCTGCGACAACTGCGCATCCATCTCAGGCGTAATCTCGTTCATGAAAGCATTAGCATCTTTGAAACCTGCTGCCTCAATGAACTTTGCTAACGTGTTACGGTATTGACCAACAGAAACAAGCGGATTAGATGGGCCATAAGCCTGAATAATCTGCTCCTGCTTGGCAAGAACCATCTGAAGCATCGTTAGCTTCTGATCCCGGTCACCTGAACCCAGACCAACATTAACGGATACATCGTACTCATTAGCCCATGTGCGAGGATCAAACTGCACGTATTTACCTCTCATACGGACAATCTTCGGCTTATCCTGATACTTGCCCAACAGATGCAGAATGCCTCTAAACAAGCTCTTAACGCCAGTCTCAGCAAAGATACGGGCAATCAACTCCAGCTTGCCAGAGTTAGACTTCATCATTGCAGCAACAGCAGCCGCTGTTACGTTAGACAGAATATCCGGATCAAGACCTTGTTGCGCGTCGCTAACACCAGTACGCTTAGCCTGTACCGCATCCATGTATTCCAGCATTGGCATAGCCTGACCAAAGGTAGACTGAACCTGCAATGGAACCAGAGCGTTAGGATTCTTCAGACGGACAATACCGCCGGGAGTAGCGTTAAGCAGGTCATCCAAGTTCACCTGACCATCTACAGCGCCAACCCGATTGTTATTCGTTAGGTAGAGATTATCGAGAGACTGACGAGTAATAGTGGACTTGATAAGCTGGATGTCCATAGTCCTATCTGCCAGAGACTGACCGAAGAACTTGTGCGGAATTGGGATAGGGCAGATGCTATGGAACGGAACATAGTCGCAGTCTTCATCTTCTAGTATTTCCGATCCGCAATAAACAATCCTACGCAACTCAGCGATACCATCATCGTTCTCGTCAATGCGTATATAGCACTCGTATACCTCAACCGTCTGCATAGAATGGTCAAGGGACTGCGTCTGATCTGGCTGTTCTCCGTTATCAAAACGAGCAACACGCTCGGCAGAGAAACTTAGATCGTCATAAGAAGGTAGCTCATTTACGATGTCTTTGTCGTAGCCCATTGCAATCAATTCTGACCGCTGCATGAGCTTGCGATGAGCTACAAAAGGGGAGTCCTCGATTGTCCTAGCCGCCTTGGAAATCAGGAACTCCTCCGGAGGTACGTTCTCAATCCGTACAGAACCACTCTTGTTTGTACGCTTAACCGTAACGTCATACGATGGAGCCATTATCGGCATTCCCATCATATCTACGCCAGCAGGAACCATCTCAACCTTCTGGCTTACAACGGTAAGAGACTCGTCAGACAGCAGCATGACCAACTCATCTTCAGTCAGGCTCTGGTATTTCTCTTTAATAACATCTTCTTTAGCATCCCAATACGACTTAACGACACCAACCTTTTCAAGCAGGGCATCCTTAAACCAGTTATGCAGGATCAATAGACCTTCGTTCTCACGGTAGAACACCCAATTGCAGTAGTCAGTAGCCTGTTTAGCAGACTCCTCATCTTCAGCAGTCTTAGGCTCAAAGTAGACAATATCCTCTGTTGTCGTAAAGACGCGGATAAGTTGTGGCAATGCACCATCGATAGCCTCAGCTACCTCGCCAGTGACGATCTGGCTGCGACCTTCTACCTCGTTACCATACGGATTGCGGAGATAGTAATCTAGCGCCTTACGACGCTCCTCAACGGTTTCTGTCTCAATGTATCCGATAGAGTCATCAATCTCAGATTCGACGATGCTCTTGATCTGGCCTTCATCCATCTTCATAGCAAGCCCTTACAGGAATTTTGCTTATTATACAACCCATTTTGCGTTAATAGGCAAGTCTGAAGACCACGAACTATCGCTCTCGTCAAGCCCTATTGCTAGGTATCTGAAGGCATCTGAGTAATGGCTAGACCAATCGTGCAAGGGCTTGTCGTAGAAGACCTGCTGCTTCTCGTTATATTCCCTACGGTAGTTGCGTATAGCATCTAGTCCCGGCTTAGTCTTGTGGTCAAACCAACAACGTGGGAGCAAGCGTCTGACAGCTTGTATTCCATCGGCTACAGACAGTCTAGGAGCAACCGTAATCTCTAAGCCAGCCTCGTTAAGAACCTCCTTACGGCTCTTGCCAGTGCCTAGCTCCCTTACCTCCACATCGTGCGGGAGTATCTGTGCAAAGCCTTCGTACTTGTTTTCCCTGAGCCACGATACATACCAGTCCAGACCGACTCCGTGATTCTCGATGCAGTCGATAAGCCGCACTTCTTTGCCAGCCAACTGAGCCACCCATAGACAAGTAGAGTCACCCATACCAAGATCCCAAGCAACAAAAGACTTGCAAAGGTCATCCCGGTCAATAGTCGTGATCCTAGACTTGGCCTCGAGATCGTTAATAATCTGACCATAGTAACTACCCTCAACCGCTGCGTTAAAGGAACATTCAAACTCTTGCTGGTACTTGTCTTCGCCCATTTCTTTACGGGCATCCCAAAGTTCCTTTTCCTGAAGAATCCCTGTCTCGCTGGCTCTGAACTCAAGTAACGCCCATCCTTCCGCTGTCTGTGCCCTATCCCTAAAGTCAGCAAAGTGGTTCTTACCCTTAGGCGTACCAATAAAGAGACACCACGTAGGAGCATCGTCTGTATTCCTATCGGCTAACGCTGGCCTGATGACCTCGTTCCAGATCTTAGGGTTTTGATCTCCGATCTCATCCAGTACAACACCATCAAAGTATTGACCACGCAAGCTATCAGCGTTATCAGAACCATAAAGACTAATCCTTCTTCCCCAGAAGTCAACCCGTAGCTCAGAGATGTTTGCAGTAGCTCCCAAAGGACGAGTGAACTCCAGCAGATAGTCCCAAGCGACACGCTTAGATTGAGCGTAAGTAGGAGCAATATAGGCAAATCGTGGGTTTGGTTTCTTGCACTCAATGGCGGCCTTTATGAGATGGTTAATGGCAGATACAGTTTTGCCCATACGACGATGAGCCACTACCACCGTAAACCTGTGGTTATCTACTGCCTCATGGATCTTTAGCTGCTGATCCCTTGGC
>Ga0164292_10001134_pt1 | contig 21402 bp, 18 predicted proteins | sample GEODES117metaG_FD_111486 | JGI IMG/M metagenome (GOLD analysis project Ga0164292, IMG submission 111486) | Eutrophic lake water microbial communities from Lake Mendota, Wisconsin, USA - GEODES117 metaG | ecosystem: Environmental > Aquatic > Freshwater > Lake | place: USA: Lake Mendota...
CAGGCGATCCGCACGGAATCACAGAAATTCAGGTTTGATGTCTCGCTGCAGCCCTGATCAGCCGCAGGTCATAGACACCGCCCCGCACATCCATCGATCTCTCTCAGTTTTCAAACAGCGTCCGACTTCTATCGACTCGCAACCGCTTGCGGCTGCGTGACTTAGTGCTTTTTGGTCAGCCACCGTTTCGGCGGCAGATCTTACTAATAACCTTTTGGCGTTTCTGAGTCAACCCCTTCGCGATCACCTTTTTGATCTTTTTTGAAGATCGGGATCGGCGCGTGGGTCGCGCTCAAGCGCTCGCAGAACTCAGCGAACGACGGCCTGGTTTGGTTCCCCGCTCCAGACCCCCAGCCAGCGCATTTCCTCAGGTCAGGCGCTCGCTCGGCTAGACAGCTCAGCGAGATCGCGGCGACCGCGGCGCGTTTGCGGCGGGTCGGGATATAAAGCACATCGCCAGCCCAAAGTCAACGGGGGCATTCGATTTGGTCGAATGCCCCCGGTACCGTCACCCTGATCCTGCGCTCCGACCGTTCCCTTACAGGTTCGCGCCGTGACACTTCTTGAACTTCTTCCCCGAGCCGCACGGACACGCATCGTTCCGGGCCGTCTGCTCCCACCCCGGCGGCAGTGCGCCACCCGTTGCGTCAGCCAACGACCGCACGCTGCCGGCGCCCACGACCTGCGGTACCCCCTGCGCCACCACCCGCGCCGGGGTGTCGCCCTCCGCCGCCGTTGTGCCCCCGGTCACCGGGGTACCCGCCCCAGCGTCACCGTCGACGAACTCGGCATCGACGATGTCCAGCGACGCGTCCGCCATCAGCTCCTCGAGCGGAATGTCCTCGAGAATGCCCAGCGCATTGTAGCGCTTGGTGGGACGCGCCGCTTCGTCACGGATGAACTCCGGCATCGGGGGCGGCTCAAACGCCTCCATCGGCGCGGGCTCGAATACGAGCTGCGCCTTGAGGAACCGCTCCGTGAACGTGTTCGCCACATCATGCATGAGATCGACGAACATGGTGTACGCGTCCTGCTTGTACTCCACGAGCGGGTCCTTCTGCCCCCACGAGCGGTAATGAATCGACGCGCGCAGCTGATCGAGATCGTAGAGGTGATCCTTCCACTTCTCATCGATCACATTGAGCGTCACCAATGACAGCAGGCGGGCGGCAAAGCCGTTGCCGTTCTCGTCGGTCACCTGATTGAGGCTGTCGATCTTCGCGTCGAACGCGGCGCGCACCGCGTCCACCGCGAGCGCCTGCGCCTCCTCGAGCGTCGCGGGCGGCGCGTCGGCGAAGGCCGGAACCTGGAGCATGTAGTGCAGCAGCAGATCCTGCTGCACGTACTCGAAATCCCAATCTTCCTGGCGATCGAAGGTGGCCAACGCCTGCTCCACCCGGCGCTGCACCCCACGCTCGAGCATCTTGACGGCCTCGCCCTTGAGCTCCTCCCCGCCCTCGAGCGCGAAGGCCCGCAGCGAGTAAATCACCTCGCGCTGCTGGTTCATCACATCGTCGTACTCGAGCAGCCGCTTGCGCGACTGGAAGTTCTGCAGCTCGACGCGCTTCTGGGCCTGCTCGATGGACCGGGTAATGAGCGGGTGGGTGAGCACCTCGCCATCCTGCGCCCCCATACGATCCATCAGCTTGGCGATGCGCTCCGAGCCGAACAACCGCATGAGGTCGTCCTCCAGCGACAGGAAGAACTGCGAGGCCCCGGGATCGCCCTGACGACCCGAGCGGCCACGCAGCTGTCGATCGATGCGACGCGACTCGTGGCGCTCGGAACCGATGATGTGCAACCCGCCGATCTCGGACACGTCGATCTCCTTGCCATCGGGATCGGTGATGCGTGACGGCTTCGCCTCTCGTACGCCTTCGCCGAGTTTGATGTCGGTACCACGGCCGGCCATGTTCGTGGCGATCGTGATGGCCCCCGGACGTCCCGCGTCGGCCACGATCTCGGCCTCACGCTGGTGGTACTTGGCGTTCAGTACGTTGTGCTTGAGCCCTGCCCGGGCAAAGAGACGCGCCAGCGTTTCCGACGCCTCGACACTCGCCGTACCGACGAGTACGGGGAATCCGAGTTCGTGGAGACGGCGCGTTTCCTCGACGATGGCGTTGTACTTCTCGCGACGCGTCTTGAAGACGAGATCCTGCCGGTCGTCGCGCTGAATGCCTCGGTTAGTCGGGATGACCGACACCTCGAGACCATAAATCGTGTGGAACTCCGCCTCTTCCGTTTCAGCCGTGCCGGTCATGCCGGCCAGCTTCTCGTACATGCGGAAGTAGTTCTGGATGGTGATGGTGGCGAGCGTCTGTGTCTCTCCCTTCACCTGCACCCGTTCCTTCGCTTCCACCGCCTGATGGAGCCCCTCACTCCAACGACGACCGGGCATGGTACGACCCGTGTACTCGTCGACGATGAGCACCTGGCCTTCCTGCACCACGTAATTCACGTCCTTTTCGTACAGGGCGTGCGCGCGGAGCAGCTGGTGGATGATGTTGAGCCGCTCGCTCTTCGTGGCGTACTCGCGCTCCACCGCATTGCGACGCTCAAGCCGTTCGGTTGCAGAGAGTTCCCCGTCACGATCGATCTGCCCGATGAGCAACGAGATGTCGGGCAGGACGAACGTGTCGGGATGATCGGGCGAGAGCCAGTCGAGCCCCTTCTCGGTGAGGTGCACCGTGTGGCCCTTCTCGTCGAGCACGAAGAGCATGTCGTCTTCGATGTCGCGGAACGTGCGCTTCGACACGGGCAGCTTCTTGTCGGCGATCACATCGAGCTCGACCCGCTGCACGAGCTGCTTCACACCGGGCTCCTGCAGCACCTTCATGAGTCGCTTGTTCTTCGGCCCACCCATCTGTGCCTTGTACAACTGCAGCGCGGCGTCCTGATCCTTGCTTTCGAGGGCACGTTCACCGTCGGCCACGAGCTGGTTGACCAGCTCGTTCTGCTTGCGCACGAGGCGCTCGACCGAGGTATTGAATTCGGCGTACTGGCCGTCACTCTCGTTGCCCACGGGTCCCGAGATGATGAGCGGGGTCCGCGCCTCATCGATGAGCACCGAGTCCACTTCATCGACGAGCGCGAAAATGTGCGGACGCTGCACGCGCTGATCGAGCGAGACCACCATGTTGTCACGCAGGTAGTCGAATCCGAACTCGTTGTTGGTGCCATACGTGATATCCGACCCGTAGGCCGCCTTGCGCTCCCACGACCCGGGTTCGGTGTCGTCGAGGCACGCGACCGTGAGCCCGAGCCAGCCGTACAGATGGCCCATCCACTGCGAGTCACGCCGCGCCAGGTAGTTATTGACGGTGACCAGATGGGCGCCGCGACCGGGGAGCGCATTGAGATACAGTGGCAGGGTGGCGACGAGCGTCTTGCCCTCACCGGTGGCCATTTCGGCAATGCGGCCGAGGTGCAGCTGAATACCGCCGATGAGCTGCACGTCGTACGGCACCATGTCCCACGTGAGCTCGTGGCCGGTGACATTCACCGTGGTGCCGCGCAAGCGGCGGCAGGCCTCGCGCACGGTGGCGAACGCCTCGGGGAGCAGGTCGTCGAGCGCCTCGGCGATGGCCGCACGCAATTCGCCCTCGGCCCCACCGCGGCCATCCACGCCCTGCAGCTCGGCGTCGAGGCGCTCGCGCTCGGTGGCGTCGGCCGTGTCGTGTTTGGCGGCCTTGAGTTCGGCGATCCGTGCCGCGATGGAGCCGGTGCGCTCGGCGAGGATGCCGCGGAACTTGGCGGTCTGCCCCTGAATCTCGGCGTCGGAGAGCGACCCGAGCCGGCCCTCGATCTCGTGGATCTCATCGAGGATCGGCTGCACACGCTTCCGCTCACGCTCATGGCGCGTGCCGAACACTTTACTGATCAACCCCTTCAGCATACGGACCTCTGAACTCCTTGGCAAAGACACCGGTCGGCAGTGTCCGGGCCCGTTGGCTCAGACTTCCGCGCGATCCGCTGTCCGGGATTTGTCGAGATACAACCCGGTGGATGCGATGTACGTCGCCACGGCATCCGGAACGAAGCCCTTGATGGAGCGCCCGTTCCGCACCCGCGTCCTGATTTCGGTTGACGACACATCCACCCGGCGGGTAGCCAGCCATTCGGCCGAGCCACCACCATGAATCTCCCGATCGACGGACGGCGTGTCGGTGGTGTCCCGGTACAGCACGACCAGTCGGACCATGCCGAGCAGTCGTTCCGGTTCCTTCCAGCGCGGCAACGTGGGGACCACGTCGCTGCCGATGAGGAGGTGGAGGCGGGCAGACGGCCATCGCCGCTGCACATCCTCCACGGTGTCAACCATGAAAGATAACCCGCCCCGCGTGATTTCTACGGGGTCGACCTGCACCTGCGGCACTCCCGCGAAACAGGCCTGCACCATGGCAAGCCGGTGTTCGGCGGGCGTTTGGCCCTGGTCCTTAAGCGGCTGCTGCGCCGCCGGGATGACCAGCAGGCGATCGAGGGCAAGCGCCTCGAGGGCGTCCTGTGCGACGAGAAGATGGCCGTTGTGCGGCGGATCGAAACTGCCGCCGAAGAGGCCGATGCGCACAGGGCCGACGGGTCAGCCGCGGGCGGCGGGGGCCGGCCGGGCGTAGGCGACCGGCGAGGCGATACCGCTGGGCGGCACCGCATTGGACCTGGCCGAATCGGCTGGCGCCGCCCCGCAGGCGGTCTTGACTTCGACATCGCCGGGATAGGCCTTCCACATGGCCGTACACGTTTCCGCCGCGTCTTCCTTCCAGCGGATCTTGGTGTACAGCTCATGCAAACGCAGCCACGACAGGCGGGCGGCCTTGGTCGAGGGATACGTGGTGACGATGTCCTTCAGGTAGATGATCGCGCCGTCGACGACGGGCCGCACTTTGATGTAGTGCACGGCCGTCTGATAGTCCTTCTCGGCGAACCATTCCTCGAGCAGCGTGATGCGACGCTTGGCGTCTTCGGTCTCGCGGGCTTCCGGATAGGACGACAGCAGGGCGCGGAGAACCGACGCCGCCTTCTGCCCCTGCTCGGGATCGAGGGAGGGCCGACGCCACATGCTCTGATACGCGCGCCCCGTGCCAAGCATCGCCGTGGGGGCGAGCGTGTCGTCGGGGAAGCCATCGGTGACCCGCTCGAAGGCCTGCGCCGCGAGCAGGTATTCCTGCCGCTTCTCGTGGGTGAGGGCGAGGTAGAAGTACGCGGGGGCCAGGAGCGGGTCGCGCGACGAGAGGTCGCTGGTCAGCCGTTCGAAGCCGAGCTGCGCGTTATCCCACTTCTTGGCCTGGAATTCCAGCAGGGTGGCCTGGAACAGCGCTTCCGGGGTCGCGTAATCCCGCGGCTGAAACCCACGGCCGCACCCCGCCAGCGCCGTGGCAACGGCGAGCAGGACGAGCAGGCGGAATTCGACGCGGTTGGGGATAGGACTCATGCGACTAAAGATACCCGAGGAAGGCGAGGCCGGTGCGTTCTGACTGATCGGATCACGCGCGGGAGGCTGCCGACCCGGAGGCCAGTGGCACGATACGTGCCCGCCCCGACGTGAGGCCGGCGGTGACGTTGCGCGTGTCCACCACGAGGGTAGCGTGATCGACGACCCGCTGGTAGTCCACCGACTTGTGGTCCGTGACGACGACCACGGCGTCGGCCCACCGCAGCATTTCGTCGCTGAGCTCCACCCCCCGTCGGGTGTGCCCGTCCTCGCGGAACTCGGTGACGAAGGGATCGTGGAACTCCACATGCCCCCCTCGTTCCTCGAGCAGGCGGATCACATCGAGCGCCGGGCTTTCTCGTACGTCGTCGATATCACGCTTGTACGCCACGCCCAACACGAGCACCCGACTTCCCCGCACGGCCTTGCGGACATCATTGAGCGAATCGGCCACCTTCTGCACGACGTACTCGGGCATGTGCGCGTTGATCTCGCTCGCGAGGTCGATGAAGCGCGTCTTGTAATTGAGCGTGCGCATCTTCCAGGCGAGGTAGTGCGGGTCGAGCGGGATACAGTGCCCCCCGATGCCAGGGCCCGGGGTGAACTTCATGAACCCGAACGGCTTGGTGGCCGCGGCATCGATGACTTCCCAAACGTTCACGCCCAGTTTGTCACATACGATCGCGATTTCGTTCACCAGCCCGATGTTCACGGCGCGGAACGTGTTCTCGAGCAGTTTCACCAGCTCCGCCGCCTCCGGCGAGCTCACCGGCACGACCGTGTCGATGCAGCTCTCGTAAAGGGCGGTGGCCACGTCGACACACGCGGGGGTGATACCGCCCACCACCTTGGGGGTGTTACGCGTGTGGTAGAGGGGATTGCCCGGATCGACGCGTTCGGGGCTGAACGCGACGAAGATGTCCTCCCCCACCGTGAGTCCCTTCGCCTCGAGGCGCGGCTGCAGCAGTTCCCGCGTCGTGCCCGGATACGTGGTGCTTTCGAGCACCACGCACAGCCCCGGATGCGCCTGCCGCGCGATCGCGTCGGCCGCGCTCAGCACGTAGGCCATGTCGGGGTCGCGGGTCTTGGACAGCGGCGTGGGCACCGCGATGGAAATGGCATCACAGGCGTGCAGCTGATCCTCGACCGTGGTGGCGAGGAACTTTCCGCTCGCAACTGCCGCCTGCACCGCATCGGCCGGCACGTCCTGAATATGGGACTGCCCCGCCATAAGCAGATCGACCACCCGCTGGCTGACATCGTAGCCGACCACGTGGAAGCCCGCGTGGACGAACTCCATCGCCAGGGGAAGCCCCACGTAGCCTAGGCCGATCACGCCGATGACCGAAGAACGGTCGGCGATCCTGGCCAGCGCCTGCTCCTTGACGGTGGTCTTGTCGGTCATGCGGATTCAGCTCTCAACGACCGAAGAAGCCGCGTACCGCTGCGATGACTTCATCGAGTTGGGCCGTGGCGAGTTCGGGGAAGACGGGGAGTGAGAGCACTTCCCTGGCCGCCTTCTCCGCCTCCGGGCACTGGCCCTCGGCATACCCCAGGTAGGCAAAGCACGGCTGCAAATGCAGGGGCAACGGATAGTACACGTTCGACCCGATGCCGCGCTCCTTGAGGTACGTCTGAAGCTCATCCCGCCGCGACACGCGAATGGTGTACTGATTGTAGATCGACGTGTTGGCCGGATCGACCCACGGCGTACCGATTTCCGCGACGTCGGCGAAGGCCGCGTCGTAGTATGCGGCATTGCGACGACGCGCGGCGCTCCACGCCTCGAGGTGCGGCAACTTGGCGCGGAGCACGGCTGCCTGCAGCGCGTCGAGGCGACTGTTGTACCCGACGATCTCGTGGTAATAGGTGCGACGGCTGCCATGGGTGCGCAGCTTCATGAGCGCCTCGAAGAGCGCTTCATCCTGCGTGACCATCATACCGCCGTCGCCGTACCCACCCAGATTCTTCGACGGGAAGAAGCTGTACGTCCCGATGGCGGCCGCCTCACCGGCCATGACCTTCTTGCCGTCGATGAGGCGGCTCGCGCCGATGGACTGCGCAGCATCTTCGATCACCGGCAATCCGTTCGCGGCGGCTTTCACCAATTCGATGGGCGCCATCTGCCCAAACAGATCGACGGCGATGACGGCTTTCGTACTTGGCGAGATGGCTGGCGTTACCTGCGCCGGATCAATGTTGTACGAACGCGGATCGATGTCTACGAAGACCGGACGCGCGCCGACGTTGTGGATCGCGCCGCCCGTCGCAAAAAAGGTAAAGGGCGTGGTGACCACCTCGTCGCCGTGGCCGACGCCCAGCGCGCGCAGCGCCAGCAGAATGGCATCGGTCCCGTTGGCGCAGCCCACGGCGAACTTAACCTGAGACAGCCCTGCAACACTGCACTCGAGTTGCGCGACGGGGTCGCCCAGAATAAACGCCTGCTGGTCGACGACCTCCATGAGCGCCGCCACGACTTCGTCGCGGATCGTGGCGTGCTGTGCCTTCAGGTCGAGAAGCGGTACGGCCATGATTCCCTGTCGATCAAATGTTCACGCGCAGCGGCAGCGGCACATCCCGCCCCGTCTTCGCCGACTCGTAGATACCGAGAATGAGCTCCAACGACTTTCGCCCCGCGCGCCCATCGGTGTCAGGCTTGGCTTCACCACGCAGCACCGATACGACGTTGCGATAGTACCCCTCGTGGCCGAATCCATACACGCTGGGCGGGTTGGTGTTCGACTGCTCGACGAGCTTGTCGTCATCGTCGTAGTCGGCGAACTGCCATTGCTCCACCTTGTTGACGGCAGTCCCCCCAATCTTCACCGTGCCCTTTTCCCCGAGGATGGTGATGCTGCCCTCGAGGTTCTTCGGGAAGGTAAGCATGGTGACCTCGATGGTGCCGATCGCGCCGGAACGGAACTTGAGCACGGCGACGCCGCTGTCCTCGGCCTCGATACGGCGCGCCAGCGTTGCGGTCTTCGCCATCACACTCTCGACCGGCCCGACCAACCACTGGACGAGATCGACGTAATGCGAGGCCTGATTCATGAACGCCCCGCCGTCGAACTCCCACGTGCCGCGCCACGGTGCCTGATCGTAGTACTCCTGCGGCCGCGTCCAACGCACGGTGCAATTCGCCATGTAGATACGGCCGAAGCGACCGCGATCGATGGCGCGCTTGAGCAGCACGATGGGCGGATTGAGGCGGTTCTGCTTGACGACGAAAAGATGTACCCGATGGTCATCGCACGCCTGCACGAGCGCGTCGGCGGCCGCGAGCGAGATGGCCATGGGCTTCTCGCTGATGACGTGCCGGCCCGCCTTCGCCGCGGCGATGCCGTGCTGGGGATGGAGCCCGCTGGGGGTAGCCACCACCACCGCGTCGCTCGGCACCTCGGCCAGCATCGTATCGAGGCTGGTGAACCAAGGGACGCCGGCCGCTTCTCCGGCCTGCTGCGCTCGCTCCGGCACGATGTCGCAGACCGACACCAGTTCGAGATCGGCGATCTTCGCGATGGCGTCGAAGTGATTCCGGCTGATACGACCACATCCGACAAGCGCGATGCGGATACGCTGGCCGGACGGAATGATGCTCTCGGTCATGACTGTGCCTCCATGCGCACCACCACATCACCGCGGCGCGCGTACAGCGCACCGCTACCCGGGCAGCGCAAGACTTCCACCGTAGTATCGTCTGGCGATGGGCCGACGACTTCCAGACGGAAGCCACTCTCGGACATCCAGCCGATACGGCGCGCAGGGACACCGGCCACCAGCGCGTAGTCGGGGACGTCACGATTGACCACCGCCCCTGCACCAACGAACGCAAAGCGACCGATGGTGTTGCCGCAGACAACCGTCGCGTTGGCGCCAATGCTGGCCCCGCGCTTCACCAGCGTGCGGCGGTACTCGTTCTTGCGGGACACGGCACTACGAGGATTGTACACGTTGGTGAAGACCATGGAGGGACCACAAAACACGTCATCCTCCAACTCGACGCCTTCGTACAACGACACGTTATTTTGGATCTTGGCGTTCGCGCCTACCGTGACGCCATTCATCACGACCACGTTCTGGCCGAGGGAGCAGCGGGGGCCGATCACAGCGCCCCCGTTCACGTGACAGAAATGCCAGATGCGCGTGCCCTCGCCGATCACGGCGCCGTCGTCGACGTACGCCGACTCGTGCACGAGGGCCCCATCAGCGAGCACCACGCGCGCCCCGACCTTTCCTTCGCCGGCGCGCGCGATCATCCCCGGAATGCTACCTGCGGTCACGCGACCCCGGCGGGCTGGTGTGCGGCGAGAATCGCGTGCCACTCCTGCAGTGACCGGACGCCGGGCTCGCGCGAACGACGGGCGGCGATGGCTTCGACCGCCGCATTGGCCGCGGTGAGCGTCGTGGTATACGGCACGCGATTGGAGATCGCGGCCTGACGAAGCTTCTCGTCGTCCACCTGAGCGTGCTTGCCAAGCGGCGTGTTCACGAGCAGTTGAATCTCGCCGTTGAGAATCATGTCCACGCCGTGCGGACGCCCCTCATGCACCTTGAGGACGCTCGTGACGGGCACGCCTTCGTTACGGAAGAATGCGGCCGTGCCGCTCGTGGCGTAGATCGCGAATCCGAGGCTGTGGAAGCGCTGCGCGAGCTTCGCTGCCGTGGGCTTGTCGGCATCGTTCACCGTAAAGAACACGGCGCCTTCCTGCGGCAGCGCGTTGTCGGCGGCGATCTGCGACTTGAGGAACGCCATGCCGAAATCGTCGTCGATGCCCATGACTTCGCCGGTCGAGCGCATCTCGGGGCTCAGCACCGGATCGAACTCCCGGAACTTGTTGAACGGGAACACCGCTTCCTTGACGCTCACGTACGGCGGCACGATTTCCTTCGTGAAGCCGATCTGCCCGAGCGTCTCACCAAGCATGAGGCGCGCGGCCACGGAGGGCAGCGAGACCCCGATGGCCTTCGAGACGAATGGCGCGGTGCGCGAGGCACGCGGGTTCACCTCGATCACGTACACCTGCCCATCCTTGTAGGCGTACTGCACGTTGATGAGCCCCACGACGCCGAGCTTCTTCGCGAAGGCCACGGTGTGCGCCTTCATCTGCTCCACGGCGGCCGGCGGGATGAGATACGGCGGCAGAATGCACGCCGAGTCACCGGAGTGAATACCGGCGCTTTCGATGTGCTCCATCACGGCGCCGATCACCACGTCGGTGCCATCGCTCAGCGCATCCACGTCGGCTTCGAATGCATCCTCGAGGAAGCGATCGACCAGCACGGGACGATCTTCCGACACGCGCGCGGCACGCTCGAAGTAGTCACGCAGCGACGCTTCGTCGTGCACGATTTCCATGGCGCGTCCGCCGAGCACGTACGACGGGCGCACAAGCACGGGGAAGCCGATATTCGCGGCGATGGCCACAGCTTCGTCCACGCTGGTGGCAGTGCCGTTGGCGGGCTGCTCGATACCGAGCTCGCGGGCGATGACCTCGAAGCGGCGGCGGTCTTCCGCCGCATCGATGGCGTCCGGCGACGTGCCGAGAATTCGCACCCCTGCCGCCTCGAGCGGGCGCGTGAGCTTGAGCGGCGTCTGCCCACCGAGCTGGACGATCACGCCTTCCGGGTTCTCCCGCTGCACGATCTCGAGCACGTCTTCGAGCGTGAGCGGCTCGAAGTAGAGCTTGTCCGAGATATCGAAGTCCGTGGAGACCGTCTCGGGATTCGAATTGACCATGATGGTCTCGTACCCCTGCTCCCGCAGCGCGAGCACCGCGCGCACGCAGCAGTAATCGAACTCGACACCCTGCCCGATGCGGTTGGGGCCCGATCCCAGGATGACCACCTTCTTGCGCCCCTCGGTGGGCGCTTCGCTTTCCTCGTCGTAGTTGCCGTAGAGGTACGGCGTGCTCGACGGGAACTCACCGGCGCAGGTGTCGATCATCTTGTACGACGGACGCACACCGAGCGACCAGCGGAGCTGGCGCGCCTCTCCTTCGGTTTGGTTGCGGAGCTGCGCCAGCTGGCGATCGGAGAATCCGAGCCGCTTCATGCGGCGCATGGACTCGGCGTCGACCGCGGGCAGTTCGCGATACCAGGCCTCGGCGTCGAGCAGTTCCTGCATCTGATCGAGGAACCACGGGTCGATGCCGGACACTTCATGCAGCTCGGCGGTCTTCATGCCGAGTTGCATGGCGCGCTTCACCTGGAAGATGCGTTCCGGGGTGGGACGACGGAGCGCGCCGCGCAGTTCTTCCTTTGAGCCTTCGGTGAGGCGGTCATCCTGCAGGCGCTCGCCCACGGACCAGCCGGTGCGCCCCGTTTCAAGCGCGCGCAGCGCCTTCTGGAACGCTTCCTTAAACGTGCGGCCGATGGCCATGGACTCGCCCACCGACTTCATCTGCGTGGTGAGCCCCGGATCGGCGGCCGCGAACTTCTCGAAGGCGAAGCGCGGGCACTTCACGATGACATAGTCGAGCACCGGCTCGAAGCTGGCCGGCGTGGTCTTCGTGATGTCGTTCGGCACTTCGTCGAGCGTATAGCCTACAGCGAGCTTGGCGCCGATGCGCGCAATGGGGAACCCGGTGGCCTTGGAGGCCAGCGCCGACGAGCGCGACACGCGCGGGTTCATCTCGATGACGATGAGCTCGCCGTTCTGCGGATTGACGGCGAACTGCACGTTGCACCCACCGGCATCCACTCCGATCTCGCGGATGATGGCCACGGCGGCGTCACGCATCACCTGATATTCGCGATCGGTGAGCGTCATGGCCGGCGCCACGGTGATGGAGTCACCGGTATGCACACCCATCGGATCGAGGTTCTCGATGGAGCAGACGATCACGACGTTGTCGGCGCAATCGCGCATCACTTCGAGCTCATACTCCTTCCAGCCAAGCAGCGAGCGTTCGATGAGCACCGAATGCACGGGCGACAGATCGAGGCCACGGCGGACCATGGTCTCGAATTCTTCGCGATTGTACGCGACGCCACCACCGGTGCCGCCCAGCGTGAACGACGGGCGGATGATCGCGGGGAAGCCGGTGTTCTCGACGGCAGCAAGCGCCTCGTCGAGTGATGTGACGGTCGTGCCGGTGGGGCACTTGAGCCCGATCTTCTCCATGGCGTCGGCGAAGAGCTTGCGGTCTTCGGCGACGCGGATGGCGCGGGCATTGGCCCCGATGAGTTCACAGCCGTACTTCTCGAGCACGCCGTCGTCGTAGAGCTTGAGCGCGACGTTGAGCGCGGTCTGCCCCCCCATGGTGGGGAGCACGGCATCCGGGCGTTCCTTGGCGATGATCTTCTCGACGAACTCCGGGGTGACCGGTTCCACGTATGTGCGATCCGCGAACTCCGGATCGGTCATGATGGTGGCCGGATTGGAGTTCACGAGGATGACTTCGTAGCCCTCCTCGCGCAGTGCCTTGGTGGCCTGCGTTCCAGAATAATCGAACTCAGCGGCCTGCCCGATCACGATCGGGCCAGAGCCGATCACGAGAATCCGGTGCAGGTCAGAACGTCGCGGCATGGAGAAGGAGGTCTTCGATGATATCGTCGAGTGATCGCCGCGCTCGCCACCCAGTGGCGTGCTGCAGCTTTCGCGAATCCCCGATGAGTACGGGGACATCAACCGGGCGAACCAGCGCCGGATCTTCGGTGGGCACGGCGCGCGTACCGGTACGCGCGATGACCTTGTCGAGGATCTGCTGCACCGACCATCCGGTGCCACTGGCCACGTTGTACGCCTCGCCGGGCGTGCCCCGCTGACAGAGGGAAATATACGCAGCCACGACATCACTTACATGCAGGAAGTCGCGAACTGGCGAACGATTGCCAACCGGCATGGGGGTACCGGCCGGTGCCGTGGTCAACGCCTTCGCCCGCCGCACCAGCGCCGGGAGGAGAAAGCGCGGCGGTTGCCCCGCCCCACTGTGATTGAAGCTGCGCGCCACGACGATCGGCAGCGCCCCGCTGCGCCAGGCCTGCAGCGCGAGTACCTCCTGGGCGGCCTTGGTGGCGGCATATACCGTGCGCGGCGCCTGAACGGCGGTTTCGGCGAGGGGCATGACGTGCGAGTCATCCCGCCCGTACTGCTCTGCGCTCCCGACGATGAGGACCAACGGAGCGTGGGTCGTCTGTTCGCCGTGTCGCGCGAGATGGTGAAGGAGACGCGCCGTCGCCGTGACGTTGATGTCCCACGCGAGGGCCGGGTCGGCCATGGCCGTGGGGACGTGCGAGATGGCGGCGAGGTGGATGACCGTATCGGGACGCGCGGTTGCGACGACCTGCCGGACGTAGTCATCGTCGCGAAGATCGCCGAGGAGCCACGTCACGCCGGGCGGCAGCGAAGGCACGCCCGGTAGCACCACCTCAGTGACCGGATCGGTTGCCAGCGCGAACAGCTCAGCGCCGGAAGTGTGCAGCGCTGGCAGCAGCCACCGCCCCACGAACCCGGCAGCGCCGGTTACCAGTACGCGCCCCAGCGGACGCCCGTCCGCCGCGTTCACTTCGCGCCGTGGTACCGGGCGAGGTCGGCCTCCACCATCATCTCCACCAACTGCCGGAAGTTGACGCGCGGAGTCCACCCGAGTTCGGCCTTGGCTCTCGACGGGTCGGCCACGAGCAGATCGACTTCGGCGGGACGGAAGAAGCGCTCATCCTGCACGACGTGCTCGCGGTAATCGAGCCCCACGGCCCCGAAGGCGAGCTCACAAAACTCACGCACCGAATAGGTCTCACCGGTGCCGATGACAAAGTCGTCTGGCTGATCCTGCTGGAGCATGCGCCACATGGCATCGACGTAGTCGCCGGCGAAGCCCCAATCGCGACGGGCATCGAGGTTGCCGAGCCGCAAGTCGTGCTGCAACCCGTGTTTGATACGGGCGACGCCGTCGGAAATCTTGCGGGTGACGAACTCGAGCCCGCGACGCGGCGACTCGTGATTGAACAGAATGCCGCTGACCGCGAACAGATCGAAGCTTTCGCGATAGTTCACCGTGATCCAGTGACCGTACACCTTGGCGACGCCGTAGGGCGAACGCGGATAGAACGGCGTGGATTCGCGCTGTGGTGTTTCCACCACTTTGCCGAACTGCTCGCTGGAACTGGCCTGATAGAAGCGTGCCTTGGGGGCGGCTTTACGCAGGGCTTCGAGCATGCGCGTGACGCCGAGGGCCGTGAACTCGCCGGTGAGCACGGGCTGATTCCACGACGTCTGCACAAAGCTCTGCGCGGCGAGATTGTAGATCTCGTCGGGCTGCGCGGCGTGTACGACATCGGTGAGCGACGTCTGGTCGAGGAGGTCGGCCGAGACGAGCTCAATGCGATCGACGAGATGCGCGATGCGCTCGTACGGGGTGGTGGAGGAACGTCGCACGACCCCGACAACGCGATAGCCCTTGGCGAGCAGGTACTCGGCGAGGTAGGAGCCGTCCTGGCCGGTGATGCCGGTGATGAGAGCGGTCTTGGTCACGAACAGATCAGTATCGGGTGATTAGTTCGGGTAGGCAGTGGCGGGTCACTCGCCTCACGCACTGACCACCCGGGCATCGCGTCGTCGGATACACGACGCGGGGAGACCCGCTGTTCGAGCGAGCTCCCCGCGTGGTGCAAAGCGTCGGGCGATTTACGCGACGGCGACCTGACCGCGCGGCGCGCGCTGGACCTTGCCGGCGGCAAGGCAACGCGTGCAGACCTTCACCTTGATGATCTTGCCCGCTTCGAGCGTACGCACGACCTGGAGGTTGGGCTTCCAGGTGCGGCGCGTCTTGTTGTTCGCGTGCGAGACGTTGTTGCCGTAGGCAACACCCTTCTCACAGTGGTAGCAGCGATTGCGACTGATGGCCATGGGCGTGGTCTCAGTTCAGGATGAGTTCGATGCGCGCCATCTCGGCCCCGTCACCCTTGCGGTGGCCGGTCTTGAGAATGCGCGTGTAGCCGCCCGGGCGCGTGGCGAACGCGGGACCCAGCTCCTGGAAGAGCTTGTCCGCGGCCTCACGCTTCTGAACGTGCTTGCCAGCGAGCCGGCGCGCGTGGAGCGTGCCGGTGCGAGCCTTGGTAATCAGCTTTTCGACGAACGGGCGCAGCTCCTTGGCCTTTGCTTCGGTCGTCTCGATCGCGCCCTGCTCGATGAGCGAGGTCGCGAGGTTGCGGAGCAGCGCGAGACGCTGCTCACTAGTCCGCCGGAGCTGGCGGTTGGCCTTACGATGGCGCATGGGAGTTAGTCCTCGTCGTCGTCGTCATCGGGCGCATTCTCGGCCGCGCGGCTGGGCGGGGTGCCCATATCGAGGATACGGACGCCGTCCGTGCTCTCCTCGTAGCGCATGCCGAAGTTGAGCCCTTCCTTCTCGAGCAGCGCGGCGATTTCCTGCAGGGACTTCTTGCCGAAGTTCTTGACCTGGAGGATCTGCGCCTCGGTCTGGCGAACCAGATCGCCGAGCGAGCGGATGTTGGAGTTCTTGAGTGAATTGACAGACCGCACCGACAGCTCGAGATCATCGATCGGGGTGCGGAACAGCTCAGCGAGACGGATAGCGTCGGAGTTGGCTCCGTCGCCGGCCGCGCCGGGCTGTGCGGACGCCGACGACCCGAAGCCCACGAAGTACTGGAAGTGGGTCTGGGCGAGGGCGGCCGCGTAGCTGACTGCTTCCTCCGGCGACATCGTGCCGTTGGTTTCGACGGTCAGCGTGAGACGGTCGTAGTCGGTGCGCTGCCCGACGCGGGTTTCCGCGACGGTGAAGTTGGCCCGACGGACCGGGTTGTAGATGGCATCGATCCGCACGACATCGACCGGGAGGTTCTTGTCGGCCGGATGCTGGTCGCTCTCGACGTAGCCGCGCCCCTTGTTCACGTAGAGTTCGACCGAGAAGTCGCGCTCGTCGGTGATGGTGAAGAGGTGATGCGACGGGTCGATGACGCGCACGCCGCCGGTGGCAATGATGTCTGCCGCCGTCACCGTGCCCGGCCCCGCCTTGCTGATGCGGAGGACGGTCTGCTCCACTTCGTCGGGAAGCGAGAGCGTGAGCGTCTTGAGGTTGCCGATGATCTGGTGCACGTCTTCCACGACGCCCGCGATGGTCTGGTGCTCATGCACCACCCCGTCGATACGGAACGCCCACACGGCGGAGCCGCGGAGCGACGACAGGAGCAGTCGACGCATCGCGTTGCCCAGCGTGTGTCCGAAGCCGCGTTCGAGCGGCTGCAGACGGAATTCGGCCAGATTGGGCGAATCCTCGCGCTTGGTGGCTTCTACCAGCTGCGGACGGACCAGCCCGGAAAGATCGATGGTTGCCATGAAAGTCTTGGAGAGGAAAGTGGTCTCACCACTCGACCGAGTGGCGACGCTCTACCCCGCCCCGAACGCGCGGTAGACTCGTGAGGGGGTTCGGGCCCCGACCAGGGCGGGCGCAGCGCGCCCGCCCTTCCCTGCGGTTACTTCGAGTACAGTTCGACGACGAGCTGTTCCTGCGCGGCGAGCGGGATGCTCGTACGCGCGGGCTTCTCAAGCACGCGACCGCTGAACGACTCCTTGTCGACGGCGATCCAGGAGAGCGAGCCGCCCTTCGACGCCTGCTCCATCGCGCTCATGACGAGCACGAGCTCGCGCGAGCTCTGCTTCACGCGCACTTCCTCGCCCGGACGCACCTGGTACGACGGGATGTCTAGGAGGCGACCCTTCACCTCGATGTGGCGGTGACGGATGAGCTGACGCGCGGCCTTGCGGCTCGGGGCAAAGCCCATGCGGTACACCACGTTGTCGAGACGGGTCTCGAGCGCCGCGAGCAGGTTGTGACCGGTGATGCCGGCCTGCGACGCTACGCGCTCGAACGTGTTGCGGAACTGCTTCTCGGAGATGCCGTAGATGCGCTTGATCTTCTGCTTCTCGCGCAGCTGCTTGGCGAATTCCGACATCTTCTTGCGACGCGCCGTGGCCTGACCGTGCTGACCCGGGGCGTACGGACGACGCTCGACGGGGCACTTCTCGGTGAAGCACTTGGTGCCCTTCAGGAAGAGCTTGGCGCCCTCACGACGGCACTGACGGCAGCTGGGACCAGTATAACGAGCCATGGATCAAACCCTCCGGCGCTTGGGGGGACGGCAGCCGTTGTGCGGAATCGGGGTGACGTCGCGGATGGACTTCACCTGGAGACCGGCAGCGGCGAGCGCCTGGATGGCCGACTCACGGCCGGAACCGGGACCCTGCACGCGCACGTGCACGCGGCGCACCCCGGCGGTGAGCGCTTCGCGCGCGCACTGCTCGGAGGCCACCGTGGCGGCGAACGGCGTGGACTTCTTCGACCCCTTGAAGCCCGCCTTGCCGGCCGAGCCCCACGACACCGCGTTGCCATGCATGTCGGTGATCGTGATGGTCGTGTTGTTGAACGTGGCGCTGACGTGGGCGATGCCTTCCGCCTCGACGACGCGCTTGGTCTTCTTCGCGGTAGCCATGGCTTACTTGGTCACCTTCTTCTTGCCCGCGATGGCGCGGCGCGGCCCCTTCTTGGTGCGCGCGTTCGTGTGCGTGCGCTGCCCGCGCACGGGGAGGCCACGACGGTGGCGCGTGCCACGGTACGAGCCGATGTCCATCAGGCGCTTGATGTTCATCGCGACTTCGGTGCGAAGCGCACCCTCCACGCGATGATTGCGCTCGATTTCCTGACGGAGCTTGTTGAGATCGTTGTCGTTCAGGTCGCGAACGCGCTGCGCGCTCGACACACCCGTGGCCTCGAGGATCTTCTGGGCGGTCTTGCGACCGATGCCGAAGATGTAGGTCAGGCCAATCTCGATCTTCTTTTCACGCGGAAGATCAACGCCGGCAATACGTGCCATGTTATGTGCGCTCCCTTAGCCCTGACGCTGCTTGTGCTTCGGGTTGCGCTTGCAGATGATGCGAGTCACGCCCTGTCGCTTCACGACTTTGCAGTGCTCACAGATCGGCTTGACGCTGCTGCGAACTTTCACGGGTCACCTCAGCGCTCACGCGCTGACGGAGCCTCCCGCACCACCTTTGGTGGCCGGCTGGACTCCCCATGCTGTTCATCGCTCATGAAGCATCGCGCTCTCTTGCAAGAGCCCCGATTCCGCGCACGAGCGAAGCGAAAGTGGCCAGCGGATTGGCCGGTGAAATGCCCCAAAAACGGGCAAGACCCGAAGCCTAGCGGACTTAGGAGATCACCGCAAGTGAGCGCCGGACTTCTGCCATTGCCGCCACCGGATCGGCCGCGCCGGTGACGGCCCGACCCAGAATCAGCCAGCGGGCGCCCGCATCCGCCGCCGCCGCCGGAGTCATCACCCGGCGCTGATCGTGGGCGTCGCCCCCCGGCAGCCGGATCCCCGGGATGAGCAAGCCGAGCTGATCGCCGAAGGCGCCCCGGACGGCCGCGGCCTCGTGCCCGGAGCAGACGATTCCGGCGCCCTGCCCAGCCGCCACCAGCCCGGCCAACCGGAGCACTTCGTTCTGCACGGTGACGCCGGTCCGCCCCCACGCCGCCTCGACCCCGGCGGCGTCCATGCTGGTGAGGATCGTCACGCCGAGAATGCCGCACCCGCCGTCGGGGCGTCCCTCACGGGCGCCTTCCACGGCGGCGGCGATCATCTCGCGTCCGCCGCTGGCATGGACCGTAAGGAGCGAGGCGCCGTGTCGCGCAACACTCCGCGCCGCGCCGCGCACCGTGTTGGGGATATCGTGGAGCTTGAGGTCGACGAACACTTCCTTCCCGAGTTCCCGCAGCCAGGCCACGATGGACGGGCCTTCGGCTGAGAAGAGTTCGAGCCCGACCTTGTAGAAGCCACAGGCGTCCCCGAGGCGGTGGACCACCGCTTCGGCCCCGGCGCGGTCTGGAACGTCGAGGGCAACGATGGGGATGACGGATGGGGTCAGGAGGGCCACTGCAACGTCCCAATGATGGAGGTAAGATCGCGGACGCCTTCGCGGGCGGCCCAGGCGGCCATCTGCCGCGCGATCCGTTCGGGGGCGCGCGGGTCGCGGAGGGCGGCCGTGCCGACACCGACCAGCGAAGCGCCGGCCAGCAGGTATTGCACCGCATCGTCTCCGGTACTGACCCCGCCCAGCCCGATGAGCGGCACGCCCGGCAGGGCTCGGCTCACCCGCCAGGTGGCGAGGAGCCCGATCGGGAGCACGGCAGGGCCCGACAGCCCGCCGCTGCCGAAGCTGATCTTCGGTCGGCGCTTGTGCGTGTCGATCACGAGCCCCGGCATGGTGTTCACGAGCGTGAGCCCCGTGGCCCCGGCATCCACCGCCACGCGGGCGGTGTCGGCGATGCCCGCCCCGAGCGTGGGGGACAACTTCACGAAGATCGGCCTCGCCGTTTTGGCCCGGGCCGCGGCGACCAGGGCGGCAAGCGCCTGCTGATCAGCGCCGAATTCGAGACCGCCGGCCTTCACGTTGGGGCAGCTCACATTGAGCTCGAACGCGTCGATGCCGGCCATGCCGTCGATCGCGTCCACCACCGTGGCGAAGTCGTCGATGCTGTTGCCGACGACGTTCACGAACACCCGCGTCCCCGGGTGATTGGCCGGAAGCCACGGCAAATAGTCGCGCTTGACCTCGTCGAGGCCGGGATTGGCCAACCCGATCGCGTTGATCATGCCGCCGGCGAACTCGGAGACGCGCAAGGCGGGATTCCCCTTTCGCGGCGCAATACTCACGGCCTTGGTGGAAATGCCGCCGACGGCATCGAGGTCGACCACATCTTCGATCTCAAGGCCGAAGCCCGCCGTGCCGGACGCCAGCACCACGGGGTTCCGGAAATCGAGACCCGCCACACGTGTCGCGATGGTCGTCATCTACTCACCTTGCGTTCATACTCCGCCAGATAGCGTTCGATGGCGTCGGCGAGGCGCTCGGCGAGCTCCGCCTGACGTTGCGAATTCGAGATGTAGGAGGCCTCGGTCGGATTGGTCCCGAAACCGATTTCCACCAGAACGGCGGGCATGAATGCCGTGACCAAGACAGCCAGCCCCGCCTGTTTGACGCCACGGTTGGGACCGGGATGCACGGTTCGCATCGCTCCCTGAATGAGCGAGGCCAGTTGCATCGATTCCCGCAGATGCTCGTTCTGCGCCATGTCGCGCATGATGAAGCCGAGCGGGTCATCGCCGCTGACATCGGCCTTGGTCTCGAATTTCACGACTTCGTTTTCCATCGCCGCGACCCGCCGCTCGTCTTCCGTTTTCGCTTCGGCAAGGAAGTACGTCTCGAAGCCACGCGCGGTACCCGGGTTCTTCCAGCGCGGATTGGCTGCATTGACATGGATGGAAACGAACACGTCCCCTTTCGCCGCATTGGCAATCGGCCCGCGATCGTATAAGCCGATCAGTGTATCGGCCGTACGCGTCATGACCACCCGGACCCCACGCGCTTCCAGAGCACGCTGAAGTTGCTTCGACACGGCCAACGTGACGTGCTTTTCGTAGATCCGCGGACCGCCGCCGATGGGGCCGGACATGCCATTGTCGGGGCCACCGTGGCCGGCGTCGACCACCACGACGCGCTGGCGATTGCTCGAGCGCGTTTCGGGCACGCGAACGGCGGTGCGATCGGGCTCCGCCCGGACGTTGGTGTTGGCCGCAGCCGCCGACGGCGCACTGCGGGGCGCCGGGGCGCGCCGACTGGCGACGACGGGCGCAAAACGCCGTACCTCGCGCTTCTCCGCATCGTACATGACGCCGGTGCCGAGGCGAGGGAGGAGATCGGCAGCAAACGCGAGGGGGACATACAGCAGGCCGCCCTGCCGGAACACCTCCCCACTCAGCGGGAGCGTATCGTCGGCCACCACGACCAGGGCCGATCCCTGTTCGATATCGACGCCGACCGCACCGACCTCGAGTCGATAGCGACCTGGGCGCTCCGCGTCGCGCACCAACTGCCCCCCGAGGCCCTCGGCGAGCGCATCGGCGCGCAGCGCGAGACCGCCATTGGGGTGCGCGATCTGCGCGACCGGACGGGAGCGCTC